>PPYF01546919.1_pt1 | contig 11186 bp, 9 predicted proteins | sample 1559871 | NCBI WGS metagenome assembly PPYF01 (sample SAMN08240021, study PRJNA423297) | Human gut metagenome, whole genome shotgun sequencing project. | reverse complement strand
CTCCCCCTGTTGGACTTGAACCAACGACACTTCGGTTAACAGCCGAATGCTCTACCGACTGAGCTAAGGAGGAATATTTCCTTGTCTTATCGACGAAAAATATATTATCATATTTAAATGGTCTTTGCAAGAGAAAATTTTAAAAAATGTAAAAAATCTTAAAGAAATCTAATTTTATCTCTTTCAAGTCATAATCAGAAATCCAGCGTCATACATATATTAGACAGGAGGGCAGATATAAAATATATCGACAGTACTTCCTGAAAGGTAACAATTCAATTTAAGACAGGAGAGGGCAAAATGCGAAGAAAGCTGAGAAGACATTTTGCATTTCTGATGGCGGTACTGATGCTGCTGTCGTTGATGGGGGTTCAGGTACTGGCAGAAGGTGTACAAGTTGAGGCTGTACAAACTACAGAGGGAACAGATTGTACCGTGCTCCCGGAAGAAACAGATGCGGAAGAGACTTCCCGATCAGAAATGCAGAAACCAGACGCAAAAGAATCTCCCCCTGAGTCTGGAGTAGTAACAGAGGAAGGGAAAAGTACCGATTCAGAGAAAATTTCAGTTGCTCTTAAAGATGAGATTCTTACAAAAGGATCTCTGACAGCAGAGGTTAGTGGAACAACAGAATCAGATCAGATTGCTTATCAGTGGCAGGTAAGTGAAAACGGTCAATGGAAAGACATTGAGGATACAGCGACTGTGGATAGTAGAAAGCAATCCTATGAAGTTGCAAGAGATGGTGCACAGAAGACATTTCGTGTGAAAGTGACAGTAAATGAGGCGGTGACAGTTTATTCTTCCGAATACAAGGTGAATTATTATGACAAGCTTCAGAATGGAAGTTTTGAGACGCCAAAAGTATCTGATGCAGGAACACTGACTTATAAGAATGCACATTTTATTCAGGTAGCAAATGGAACGAATGATTTATATTGGAAAACAACAGCGAAAGGTGCATATTTTGGCTCTGGAACTCAGAGAGATTATTATATCGAGATTGCAGATGGAAGCCGAAGTTATTATGGAAATACGGTTAATGATCCAAAACCGGTTTATAACATCAGCAGTGCGGCACAGGGAAATCAGTTCGCAGAATTAAACTGTGAGGAACCAGGGGCTCTTTATCAGGATGTTTTGACAGAACCAGGGACAGTTCTTCACTGGGGATTGGAACATGCCGGACGCTGGGGAACAGACACGATGGCGGTTATTATCAGTGATACGAAATCAATGAGTTCTGATTGGAATCCGGCAGGATCTGGATTTGATCAGAGTAATCCTGATGTGCAGGCGGTATTGTCAGATAAAACTGGGAAATGGACTTATCACTATGGAGATTATACAGTTCCGGCAGGGCAATATGTTACTCGATTTTATTTTGTGGCAGTAGCGGCAGCAAATGGAAATCTGTCAAATGGAAACCTGCTCGATAACATTTCTTTTGGAAAGGATCTCCCAAACCCACCGGCCAAAACAGGTAATCTGATAATCACAAAGCAGGTGGAAGGAATTGCAGCAAGTCAGATTCCGGACGAGTCCTTTACATTTCAGATAAAACGGGGAGAAGAAGTGATCGAAGAAGTGAAGCTTCCGCAAAATGGTCAGTGGAGTGCATCTCTTCAGGCGGTTGAACCTGGGGAATATACAGTGACGGAGATTGCTCAGGAACAGAATAACTACAGGCTGGAGCATACCTTTTATCTCGTGGGACAGGAAAGTCAGGCAGAGGGGATGACAGCACGAATTGATGTAACGAAGGAGCAGACGGCAACAGTAACTTATACGAATCAGTATCAACCGCTTATGGTTGTTCCGACAGGAGTAGAGAACAGGGTGCTTCCTACAATCCTGATGGAAACAGCAGGTATAACAGGAGGAGCAGTTTTTCTGTTTCTTCGAAGAAAGAGGAAAGAAAAAGATTCATGAAATTAAAAGGAGAGATTCATCTTTTTCTGATTCGTCTTGCATTTCTTCTGGTGTTTCTGTGGGTTTTGTTCGGGCTGTTGTTTGGCATTACAACCATGAAAAACAATGACATGTCGCCACGCATCAGTGCGGGAGATCTGCTCTTTTATTATCGACTGGAAAAACCAAAAAGCGGGGATGTGGTGGTTCTTCAGAAAGCAGGAGAGAAATATGTGGGCAGAGTGATCGCAGCCGGCGGCGATACAGTAGAGATTACAGAGGACGAAAAGGTAAAGATCAATGGAAGTAAGATTGTGGAAAATGATATTTTCTATGATACACCGCAATACGAAAGTGACACGGTCTATCCACTGACGCTGAATAGCGGAGAATATTTTATTCTGGGAGATCAACGGGGAAATGCAAAAGACAGTCGGTATTTTGGAGCTGTGAAGGACAAGGAGATAAAAGGCAGAGTAATTACGGTGCTCCGCCGGTCAGATATCTGAAACCCGGAAATCAGAGTAAAAAGTGAGGTAGAGATTATGAATAAGAAAACAGCAGGACGTATTTCAGCAATGGCAATGGCGAGTATGATGATGATGTCAGTTTGTGTGGTAAATGCGTCAGCCGAGGAAAATGAGCCAATCACACAGCTGAATTTGAAGAAAACGGTGACAACGGATGGAAATACATACCAGCCAAATACATCATTTTCGTTTCATGTGGAGAATGGTGAAGCAGCAGAAAATTGGAGAGATAATGTAGTATATGCCGGAGTGACAGGTGGAATCACGGCCTCTCAGACAATCGGATTCCAGCCATCAGGAGAAGATACACTGGCAGCAGCTTACAGCAAGAATGCAACATTGGAAATTAATACAGAGGTATTTGAACATGCTGGTGTTTATCATTATGTTGTGACTGAAGATGCAGGCTCTTATGAAGGAATCGATTATGATACAGCAGGCAGAGATGTTTATCTTTTTGTATATAACGGAGCAGATGGAGCACTTTATGTTGGAAATGTAATTACAGAAAATAATGGTGAAAAAGGTGATCTTGAATTTATCAATGATTATGGTGCAGAAAATGATACAACGCATGATGTGACGATCAAAAAAACGATCACAGGTAATCAGGGAGTTAAAAATAAATCCTTCGAATTCAAGGTTGCGGTGAATGGTGGACAGGGAGAACTCTACAAAGTTGTAGTGAAGAAAAATGCAAATGCACAGGCACTTACAGAATATATCACAAGCAATGAAGCAGAAACTTCTTATCAGATTTCTGATACAGGTTCAATTACAATTTATGGATTGACAGAATCTGATAAATACACGGTAACAGAGACCGATGCGAATAAAGATGGATATACTACTACGATTGATGGAGAAACAACTGCGACCGGAACAAAGACAGGAACTACAAAAGAAGATGGTACAGTAGTTCAGTATGTGAATGAGAAAGATGCGGCTGTAGTAACAGGCGTTGCAAAGAAATACACACCATACGTATTACTTGTGGGTGCGGCAGGCGCATTTGGATCAGTTTTCTTTCGTAGAAAAAGAGCATGATAAACGAAACGACAGAAGGTCAGGAGGCAGGGGAGCAGAGGGAAGAGCTGTTTTTTAAAGTTATAAAAGCGGGAAATAAGATATTGGAAATTCTGGCAGCGCTCTTTATTATTCTTATGCTTCTTTATGGTGCCTATTCATTATGGGATACCTGCCAGATCAACCGACGTGCGTTTATCAGTGGAGAATTGATGAAATATAAACCTGCAGGGAAAACGGATGAAAGTCCGTCCCTGCAGGAACTTCAGAAAATCAATCCGGATGTGTGTGCCTGGCTGACGGTAGATGGAACAAAGATTGATTATCCGGTTGTGCAGGGAGAAACAAATCTGGAATATATCAATCAGGATATTTATGGAGAATTTGCTCTTTCAGGAAGTATTTTTCTGGATAGCAGAAATGACAGAAAATTTATTGACAGTTACAGTTTATTATATGGTCACCATATGGATAATGGCGCAATGTTTGGGGATGTGATGAATTATAAAGAAAAGGAGTATTTTGAATCGCACAAAACAGGTACGCTATATTTGAATGAACAGTTAGAAAAAATCCAGTGGTTCGCTTGTGTGGAGACAGATGCGTATGATGAAGTTATTTATAATCCACAAGATTATAAGAAAGAGAATCTGGAAGAACTGATGGAATATATAAAGGCACATGCCGTGCAGTATCGTCTTCCTGAGAAAAAAGGAAAAGAGGGGTGGAACAGGATCATTGGCTTATCTACTTGTTCTAACGATCAGACGAATGGAAGAGTAATACTTTATGGATTTTTATATAATAGGGACAGGTAGATAAAGAATGATGTAGCGCAACGTCGTTGCATATTTGTCTGTTGAATGTTAAAATGTGAATGTCATTCAGGTTTAGGTCAAAGCTAGAAAAAGAGCGAAAATGGATCTGGATAATTTCGAAAATCAGGGAAATAAAGGCAGGCAGTATACAATGACGATAAAAGAGATTGCGCAGATGGCCGGGGTGTCCAGCGCAGCAGTATCAAGATATTTGAATGGCGGATATGTGAGTGAACAGAAAAAGGAGCAGATCCGTAAAGTGATTGAGAAGACGGGATATCAGCCGTCTACTCAGGCAAGAATCCTAAGAACCGGACGTGCACATCTGGTTGGTGTGGTGGCTCCGAAGATCAATTCAGAATCAATCAGCCGGATCACAGCGGGAATTGAACAGGTTCTTTCGGCAAGAGGGTACCAGATGCTTCTTGCAAGCACGGATAATCAGCCAAAGAATGAGCTGACTTATCTGAGAATCTTTGAAAGTTATCCGGTAGATGGAATTGTACTGATCGGTACAGTGCTTACAGACGAGCATCGGAGATTTTTAAAAGAATCAAAGGTTCCGGTTGTGATTGTGGGACAGGAGACAGAAATGGCAAGCTGTATCTATCATGATGATTTTGGTGCGGGAAGAGCAATGGGACAAGAAGTTGCGGTGAAAGCACTGAAGCGGAATGGTGGAAGACCTGAAGATTGCAAGATTGCATATATTGGTGTTACTCGTGAAGATAAGGCAGCAGGTGCTGCCAGAGAAGACGGGTTCCGCAAGGGACTTCAGGAAGCAGGGATTACTTTCGATGATCATCGGTACAGACGCGAATCAGAATTTACAATGAGCGGCGGATATGAAGCAGTAGTGGATTTGTTGAGTGAAGAAAATGGAATCGATATCATATCATGCGCAACAGATACGATTGCAGCAGGAGCAATCGAGGCATTGATCGCACAGAGTAAAAAGGCGGTTCCGGAGTCGGTTCAGAATTCTGGTGCAAGGATGCTACACATTTTGGAACAGTCTGGTATCTGTGTCACAGGATTTGGTGATAATCAGATGTTAAGGGCTGTGACAGGCGGTATTCCAACGGTTCATTTTGGGTATAAAACGAGTGGAATCAAGGGGGCAGAGCTCTTACTTGAACAGATTGAAGAGAAAAATCCGGTGCCGGTGCATATGAAGCTGGGATTCCAGATCGTGAATAGGTTTGAATGAACGTAACTAAGAGTATAGTGCAAGTTAAACAAAACAGAAGAATCAGAATTAGTAAAAATGCCATCTTTACAAATGGCATTTTTTTATTTAATATAAAATCATAAGATATGAAAACGATTACACATAAAACATAGAAGGAAGGGAGAGTAATCATGGATTACAGGAAAACAGCCCAGGAGATTCTGGGATATGTAGGTGGAAGTAAGAATATTGTATCCGCAGCGCACTGCGCAACGCGTCTTCGTCTTGTTATCGCAGATAATAGTAAGGCAGATAAAGAGGCAATAGAGAATGTGGATGGAGTAAAGGGAGTATTTGAGGCATCTGGACAGCTTCAGATTATTCTTGGAACAGGAACAGTGAATAAGGTGTTTGATGAATTTATCGCGATCGCAGGTATTACAGCAAGCACAAAAGCTGAGGCAAAGGAAGCAGCGACAGAGAAGCAGAACTGGTTTATGAAGGCCATCAAGCTGTTAGGTGATATTTTTGTACCGATCATTCCGGCCATCGTAGCAAGTGGTTTCCTGATGGGAATCATGAATGCGCTGGATTTCATGAATGCAAATGGATTTTTAGCAATTGATACAAGCAGTTCTATTTATGTGTTTGCGAATCTGTTCAGTAATATCGCTTATACATTTCTGCAGATTCTGATTGCATTTTCAGCTGCGAAAGCATTTGGTGCAAACCAGTATCTTGGAGCTGTTATCGGTATGATCATGATTCATCCGTCACTGCAGAATGCATATACAGTTGCAACAGAAGGTGTACAGCAGACACAGAGCGTATTCTTCGGACTGTATCACATCGACATGGTTGGATACCAGGGACATGTAATCCCGGTTATTATTGCAGTATGGATCCTTTCTGTATTAGAGAAGAAGCTGCACAAGGTAGTTCCGGCAGCACTTGACCTGTTTGTAACACCACTTGTCAGCGTATTCGTGACAGGATATCTTACACTTTCTATCGTAGGACCGATCTTCGTATGGGGTGAGAATGCGATCCTTGGAGCAATCCAGTGGATGCTGACACTTCCGCTCGGACTTGGAAGTCTGATCATGGGAGGTTTGTATGCACCGACAGTAGTAACAGGTATTCATCAGATGTACACAGCCATTGATATTGGTCAGCTGGCAAAATACGGAGTAACTTACTGGCTTCCACTTGCAAGTGCAGCGAATGTAGCACAGGGTGCAGCAGCATTGGCAGTTGGTGTTAAGTCAAAAGATCAGAAGATTAAATCCCTTGCACTTCCGTCATCACTTAGTGCATTTATGGGAATCACAGAGCCGGCAATCTTTGGTGTAAACTTAAGATTCTTCAAACCATTTATTGCAGGATGTATTGGTGGAGGATGCGGAGCATTGTATGCATCACTTGTACATCTTGGAGCAAAAGGAACTGGAGTAACAGGTATCTTCGGTATCCTGCTTTGCCTGAATCAGCCGCTTCAGTACATTATCGAGATGGCAATTTCAGTAGGAGTAGCATTTGTGATCTCCTTCATGATTTACAAAGATAAAGAGCCGGTAGTTAAGACAGCCGCAACAGAGACAACAGTTGAGAAAACAGAAGAGACAGAGAATGTAGTAGAAGCAGAAAATGTTTCAGCAGAAGAAATTACAAGCCCGGTAAACGGAAATGTTGTTGCGACAGCAGAAGTAGCAGATGAGACATTTGCATCAGAGATGCTTGGAACAACTGTTGCAGTTGAGCCAACAGATGGAAAGATTGTAGCACCATGTGACGGTGAAGTAATGAATATCTTCGATACAGGGCATGCAGTATGCATCGCAACGGAAGCAGGAGCAGAGCTTCTGATCCACATTGGAATTGATACAGTTTCCATGGATGGAAAAGGATTTGTAAAGAAAGTAGCAGATGGAGCAAAAGTTCGCAAGGGCGATGTGCTGATCGAGGCAGATCTGGATGCTATCAAAGCAGCAGGAAATCCGGCAACTACGATGATGATACTGACGAATGCAGATGACTTCAGCAAAGTAGAGAAGACAGCAGCGGGAACAGTTACAACAGCTGATCTCGCAATGAAGATTGAGAAATAAATTGAACAGTGATTAAAAAGATACAGCCGTTTTATTCAAAGAAGAATTCTTGCAGAATAGAACGGCTGTAAATGGAAAAAGGGAGACAAGAGCATGAATGCATTAACAAGGGATCTGATCAAACTGGTAGATATGACGGAAGAGATGATGAAAGAAAAAGAGCAGAAAGAAGGCACAGCTTATCGTGAAAAGCTGCATCTGATGCCTCCTGTTGGCTGGCTCAACGATCCGAATGGATTGTGCCAGTTGAATGGGATCTATCATGCATTTTTTCAGTATTCTCCATTTAATGCCGAAGGCGGCGTGAAGATGTGGGGGCACTATACAAGCAAAGATATGATCGACTGGGAATACCAGGGAGTAAAGTTATATCCGGATCAGCCATTTGACTGTCATGGTGTATACTCCGGATCAGCATTTATTGAAGATGACAAAATGTATGTTTACTATACAGGCAATGTAAAGCTGGAAGACGGAGATTTCGATTACATCAATACAGGTCGTGAGTCGAATACGGTTCTTGTTGTCAGTGAGGATGGAAAGACATTTGGATCAAAAAAAGAACTGATGAGAAATGTGGATTACCCGTCAGATCTGACTTGCCATGTGCGCGATCCAAAGGTGTGGAAAGACGGAGATATTTACTACATGATTCAGGGTGCACGTACAAAAGAAGATGTCGGACAGGCATTGATCTTCGAGTCAAAAGATAAGATTAACTGGAAGTTCAGAAGCCGTGTGGAATCAGAGAAACCGTTTGGTTATATGTGGGAATGCCCGGATTACTTTGAAGTAGATGGGACAAAAATTCTTTCTGCTTGAGACTGAAGATGGAAGAAGGGTTCACATCAGCTGGATGGGAATGCCGGATTGTGAAGAATATACTAATCTGACGATCGCAGAAGGGTGGCAGCATTGTTTCACTTTCCCGAGAGAAGTGTTTGTGGAAGACGGCAAAGTTTGTCAGAGACCTGTCAGAGAATTACAGAAGAGGAAAACTTTTGTGGATAAGTCTACAGGAATGTTGAAAAAAGATGGATATAAAGTCTATGATGTGAATATCTCGGGCATTCAGAACAATGAATTCAGGACAGTGATTGATGAAGAATTGATTCTTGAGTACAAAAATGGAAGATTTGAGATGCATTTCACAAGTCAGGATAAAAATTCTGTATCTGCAGGAAGAGGAATGCGTTATGTTGATGTAGATAAAATTTCAAGTGTTGAAATTCTTGTGGATAAATCCTCTGTGGAAGTATTTGTAAATAATGGAGAGTATGTATTCACCACACGGTTCTATCCACAGAAAGACAGTCTTGCGGTAGAGGCTGCGGGAGCAGAGATCATGATGGAAGAGATTCGATAGTTGAAAGAAAATAGCCTCTGGACTATTGAAAAAAACTTTCAGTAGAATTATAATAACAATAGTCACAGATTCCCCACAGATGAAAGGTCTGTGGGGATTTTTGCGTTATGAATTCAAACAACCGGAGGATTTCCTTTATGATAAATTTTAAGAAATACGGAAAGCGCTGTCTGTCTCTTTTTCTGGCGGCATCTATGATATTAATGCCGGCAGTACAGACATTTGCTGAGGAAGAAACAGCGGCAGCCACAACAGATTCAACTCAGACAGCGGAAGAAGACAGGGAGACACAGCGTCAGAACTGTTATGCGATCGCACCGGATTCAAACAGTGTGGAGAACTGGCCACAGGGACCGGCAACTTATGCGGACTCTGCAATCGTTATGGATATGAACAGTGGGGCAGTTTTATATAGCAAGCAGATTGAAAAGAAGCATTATCCGGCGAGTATTACAAAACTTCTGACAACATTGGTTGCGTTGGACAATGCAGAGCTTACAGATACGGTAGAATTTTCCCAGGACAGTATCTCCTTTCTGGAATATGGCGATGCCCATATCGGCATGACACCGGGGGAGCAGATCAGTATGGAAGACGCGCTCTATGCCGTTCTGCTGGCATCGGCAAATGAGGTCTCTTATGCAGTGGCTGAGAGTGTTGGCAAGAAGATGGGTGGAGGTTATGATACATTTATTCAGGCGATGAATGATGAGTCAGAAAAACTTGGATGTACAGGTTCACACTGGATGAATGCGAACGGACTTCATGATGAACAACATTATACAACGGCGCATGATATGGCAAGAATTGGTGCAGCAGTTTATCAGAAGGAAGCGTTCCGGACAATTTCCCAATCGTTAAGCCATACGATTCCGGCAACGAATCTGGTGAATGAAGAACGTACTTTTCAGCAGAAGCACAAGATGCTCTGGCCACAGAATGATAATTACTATGAATACTGCAAGGGCGGTAAGACCGGCTACACAGATCAGGCAAGAACAACGCTTGTGACAATGGCAGATAACGGAGATATGCAGCTTGTTGCGGTTGTACTTTATGATTTTGGAAATGATGCTTATATAGATACTCGTGCCATGTTTGATTATGCTTACAGTAATTTTTCAAAAATATCTTTGAAGGATCAGAAGCTTCCGGAAGGTGTGAAGTCTTATGAAGACGAAGATGCTTATATCGTACTTCCGAAGAGTGCACAATTTTCTGATGTGAAAGCAGAAGTGAAGGAAGACAGCAACAAGGATGGATCCGGAACAGTAACATTTACTTATAAAGGGCAGGAAGTAGGCAGTGTGAAAGCTGCGATAGAAAAAACAGAGGAAAGCAGTGCAGCTGTTTTGGGAAAAAAGAAAGATAAGACAACTTCAACTGTCGTAACCGGGATTTCAAAGTTTATGAAAATTGTGATCGGAGTTGTGATTGCAGTTGTGATTTTATTGATTATCATTGTTGTACTTGCGAATTACCGGAAGCAGATAAGACGTCGCAGAAGAAAAAAAGGAAAAAGAAGAAATGCAAAGAGTGGTAATGTGAAAAGAAAGAAGAAACGCCGCAGATAAGAAAACAGAAATTTGCGAAAGAACGCTGAAAACAACGTTTTTTCGCACTTTTTTTATCATAATAAACCTTGACTAGAGCCAAGAATCTCTTTATAATAAGCCGTGTGTAGAAGTTCACAGGTAAAGCGATGACGGAGACAGTAGGATTTATCCGAACGTTACAGCGAGCCGGAGATGGTGGGAGTCCGGTGCAAGTAAGAGATTTTTGAAGATCACTCCAGAGCAGCAGTTCCTGAAACAGATGCAGAAAAGAGGTTTCTGCAGAAAGAGAGAGTAAGGACTGACGCGTGTCCGGCGTTAAAGGATACCATATGCAGGTCAGAAATCAGGCCTAAGTATGATGTAACAGGTGGTTTAACGAGAGAAGTTCAGGCTTTCGTCCTATTACAGGACGGAAGCCTTTCTTTTTTTAAGAATCATAAAATAAACTCAGGAAAGGATAAGAACATGTATAAGAAAGTTTTAACTGACATGAACTTTGTCAGCCGTGAAAAAGAAGTTGAAAAGTTCTGGGATGATAATGAAATCTTCCAGAAAAGTATGGATGAAAAAGAAGGATGTCCGGATTATATTTTCTATGACGGACCTCCGACAGCAAATGGTAAACCGCATATCGGACACGTTTTAACTCGTGTTATTAAGGATATGATCCCGAGATACCGTACAATGAAAGGATATATGG
>PPYF01221040.1_pt1 | contig 11186 bp, 9 predicted proteins | sample 1559871 | NCBI WGS metagenome assembly PPYF01 (sample SAMN08240021, study PRJNA423297) | Human gut metagenome, whole genome shotgun sequencing project. | reverse complement strand
GTCCTAGTATATAATACAATAGGCAGAAATTTTGGTTTATTTTAAAATTATTTTATAAGTATGGAGGGCTAAAATATGAGCTACAATGCAACAGAAAACTCAGCAAGCAGACGAATTGCCACACTGCTTGATGAGGGAAGCTTTGTTGAAATTGGCGGAGCTGTTACAGCTAGAAGCACAACTTTCAACTTGCAGGAGAAGGCAGCTCCTTCTGACGGTGTTATCACTGGATATGGAGTGATTGATGGTAACCTGGTTTATGTATACAGCCAGGATGCTGATGTTCTGGGTGGAGCACTCGGAGAGATGCATGCGAAGAAGATCGCAAGAATCTATGATATGGCTATGAAGATGGGAGCACCGGTGATCGGACTGATCGACTGTGCAGGACTCAGACTTCAGGAAGCTACAGATGCACTTGAGGCATTTGGAAGCCTTTATTACAAACAGGCACTTGCATCAGGTGTGATTCCGCAGGTTACAGCAATCTTTGGAATGTGCGGCGGCGGTCTTGCAGTTGTTCCGGGGCTTACAGATTTCACATTTATGGAAGCAAAAGACGGAAAACTTTTCGTTAATTCTCCAAATGCACTGGAAGGAAATGAGATTTCCAAGTGTAACACAGCAAGCGCTGAGTACCAGAGCAAGACAGCAGGTCTTGTAGACGGAATCGGTGCAGAGGCAGAGATCCTCGGACAGATCCGTGATCTTGTATGTATGCTTCCGGCAAACAACGAAGATGATATGTCTTATGAGGAATGCACAGATGACCTGAACCGTATCTGCGCAGACATTGCTAACGCATCAGAAGATACAGCAATCGCACTGGCACAGATTGCTGACAATCAGATTCTGGTTGAGACAAAGAAAGACTACGCAAAAGAGATGGTTACAGGATTTATCCGCCTGAACGGAATGACAGTTGGTGTTGTTGCAAACCGCTCTAAAGTATACAATGCAGAAGCAGAAGTAGAGGCTGAGTTCGACAGCGTTCTTACAGTAGACGGATGCAAGAAAGCAACAGATTTTGTAAACTTCTGTGATGCATTCTCAATCCCGGTTCTTACACTGACAAATGTAACAGGATTCGCTGCTACAGTAGAGTCAGAGAAGAATATGGCAAGCGCAGTTGCAAAACTGACATATGCATTTGCTAACGCTACAGTACCGAAGGTAAATGTAATCGTTGGTAAGGCATTCGGAAGTGCTTACGTTTCTATGAACAGTAAGTCAATTGGTGCAGATCTTGTTTATGCATGGCCAACAGCAGAGATCGGAATGATGGATGCGAAGCTTGCAGTACAGATCATGTACGCAGACGCAGATGCTGAGACTCTTAATGAGAAAGCAGCTGAATACAAAGAACTTCAGTCAAGCCCGAATTCAGCAGCAGCAAGAGGATATGTTGATGCGATCATCGAGCCGGCAGATACAAGAAAATATGTGATCGGAGCATTTGAGATGCTGTTCACAAAGAGAGAGGACCGTCCGGCTAAGAAACACGGAACGGTTTAGTGAGGTGAGGCGAAGTGAAGAAAAAAATCAGTTTATTAGGACTTATCCTCATTCTCGTTCTTAGCTTCACAGGATGTGGTAAGTCTGAGACAACAGAATATGATCAGGCAACATTAGAACAGTATGCTGAGTTTGTTGTTCAGAATTTCGAAGCGATGACAACAGAGCAGCTTGACAGCTTTTCTGATATGCGTGATCTTCAGCTTGACACACAGCTTATGAATGCAGGACTTCCGGTTGATGGAGAGGACTTCCTTACAATGATCAGCTCCTGGGAAGCAGCAGAAGAAGAGTGCGGTGCTTATGTTGAACATGGCGACTGGACAATGGAAGTAAAGAACGATGGAGTTTCACTCACATCTGAAGCAAAATATGAAAACAGAGATGCAGACATCGTCTTCAGTTTTGACGAAAAGGGCAACATGGAGAGTATGGATGTTTCTGCTCATTATTCAACAGGAGAAATCCTTGAGAAAGCCGGTCTGAATACGGTACTTGGTATGGGAACTGTATTCGTTGTATTGATTTTCATTTCATTCATTATTTATCTGCTTGGATACATTCCGAAACTTCAGGAGAAGTTGGCAAATAAAGATAAGAAAGTGGAAGAGAAGAAGGAAGCACCTGTACAGGCAGCTCCAGCACCGGTAGCTGCAGCAGAAGATGATGCAGAACTTGTAGCAGTAATCGCAGCAGCAATTGCAGCAGCAGAAGGAACTTCTACAGATGGATTTGTTGTTCGTTCTATTAAGAGAAGAAAATCAAACAGATGGAATTAATCAGGAGGATAATTAGATGAAAAACTATACAATCACAGTAAACGGAAATGTATATGATGTAACAGTAGAAGAGAATGGTGCAGGCGCACCGGCAGCAGCACCGGTTGCAGCACCTAAAGCAGCAGCACCGGCAGCTCCGGCAGCAGCACCGAAAGCGGCAGCAGGCGCTGGAAGCATCCAGGTAAAAGCTGGAGCAGCAGGTAAAGTATTCCAGGTTCCTACATCTGTTGGACAGAAGGTAGAGGCTGGAGATACAGTTGTTATCATTGAAGCAATGAAGATGGAGATCCCAGTTGTTGCCCCAGAGGCAGGAACTATTGCCAGCATTGATGTGGCAGTAGGTGATGCTGTTGAATCAGGAGCTGTACTTGCTACATTAAACTAGTAACTGAACCAGGAGGTTTTTACAAATGGAATATATTTCAAATACATTGGGAAACCTCGTAGAACAGACAGCGTTCATGAATCTTACATTTGGTAACCTGATCATGATTGCTGTTGCCTGCGTGTTTCTCTATCTGGCAATTCGCCACGAATTTGAGCCACTGCTTCTTGTTCCAATTGCCTTTGGTATGTTGCTTGTAAATATCTATCCGGATATTATGCTTCATGCTGAGGATGCAGCGAACGGAACTGGTGGACTTCTGTATTACTTTTATCAGCTTGACGAGTGGTCCATCCTTCCTTCTCTGATCTTCCTTGGAGTTGGAGCGATGACAGACTTTGGTCCGCTGATCGCAAACCCGAAGAGTTTCCTGCTTGGTGCAGCAGCTCAGTTCGGTATTTTCGCAGCTTATCTTGGAGCTATGGCTCTTGGATTTTCAGACAAAGCAGCAGCTGCTATCTCCATCATCGGTGGAGCTGACGGCCCGACATCTATCTTCCTTGCAGGTAAACTGCAGCAGACAGCTATCATGGGACCGATCGCCGTAGCAGCATACTCCTATATGTCACTTGTGCCGATCATCCAGCCACCGATCATGAAACTTCTCACAACAGAGAAGGAAAGAAAGATCAAGATGGATCAGCTTCGCCCGGTTTCTAAGCTTGAGAGAATCCTCTTCCCGGTTATCGTTACAATCGTTGTATGTGTGATTCTTCCTACAACAGCTCCACTTGTTGGTATGTTGATGCTTGGTAACCTGTTCAAAGAGTGTGGAGTTGTAAGACAGCTGACAGAGACAGCTTCCAATGCCCTGATGTACATCGTAGTTATTCTTCTTGGTACATCTGTAGGTGCTACAACAAGTGCTGAAGCATTCCTGAACTGGAATACAATCAAGATCGTTATCCTTGGTCTTATAGCATTTGCATTCGGTACAGCTGCCGGAGTTCTCTTCGGTAAGTTAATGTGTGTCCTTACACATGGTAAGGTTAACCCGCTGATTGGTTCCGCTGGTGTATCTGCGGTTCCTATGGCAGCCCGTGTATCTCAGAAGGTTGGTGCTGAGGCAGATCCTACAAACTTCCTTCTTATGCATGCAATGGGACCGAACGTTGCCGGAGTTATCGGTACTGCAGTAGCAGCCGGAACATTTATGGCTATTTTCGGCGTTAAGTAAATTAGGAGGATAAATAAATGGCAGAAATTGAAAAAAAACCAGTTAAAATAGTAGAAACTATTCTGCGTGATGCACATCAGTCTCTGATTGCTACCAGAATGACAACAGAGCAGATGATGCCAATCGTTGAGAAGATGGACAAGGTTGGATATCATGCTGTAGAGTGCTGGGGTGGAGCAACATTCGATGCTTCCCTCCGTTTCCTGAAAGAAGATCCATGGGAGAGACTTAGAAAGTTCCGTGATGGATTCAAGAATACAAAACTTCAGATGCTGTTCCGTGGACAGAATATCCTTGGATACCGTCCATACGCTGATGATGTTGTAGAGTATTTCGTACAGAAATCTGTGGCAAACGGAATCGATATCATTCGTATTTTCGACTGCCTCAATGACATGAGAAACCTTCAGACAGCTGTAAAAGCTGCTAACAAAGAGAAGGCTCATGCACAGGTTGCAATGTCTTATACACTCGGTGATGCTTACACAATGGAGTACTGGGTAGACCTTGCGAAGAGAATCGAAGATATGGGTGCAAGCTCAATCTGTGTTAAGGATATGGCAGGACTTCTTGTTCCATATAAGACAACAGAGCTTGTTGGTGCATTGAAAGATGCAGTAAATATCCCGATCGAGATGCATACACATTACACATCAGGTGTTGCTTCCATGACATATATGAAGGCTGTTGAGGCAGGAGCTGATATCATCGATACAGCAATGTCTCCATTCGCACTTGGAACATCTCAGCCGGCTACAGAAGTTATGGTTGAGACATTCAAGGGAACACCATACGATACAGGACTTGATCAGAGTCTCCTTGCAGAGATTGCTGACTACTTCCGTCCAATCCGTGACGATGCTCTTGAGAGCGGACTGCTTAATCCAAAGAACCTTGGTGTTAATATCAAGACTCTTCTGTACCAGGTACCGGGAGGAATGCTTTCCAACCTGACATCCCAGTTGAAAGAGCAGGGAGCAGAAGATAAGTTCTACGAAGTACTTGAAGAGGTACCGCGTGTACGTAAAGATCTTGGTGAGCCACCGCTTGTTACACCATCTTCACAGATCGTTGGAACACAGGCTGTATTCAACGTGCTGATGGGTGAGCGTTATAAGATGATCACAAAAGAGACAAAGGATGTGCTTGCAGGTAAATACGGTAAGACAACAAAACCGGTTGATCCAGAACTTCAGAAGAAGGCTCTTGGAGATGAAGAACCGATCACTTGCCGTCCGGCAGATCTTATCCCGGATGAGCTTGATACACTTCGTAAAGAGTGTGCACAGTGGATCCAGCAGGATGAGGATGTACTGACATATGCACTGTTCCCACAGGTTGCTGTTGACTTCTTCAAATACAGACAGGCTCAGCAGACAAAAGTAGATGCTACAGTAGCAGATACAGAGAACGGATCTTATCCGGTATAATCCTGACTGATTTAGTTAGATTATGAATTGAATAGAAAGACCAGAAGATAACAGATTGAAAGATTTGTGTTTTCTGGTCTTTTTCATTTGTAAGGAAATTTATTTGGTGGTATCATAGATGTGTACAATTTTGAATAATCAAGTTTTTGGTAATATGAGTTTGATTGTTGGAATATATGGAGGCAGATATGAGTGTTTTAGACAGAATAGAGCGATTACGAAATGTAATGGAACAGCAGAAAATAGACTGCTATATCATCCCTACAGATGACTATCATCACAGTGAATACGTCGGTGATTATTTTAAATTCCGCGAATATATAACGGGCTTTACAGGATCAGCAGGTACCGCAGTTTTTACAAAGGATAAAGCGGGACTCTGGACAGATGGAAGATATTTTATTCAGGCAGAAGCTCAGTTGAAGGGGAGCGGGATCACGCTCTATAAATCAGGAGAATCTGATGTTCCAACGATAGAAGAATTTTTGAAAAGTGAGCTGAAAGAAGGGGATGTTCTGGGATTTGATGGTCGTACAGTGACTTATGCACAAGGAAAACGATATTGTCATATCGCAGACGAGAATGGCGCATCATTGAAATACAGCTTAGATTTTGCACAGAATATCTGGAAGGAAAGACCTGAAATGTCTATGGAATCTGTATTTTCTCTAGCAGATGAATATACAGGTGAAAAAATTGGATCCAAATTAGAACGAATCAGAGAAATAATGAAAGAAAATGGATGCAATGCACATGTTTTATCGAGTCTTGATGATATTGCATGGCTTTTAAATATAAGAGGAAATGATATTGCATATTGTCCACTTGTTCTTTCTTACGCAATCGTTTATAATAATTCAGTTGAGCTGTTTGCTGACATTAGAAAATTCTCTGACGATATTATAAATTTGTTAGCAGAAAATCAAGTGAAGATTTATCCGTATGAGGATATTTATCGCAAAGTTTCAGAAATGACATCGGAAGATAAGCTTCTTCTGGATTCTACAATCATGAATTATAGTCTTTATCAGTCCATTTCCAAAGAGACGGTGATTGTTGATAAGCAGAACCCGGAAATCCTGATGAAGTCAGTTAAAAATGAAACACAGGCAGAGAATTTGAGAAAAGCGCATTTGAAGGATGCTGTTGCACATACAAAGTTTATGTACTGGTTAAAGAAGAATATTGGCAGAGTGGAGATTACAGAGTTGTCTGCTTCTGCCAGGCTGGAAGGATTACGTGCAGAGCAGGAGCATTTCCTCGGACCAAGTTTTGGCCCGATCAGTGCATATGGAGAACATGGGGCAATTGTTCATTATAGTGCGGATGAGAAAAGCAATGTCCCTTTAAAAGAAGGAAAGCTTTTCATGACAGATACAGGAGGTCATTACCTGGAAGGGTCTACCGACATTACGCGTACGGTTGCACTTGGAGAAGTGGGGAATATTGAAAAAGAACATTTCACACTGGTTGCAAGAGCAATGCTGCGTTTGGCAAACACTGTATTTCTCTATGGATGCAGTGGTGCGAATCTGGATTGTATTGCAAGAGAGGTCTTTTGGAAAGAAGGATTAAACTTTAATCATGGGACGGGGCATGGTGTTGGTTATTTATTGAATATCCATGAAGGACCGATCAATTTCCGTTGGAAAGAGGGAGAGAGACCGGCTCCGGCATTGGAAGAAAATATGGTGATTACAGATGAACCGGGGATCTATATTGAGGGTTCCCATGGAATTCGTCTGGAAAATGAGCTGCTTGTCAGAAAAACAGTTAAGAATGAGTATGGACAGTTTATGAATTTTGAAATTCTTACTTATGTACCAATTGATCTGGATGCAATCTTGCCGGAGAAAATGAGTACAGAAGAGAAAGAAATGCTGAATCATTATCATAAGCAGGTTTATGAAAAAGTGTCCCCTTACCTTTCAGAGGAAGAACGAATCTGGCTGAAAGAGTACACGCGGGCTGTGAAGTAATCAGCAAAGCAGAGATATAACAGAACTCTTATGTATCTGTTGAAGCTGCTGGACGGACAATGAAATATTTAGGGATTAGGAATAGTGTAAAAGAATGGAAACATCAGAACGCAATATTGAAGCGAATATGAATGAGCTGATCGGAAGGATCGAAGCAAAATATGAGAAGATGAGCAAGGGGCAGAAGCGCCTTGCAGAATATGTGAAAGAAAATTATGATAAAGCTGTATTTCTGACAGCGGCGCGTCTTGGAGAGATTGTGGGTGTCAGTGAATCTACGGTTGTACGATTTGCAACCCAGCTTGGATATAGGGGATACCCGGAATTTCAGAAAGCATTGGAAGAACTTGTCCGTAATAAGTTGAATTCAATCCAGCGTATGGAAGTGACCTATGGACGAATTACACAGAGTGAGATCCTTGAAACAGTTCTTCAGTCAGACATTGAGAAAATCAAGATGACCTTGTCTGCAATCGATCATAAGGCATTTAACTGGGCGATTGATACCCTTTTAGAAGCAAAGAGAATCTATGTTGTGGGAATCAGAAGCTGTGCACCACTTGCTTCTTTTATGGGATTTTATCTGAATCTTGTATGCGACAATGTAATTACAGTAAATACAAACAGTTCCAGCGAGATTTTTGAACAGATCATTCGAATCGGGGAAGGAGATGTGATTATAGGAATCAGTTTCCCAAGATATTCGATGAGAACATTGAAAGCATTGGAATTTGCGAGCAATAGAAAGGCAAAAGTAATCACACTTACTGACAGTATCCATTCACCTATGAATCAGTATTCTTCCTGCAATCTGATCGCAAGAAGTGATATGGCATCTATTGTCGATTCACTTGTTGCACCATTGAGTGTGATCAATGCTCTGATTGTTGCAATCTGTATGAAAAAACAGAAAGAAGTTGTCTCGACATTAGAGACTCTGGAGAAAATCTGGGGTGAATATCAGGTTTACAGCGGAGAAGAAAGCAGCCAGGAAGGTGGCAGCGCAGGAACGAACGAGTCTTACAGACAGAATAAAGGAGAAGAATAGAGCATGAGTAATGTGATCGTAGTGGGCGGCGGGGCTGCCGGGATGATGTCGGCAGTTTTCGCTGCAAGAAATGGTCAGAATGTTCAGTTGCTTGAGAAGAATGAAAAGCTTGGGAAAAAGCTTTTCATTACAGGAAAAGGACGCTGCAATATAACGAATGCCGCTGATATAGAAGATTTATTTACGGCGGTGACAAGTAATCCGAAATTTTTATACAGTGGATTTTACAGTTTTACAAATCAGCAGGTGATCGATTTCTTTGAAGAACTTGGTGTGAAGACGAAAATTGAACGTGGAGAACGAGTTTTCCCTGTTTCAGATCATTCTTCTGATGTGATCGCAGCATTTTCAAGAGAGTTAAAATCATTAGGAGTAGCTGTTTCTCTTCACACAGAGGTGAGAGAACTGCTTTGTGAACAGGATAAAGTGTGTGGGGTTTTATTAACTAATGGAAAGAAAATGAAGGCAGATGCTGTGATTGTTGCGACAGGTGGTATTTCCTATCCTTCTACGGGTTCTACAGGCGATGGATATCGTTTCGCGAAAGAAACAGGGCATAGAGTGACAGAACTCCTTCCATCACTTGTACCGATGGAAGTCAGACAATGGTATGCGAAAGAATTGCAGGGATTATCTCTTCGAAATATAGAAATTTGTATCACAGATGGGAAAAAAAAACTCTACGAAGAATTCGGAGAGATGCTTTTTACACATTATGGTGTAACAGGACCGGTTATTCTGAGCGCGAGCAGTGTGGTGGGAAAAACTTTAAGAAAAAAAGAACTTACACTTCATATAGACTTAAAACCGGCATTGAGTGAGGAGCAACTTGATAAAAGAATCCTCAGAGAGTTTGATGCAAACCATAATAAACAGTATAAAAATTCAATCGATTCACTCTTTCCGGCAAAATTAAAGCCCGTTATGATAGAACTCTCGGAGATTGAACCTGAGAAAAAAGTGAATGAGATTACAAAAGAAGAACGACAGAGACTGGTTCATCTGATCAAGGATTTTACAATGACATTGACAGGGCTTCGCGGTTATAATGAAGCAATCATTACAAAAGGCGGAGTATCTGTAAAAGAGATTGATCCAGGAACAATGGAATCAAAAAAAATGAAAGGATTATATTTCGCCGGAGAGGTGCTTGATCTTGATGCAGTGACCGGAGGATATAATCTTCAGATCGCATGGTCAACAGGATATCTTGCCGGAATTAACGCAGGATGTGATTGAAATTTTACTGGGGAATTTCTGAATCCTGTGACAGGAAGAATAGATGTTACTGTTAGATTTGAAAATGGAATGTAGAAAGAAAAGATGGAGGAATAAAAATGGGATATAATGTAGCAATCGATGGACCGGCAGGGGCAGGGAAAAGTACAATTGCAAAGCAGGTTGCAAAAGAAAACGGATATATTTATGTAGATACCGGCGCAATGTACCGTGGATTGGCCATTCACTTTCTGAATCTTGGAATTGATCCAAAAGATACAGAAAAGATTATAGAGGCCTGCAAAGATGTGGAAGTAACGATTGGTTATGAAAGCGGAATCCAGCAGATCTATGTAAATGGAGAGAATGTTACAGCAAAGCTTCGTACAGAAGAAGTTGGAAATATGGCTTCTATGACATCTGCGATTCCGGAAGTCAGAGAAAAACTCCTGGAACTTCAGAGAACGCTTGCAAGAGAGAAGGATGTGATCATGGATGGAAGAGACATTGGTACCCATGTGCTTCCAGATGCAGATGTAAAAATCTATCTTACAGCAAGCGTAGAAATCAGAGCAAAGAGAAGATATAAAGAGCTTGTTGAAAAGGGAGTACAGTGCGATCTGAAAGAGATAGAGAAAGATATTGAAGAAAGAGACTACCGTGATATGACAAGAAAGATCGCGCCACTGAAAAAAGCAGAGGATGCGATACTTGTTGACAGTTCAGATATGACACTGAAAGAAGTTGTAAACACGATTTCCAGATATTGTCATAGATAAATTTGCAGGAGTTGGATAGAATGAAAGTAATAAAGGCGAAATCAGCTGGATTTTGTTTCGGCGTCAAGCGTGCAGTGGATACAGTTTACGAACAGGTGAAAGAGAATCAGAATCTTCCGATCTATACGTATGGTCCGATTATCCATAATGAAGAAGTGGTGAAAGATCTGGAGCAGAAAGGTGTGATCGTCCTTCGCAGCGAAGAGGAGCTGGATACACTGGAAAGGGGAACTGTTATTATCCGCTCTCACGGGGTGGCAAAAGATGTGTATGACAGATTGGAAAGTAAGAAAATCCAGATTGTAGATGCTACGTGTCCATTTGTTAAGAAGATCCATAATATCGTGCAGAAACACAGTGAGATGGGCGAGAATATTATTATCATTGGAAATCCGGAACATCCGGAGGTTCAGGGAATTAAGGGCTGGGCAGGAGATCATGTAGAGGTCTTTCAGACCAAGGAAGAAGCAGAAAATTATTCTTGTGAGCAGGGAAAAAAGATTTGTATCGTTGCCCAGACGACATTTAATTACAATAAATTTAAAGAATTAGTTGAAATTCTTGAAAAAAAGAGTTATGATGTAAGTGTTTTAAATACAATCTGTAATGCTACGAAGGAGCGCCAGACAGAAGCGCAGAGCATAGCAGAGACGGTGGATGCTATGATCGTTATTGGTGACAAACATAGTTCCAATACCCAGAAGTTATTTGAAATATGCCGCAAAGCATGTAACAATACGTACTATATACAGACACTTGGCGATTTGGATTTGAATCAATTAGGGTCAGTGGAAACGGTAGGTATTACAGCAGGGGCATCCACGCCCAACAATATAATTGAGGAGGTTCAAAATAATGTCAGAATTATCTTTTGAA
>PPYF01221039.1_pt1 | contig 11186 bp, 7 predicted proteins | sample 1559871 | NCBI WGS metagenome assembly PPYF01 (sample SAMN08240021, study PRJNA423297) | Human gut metagenome, whole genome shotgun sequencing project. | reverse complement strand
CATACCGCAGCCACGCAAGACAAGCTCGACGCGGCGCACGTGGCCATTTGCGGCTGCGGCGGCCTCGGATCGACCATTGCGGTGGCGTTGACCCGCATTGGCGTCGGTCACCTGCATTTGATTGATTTTGATCGCGTGGATATGACGAATCTGAATCGTCAGCAGTATTTTTTGAAGGATCTTGGGCAGTACAAGACGGAAGCATTGCGCAGTAACTTGCGTCAGATCAATCCTTTTATCGATATCACCATTGATACCGTGAAAGTGACCGACGAGAACGTGCCGACGCTGTTCGACAATGAGGATATTATTTGCGAAGCGTTCGACGTGCCGGAAAACAAGACGATGCTGGTGAATGCCGTGCTTGAGAATCTGCCGATCAAGAAGCTGGTGAGCGCTTCTGGAATGGCGGGATTCCGCAGTTCCAATTTGGTGAATACTCGTCGCGTTTCGAAGAATTTCTACTTCTGCGGCGACGGCGAAACCGCTCCGGTGCCGGGCGCTGGTCTGATGGCACCGCGCGTGGGTGTGGTCGCCTGCCATGAAGCCAATATGATCACTCGCTTGATTCTCGGCGAAGAAGACGCCTGACAGCGAAACGCAAACACAAACGCAATTGCAATTGCAATCGCAAATTGCAAATTGCAACGAATGACACAACACTAATCGCATAGTAAGGATTAACCATGAGCACCGAAAACACGATCACCACCGCGGAAAAAGACTTCGCGGCGGCACCGAACGCCACGCTCGACGAGCTGGTCGGCACCACCACGAACACCGCACTGCTGCCGGAACCGGATGCGCACGCGTATGACGAAATCGCCACCGGCGACGCCGATCCGTTGATCCTCGGCGGACACAAGTTCACGAGCCGCTTCATTCTCGGTTCCGGCCGCTACGATCTGAACCTCATCAAGGCGACCATTGAGAACGCGGGCACGCAGATCGTCACCATGGCGTTGCGTCGCTGCCGTACCACCGAAAACAATCTGCTCGATTACATTCCGAAAGGCATCACCATGCTGCCGAACACGTCCGGCGCACGCAATGCCGAAGAGGCGGTGCGCATTGCCCGTCTCGCGCGCGAAGTCTGCCAGACGGATTTTGTGAAGGTGGAGATCGAACATGAGGCGAAGTATCTGCTGCCCGACAATGAGGAAACCATCAAAGCCACGAAACAGCTGGCAAAAGAAGGCTTCGTGGTCATGCCGTACATGTTCCCCGATCCGATTGCGGCGAAGCGTCTTGAAGACGCGGGTGCGGCTTGCGTAATGCCGCTGGGCGCGATGATCGGCTCGAATAAGGGTCTGCGTGCACGCGATTTCATTGAAGTGATCATCAAGAACTCCAATGTTCCGGTGATCATCGACGCTGGTATTGGCCGTCCGAGCCAGGCTGCGGAAGCCATGGAAATGGGCGCGGACGCGGTGATGGCATACACGGCCATCGCTTCCGCCGGCAATATTCCGCTGATGGCACGCGCGTTCAAGAAGGCGATCGAAGCGGGTCGTGAAGCGTATTTGTCTGGCTTGGGCAAGGTTACGGAAGATCATGCCGTGCCGTCCAGCCCGACGAACGAGGCCGACTACATCGGCTGATTTGCGCTGGATCCCGTAATGGGGATTCGCACAAAGACCATGCTGAAAGGGGCGTTTGCCGAACGTACGTGATGCACTCACGTTCGGCAAACGCCCCTTACTTGTATCCTGCGTTACCTGCAAACGTTACTGCTGCAAGGCTTCCTTAAGATCGCGATTCTGGAATCGTTCGTGTAGCAGGCAATATCCGCCAAACGCAACCAGCCAAATCAGACCGGCAATCGCAGAACCAATCGTGTCCGTCGACAGGAACAACGTGACATACACGAGCACAAAGAACGTGATCGCAATCCAATCAAACACCTGCCAAGCGGGCATGACGAAACCGTCCGGTAGAAAATCGCTGCTCTGACGATACCTGTGGTGGGCGAGCATCGTCAGCACGTAAATGAAAATCACCACAGCGCTGGCGGCCGAAGCGAATAGCACGAACGCGCCGGAAATACCCGGAATCGCGTTGATGATCGGGGAGAACAGAATCATGCAACCCGAAGCGACAATCGCCTTCGCAGGCACCTTGTGGTCGGAAACCTCAGCCAAACGCGCCATCGCAGGCGACTCGGAATCCGAAGCAAGCTGATACAAGTGACGACCGGCCGAATAAATCAGCGAATTCAACGCCGACGCGGCAGCCGTAATCACCACGAAGAACACCAGGGCGGCGGCCCAATCAAGACCCGCATATTTGAACACCATGATGAACGGCGAACCGAACGAGCCATCGGAATTCTCGTGAAAGTTACGCCAGGGCACAATAGCCATGATCGCGATCAGCGCACCCACGTAGAAGATCAGAATACGCATGATCAGCTCGTTCACGGCCTTCGGCAGCACCTCGCGCGGATTCTGCGTTTCCGACACCGTGACACCCACGAATTCGATGAGCTGGTAGGCGAAAAACACCATTTGGAAGCTCATGAAGAAGTTCATCCAACCGTTCGGCGCGAGCTGGAAGCCGTCGGTGATATTCGTAAGGCTCACCGTGGCACCCGACACCGTGCCGTCCACGCCTTCGATGTGCGTGGCGGGGTAGCTGAAGCCGATGATCAGCATCACGATGGCGGTGACGATCAGACCGACGATCAGCGTGATCTTGATCATGGAGAACCAGAATTCCGCCTCGCCGAACACTTTCACCGCAATCAGATTGATGCCGGTGAGCGCTACGAGGAAGCACAGTTCGATCAACCACTTCCACGAGTTCAGGTCTATGCCGAATGTGCCGAAGAACGTTACGAAATATGTGCTTACGGCGGTGATTTCGGTCATGCCGGTCAGAATGAGCACGATCCAATACGTCCAGCCGGCGAACTTGCCCCACCCGCGGCCGAGATAGCGCGTGATGAAGTTGATGAACGTGTGCTGGCTAGGATCGCTGTACATCATTTCGCCGATGGCACGCATCAGCAGGAACATAATCAGGCCAACGCCGATGTACACGAAAATGATGCTCGGGCCGGTCAGTGCGATCGACTTGCCGGAGCCTAGGAACAGGCCGGTGCCTATGGTGCCTCCGATGGCGATGAACTGGACGTGGCGGTTTTTCAGGCCTCGCTCCATTTCGTTGCTTTGGTCGAGGCTTTCGACGGATTTGATGTGCGCGGCGCTTGAGCCCGCGGAATTGGTGTTCTCGGAAGTCATAATGTTCACTACCCTACCCCGCGAACCGCACATTGCGCCCGCCGAAGCTTTGTTTTTGGGCACGTACGCAGATTTTGCGGCACTGGCGCATCCCGTTTGTGGTCAACCGTGCCCATCCGACCACCTTATTCCCGTATTTTCGCCTCGCCATACCCCCCTGCCGCCCTATCTCGCCTATACATGGCAGATTCACGAGGTTGACCACTACTTTCTCGCTTATATATGGCACTTGCTCACGGCAAAACACCACTTAGGGGGTACGTTTTGGGCGTATTTCCGCAGGCTGACTGCCATATATAAGTGAGATACGCCCAACTGTCCGACACAAATCGCGCCTCGCTTGTCCGATTCTGCAGAATCAGACACTTACGCAGCATAACGATGGTCTGGGTCAGGCGGTGGCGGCGATTTGCCCGCGCAGTTCGGCGTTCGCGCGCTCCAGTTCGTCGATACGGCGTGCCTGCTGTTTGATGATGATGCTCGCGGTTCCCACGTCGATGCCGTCGTCGCCTTGCGCTTTGACGGGAATATGTTCCATCGTCCTGTTGGTGATGCTATCGAGGTTGCGCCTCATCACGAACGCATGCTCATACCGGTTGACGAGTTGCGCGATGATCTCGCTGTCGCTCATGTTGCCGCTGCCGGTCACGGATTTGATGGCCGACGTTTTCCAACGATCCACACACCGTTCGATGCGCTTGTATCCGATGAGATCCGGCGGAAGTCCCGCTTCCCGGAAGATTTTGGTTGGCGATTCGCCTGTCAAGTAGCGTATGGTGCACACTTGCTTGAACGAATCGGCGTAGGTGATGCGATTGCGCGTTACGTTGGCGACCGCCGGCAGTCCGCGCAATAGTTGGATTTCCTCGTCGCTGAATGCTCCCCCACCTCGTGCCATGACACCCGCCTTTCCACTGTTTTCATGGATGTGCTTGCGATTGTAGGGTGCCATTGTCGTGAGATGCCCCCACCTGCAACCCCTGCATGATTGCTTTGTTTGACGCATGTTTTGATGCCTGTTTTGCCACTTGCGGATGTTTTTCATGCCGGATTTCGCCGTTTGGTACCGGATTTCACCCGTTTCGATCCCGTATTGCCCCGTGCAAAACCTTCACCCCTAAAAAGTATGGAAAGGCACGAAAAGACATGAAAAGCGGGCATCCACGGATGGTTTCCGCGAATGCCCGCTTATGGCTGCTTATGCGCTTATTGTTTCACGTTTGAGTACGTATCAGCGCACGCGCTGGCGCGACTTGAGTGCGACGGTAACGCCGGCACCTGCCACGAGCAGCGCCACCACGGTGAAGAGGGTCGTGCCCGCAGCACCGGTGAGCGGCAGCTGGGTGACGTTCTTCACGTTCTTGACCTGGTATTTATCGGAAGACTCCTTCGGAGCCAGGCCCCACACATCCGTACCCCTGAACTTGACCTCACCATTCTCAATGATGACATTGAACTTGGCCTTGAGGCTCTGCTGGAAGCCATTCGGAACCGTGGTTTCGTTGACTTCGTAGGTGCCATCTGCAAGACCCTTGAAGGTCACTGTGCCGGTCTTGTCAGAGGTGGCGGTGAACGAACCATCCACACCCGGAACGCGGATCGTGAACGTAGCATCGGCCAGCGGATTGCCTTGAGCGTCGGTCTTGGTAAAGGAGAACCCGCTATTGGTGATGATAGTGCTGTCAGTAGCTTCAGCACCATTGTCGGAGAGCACGACCGCGTTAGTCACGGCCTTGCTGCCGGAGGCTCCCGCTTCAGTAACCTTGGCAGCATAGGTCACAGTAATGAGTGCACCTGCGGTCTGCTTCTGGATGGAACTGATGGTGACGGTGAAGGTGCCATTCTTGTTTTGGGCCACGGTGTAATCCGTACCCTTGTTCAGGCTCTTATCGCCGACCGTCACCTTAAGGGAATCGAAATCCACAGTCTGGCCAGCAGACGGGGTATCCGTGTAGGTGTAGCCGTAATCGCTGTAGTACTGCGTGTTCTGCGGCACCTTGCTCGTAATGGTGTATGTCACTTTCTGGCCAACGGAAGCGGTGATGACGTCCGCTCCATTCACCTTCTTGGTCACGGCAGTGGTCTGGTTCTTAATGGCCACAGTTGCCTCAGTGAGCGGATTCAGCACGCCATCCTTAACGTTACCGGAGCCAACGAGGATTGCGATAGACGGAGTGGCAGCTCCATTGGTGCCAACCGAGTAATCCGCGTCCACAAACAGGTACAGGCCTGCAGGGAGCGTCACAGTAGCGGAAGTGCCATTAGCGGCAGCACCCAAATCAACCTCTTCTGCGGTACCAAGCTTGTCAGTCGTGGTCTTCAGCGATTCCACAAACTTACGGGAAGCGCTATTATTCCATGCACCATCTGCAGAATTGTCCACAGACAGCACGCCTTCGGCGAGCGCCCAAGCCATCAGATCGCCGCCATCGGTCGGAACCGTCTTATTAGTGCCTGCAACAGCAGCTTCGAGCGCAGCCTTGATGCCGGAGTTATCCGTCACCGTGCCGGCAGTCTGCACACCGTACGTTGCATTGCTACCAGTGCCGTACTGCACATAGTCAGCGATCTTGTAGGCGTCCAGCTTACGATTGGTCAGCTGCTTGGCGTCCTGAGCAGTGAATGTGAAATTCACCTTACTAGTGACGACAGTGCCGCTGCCGTCAGCCTGTGCGCTTGCCGCGCTCAGGGCCATGCCGCCCAGCAACGTCGCAGCGGCGGCGATACCGGCGAAAAGTTTCCTCATCTTCATGAGAATCCCCTCTCATTGTGTTGTTGATGCTGTGTTTGTTTTTGCTAACGGGATCTGAAGCCCAACATGCTCCGGATCCACAAATTTGTGATGTGCGGCTGGACCGCCCCGTGAAGGTTGGTAGGGCAGTCCAGCCCGAGGAACCGTCTCAGACGAGACGCTTCCTGCTGTTCCAGACGCCAGCCGCGCCAACCAGCAGTACTGCGAGTCCGCCGATCGAGCCGCCAACCAGCAGCCATTGACGATCCGTGGTTCCGCCCGTCAACGGCAACGCCGACACCGCCACATACGTATTGGTGAATGCGATCGAATCGCCGATTTTCTGCGATTCGGAAACGTTCTTGCCGTTGTCGTCGAGCAGTTTCGTCACGGATTTCACCGAAGCCGTCCATGCGCCGTTCGTTTCGGTAACGGCGACCACAATCTGGTATTTCGCGCCCGAATAGTGCAGGGCTGCGATATTGCCGTTGCCTTCCGTAATGGTGTACGTGTAGTCGGCTTTTCCAGCGTTGTAGGTGATGTCACCGAACGTTGCGGAATGCTGGCTATCCGGGGAATCAGCATCATAGGCGACCGTCACCTTGCACGACTGTTGCGCCTGTTGCGCGCAATCGGCCGGCAGCGGCGCGTCGCCGTCTGCGGTCAGTTCGAAATCGAACGAATCGCCTGCCTTCCAGTCGCGCCCCTCTAGGATTTTCTGCACGGTGATCACATTGGATAGCGTCGCGCTCTTCAACGTGTTGGTCAATGTGGCCGTCATGTTGCCGCCGTTGCCGTCACTCTGCCAGACCATGGCTTTGGTGAGGTCCACGCCGGTCGCGTTGCTCGCAGCATTGCCATACTGGTAGGAGACCGCGTAGCGGCTGTCTTCCGACGTTTCAGCCACGCTGTAGGTGTATCCGGGCTGCAATCTGCCGATCGTGGCCGTCCAATTATTCGACGCGTTCAACGTGATTGGATCGCCTACTTTTTCAGCCTGTGCGGCCGCTTCCCCGGTCTTCGTGCGCTGCAATTGGACCGTCACCGCGTCGCTCGCATGCTTGCTCGCACCGTCGGACCACACCTTGTTGATGGTGATTTGGCCAAGTCTGACTTGCACGACCGGTTTGGCATAGTCGAGCGTCTGTTGGGTGCATTCCGATTCCTGGTCGTTAACGGACGTGACCACGCAGTAGTTCAGATGCGCTCCGGCATTGGAGAAGTATCCTTGCTTTCCTGCGGATTCATTGCCGGTATTGGCTTCTCCCGTGTCCGGGTATTGCTGCTTGCTTGCGTAATCCGCATATGCGGCGTCGCTTGGTTTTACCTTGAAGGAAACGTCGATGGTTTCGTTTTTGTCGACGATCATGCCGTTCCCATTGTTGAATGTCACGGTAATCGTGCGATTGCCGTTGTCGTCGACGTTGTAGACGGCCGTATATCCACTTACGGTTGTGCCATTGTTGGTTACCGTCACATATCGCGTGATATCGGTGCCGTTTGCCACATCGGCGAAATCGACCGGATCGACCCATTGAGACAGGGTGTCGGTGATGGAATACGCTCTGATTTTCGCGGTTGTGGTGATGGTGTTGTAGATCTGTTCGAATGCCTTCGTCAGATTTTCCGCGGACGTTCCGTCGTATTCCTTGCCGGTGACGGCGTTCGCTTCTTTGGCTAGGTCGCTCATCTTATTGGCGTCGGCCGAAACCTTCACCACATACAGGGCTGCGTTCCCGCGTTCGTTGGCTTCCGACAGAGCGGCCGCATAGTTGTAGCCGTAGCTATCGTCATCGCCCTCGCCGTGGATGTTTCCGTCCGAGCCGTCCGGGTCGGTTTTCCACTGGTAGGACTGGTCCAACCACTTATTGTTAGCCTCGCACTCCGCCTGTGTCCCGTATTCAGGATGGCTTTCCCATCCCTGACCGAACCCACTCCACTTGAAGCATCCGGAATAGGATGTGATTCTGAAGGTCGGATTGCCGTCAGACAGGAAGACGATATGCTTCTGCACACCGGAACGTCCCGACGACAGATCGTTCGCTGTTTTCAGGGCGTCTTCCCAGTTGGTTCCGCCATTTGGCCACGCACTGACGGCCGTGCCGATAGCGCCAGGGGAAGTCGTGAACTGCGAAGTTGTTCGCGCCCTGTCGCTGAACGTCACCACCGCCATCTGTACTTGCTGCTCAGCCGGAAGAGCGGCATTCGCGGCCGTCAGAAGCTTACTCGCCAAGGCCGTGGCAGCGTTTTTCGCATTCGTGTCACGGTTGCTGTTTTTCATACTGCCGGACTTGTCAAGCACCAGCACAATATCGGCAGGCACCGCGGTCGTAACCGTGGACGACGAACTATCGCCGGACGCAGTCAAATGCAACGCATACTGATCACCGTCTCCACCTTCGATTTTGGCAATGATTTTACTATTCGCAGGCTGCAAGGTGGAAGTGTCACCGGAAGGATTCTGGTCGTCTTCCGCAATGGCGGAAGACGTGGTGACGTAACCCAAGCCGCCAAGCATGGCAATCGCAGCGAGCGCCGCAACCATGCGTTGAACAAAGCTTCCCCTCGGCTTTGCCTCGTTGTGCGCATGTCTCATATGCATCCCCTTAATTCACGTCTCTCATCGAATCGCGCCACTGACTCGCCTGGAGCAATCCGACACTGCTTCAACCCTGAAAACTAAAGGAAATCAAACAATCGCGCGCACACCCTACGTGCGGGAAAGTCGGGGTTTGGCAACAGCGCAACAACAAAATCCCTGCAACACATTTCCTACGGCGCAATCACCCGACATCACAAAAGGAAAAACGTGCGAAAAGCGCGATTATTCACGCAAATGTAACCGAATCAGCCACGCTTCGGCCACCAAGCAGCATGCCTGCGAATATGCCACGGCTTGCGTCGCAACCAAACCAACAACGCGCCCACTACGAGAGTCGCAATACCTGTGATCGCACCAATCGCGCGGGCATCCTTCACCGCGTCGTTTTCGGCGGGAATCTCATCTGGAATGGCGGAACGTGTGGCCGAAACCAGCAGACGGTGCGTGTTGACGCCATATGGCGTGCAGGTCATCAGGGTCACGCGATCCTCACCAGGCACGATTTTCAGCTGCGACGTGTCGTTCGGCTCGATCACCGTGATACGGTCCACCTGATAGCCGAACGTTCGACCCATCACTTCGATGTAGAAGTAGTCGCCGACACGCATTTCATCAAGCCGCGTGAACATGGCCGCCTCGACCAGTCCACGATGCCCGGTGAGCACCGCATGCGTGCTCTTGCCGCCGACCGGCAAACTGCTGCCGTACAGGTGGCCCGCGCCCGAAGCAAGCGCCGATTCGGAAGTACCATGGTAGATCGGCAGTCTCACGGAAATTTTCGGAATGCGAATCGTACCCATCACGCCACCGCCGGAATCCAACAGACTCCGGTACTCCGCGTCCGCCGAACTGGCGCTTGCGGAACCAGCGTCCGCGGAACCGGCGTCCGCGCCTGTACCCGCACCACTCTGATTGTCCGATTCACCAGAATCGGACACACTGGCACGCGATCCGCCGCGCACATCAGCGAACGGATCCTTCGCCTCACCCAAAATCGGCTGTCCGGATTCCGCAAGCCGCTTGTTATAGTCCTGGGCCGCGGCGAACGCGTCATCCGCCTGCGGATACGGCCAGCCCGCAACCGTCTGCGCGGATCTTACCGACGTTCCCGACAGATCACGCGCCGACCGATACTGCAACATCGCCGGAAAACCGCCAATACAGATCGCAGCGACAATCAACAGCGCCGCAATCGCACGCATCGCCAGCGTTTTGCCGCGAGCGTGACGTCGTTGACGCATTTCGTCGGCAACGTCAATCGCCTCTTCGAACGACGGAAAGCGACTTTCCAACGAAAGTCGACCACCCATCGGAGCCTCTTCGGGTGACGGCCAACGACCGTCATGCCATTCCGCCGTTTCCTCCATCTCACGCAACCGTGCCGTCACCCGACAAGCTTTCGCAGCACACGTTCCAGTTCGTCGATGCGCAACGCCTGTTTCGCGATCAATTCGTCGCATTGGTTGATGATGAGTTGCGCTTGGGCGAGCTTCGAAAGCGCATCCTGCGATTCCGTTGCCGACGATTGCGCATCATCGCGCATAAGATCATGATGCCGAATGACGCGCAGGTCGTCGCGGTCCACCCGCTTGCTGTTGCGGCGGTCTCGTTCCTCCTGCTTTTTCCAGCGTGCAATGCACCGCTCAATGCGTTTGTATCCGATGAGTTTCGGGTCGAGACCCGCCTCGCGGAAGATGGCGGCCGGCGATTCGCCCGCATTGTATCTGCACATGACTTCGATGCGGAAACTGTCGGCATACCGGATATGCGACGCGCTCACGCTTTCCACTGCGGGAAGGCTGGCCAAATACGCGCGCTCCTTTGCGGTGAATTTTCCATCAACCATTCTTCCCTCCCCCTATATTGCCTAAACAGCTTGGTTCAGAATCGTATCGGAGCTTTCCCATTGGCACCCTCGTTAAAACCCTCGAATAAAGCCCACCCTTCCCCCAATGAAAAGAAGGAGTTCCATCTTCAAAACAAAACAGTTCCGCCATTTTGCACAGATAGTAACGCTCATAGAATTACCCCCCCCCCATAAAATTTACAAAAACTTAACCTTGCCCCAGAGTGCCCTTTGGCTCATCATGGGGCATCACGTCCTTGAACACCGTCATGCAGACTCACTAGGCTAGAAACATGACGCAAGAGCTCGTTTCATTGACTATCATCATGGCGGTGACGGCCGTCAGCCCGATTGTGGCGCAGCTGATTCCAGGAAGGTTCATTCCACAAACCGTGCTGCTGCTCGTCACCGGAGCCGCACTCGGTCCGTACGGACTGGGCGTAATCGAGGTGAACGACGCCGTGAAACTCTTGAGCGAGCTCGGCATGGCGTTCCTATTCCTGCTCGCCGGCTACGAAATCGACCCAAAACGACTCGCCGGGCATCAAGGCAAAGTCGGCCTTGTCACATGGATCATCACCTTGGGGCTCGCCGGACTCGTCGTGACCCTGCTTCCATTCTTCGCAAAGCAAGGCATCAACGGCATCGCCACGGTAATAGCACTTACCACCACCGCTCTCGGCACACTCATGCCGATTCTCAAGGAACGCAACCTCGAAGGCACCCCCATCGGCGACGCCATCATCTCGTACGGAACGTGGGGCG
>PPYF01613377.1_pt1 | contig 11187 bp, 9 predicted proteins | sample 1559871 | NCBI WGS metagenome assembly PPYF01 (sample SAMN08240021, study PRJNA423297) | Human gut metagenome, whole genome shotgun sequencing project. | reverse complement strand
CCTTGCCCGGCCTACAGGGTCCTCTTACAGGCTCATACCTCGTAGGCCCGCGCAAGCGCAGCGCCGCCGGGCATGGGGAGATTTACTTCCCGGCTTCCGGATGGGTATCGAACGCCGCCATCACCGCCGCCAGCGCCGCTTCGCTGAAGCCATGTTTAGGATCGTCCACACCCAGGCCGAAACGGGTCTGCAGCGCTTCATACAGCGCGGAGACATCGGCAAAATCGATCTTCTCCACCACATGGTTATTCTCCCAGTGGGTAAAGTGGAAGTTGGTGAGGGTCATTTTGCCGCCGTCCGGCAGATGACGACACATCAGCAGATGGTGACGGAAGTGGGACTGCGGCCAGTGCGCCGACCAGAAGTTGCCCATCACATAATCAGACGCATACTGGCGGCCTAAATCGAAATGGTACATCGACTGCCAGTGTTCGTGATGGTTGAACTGCAGCGTCCACTCATCCCCTTCATGCACCAGACGATAGCTGCCGTGCGGCGTTTGCTGTGGGATATCGGCCAGCAGTTTGATCGGCGCGGTCAGCGTCTGGCCGCCGAAGCCGACGTCGGCGATCCAGCGCTCCCCCGCCACCTCCACCAGCAACAGACGGTGAGTACGCGGCGGCATCTGCGGCGGGTTGGCCAGCACCACGCGGCCCAGCAGGCTGCGGACGTTAAAGCCTATCTCGCGCAGCGCGCGCTCCAGCAGGCCATTCTGTTCAAAACAATACCCCCCGCGGCGGGCGGCGATCAGCTTCTCTTCCAGCGCCCCATCGTCAAGGTGGATTTCACGCGGCAGCAGGACGTCGAGGTTTTCAAAGGGGATGGCGCTGTTATGCTGCAGATGCAGTTCCCGCAGGGTATCAGTGGAAACATCAGGCTCACCCGTCCAGCTCAGACGGGAAAAATAGGCGCGTAAAAAGGGACTCATCAGGGCCTCCAGCTGTAGGTGTCCGACATTTATAGCCTATTTTTCCGCGCCGACCGTCTTTTTTGTGCGCTTAGCGTTAACCGCGCGTGCGGCGCTGCATCAGCGCCAGCGCCGTCAGCATCAGGACCAGACCGGTCAACAACGTCAGGCTGGCCATCGCCATGCCCTGACCGACGGAACCCTGTTCGAACTGGCGCCAGATAAACACCGCCACGGTTTGCGTACCGGCCGGAGAGAGCAGCAGCGAGGTCACCAGCTCCCGGGAGGCCACCGCGAACACCATCAGCATCGCCGCCAGCAGCGCCGGAAAGACCAGCGGCAGGACAATCAACCGCAGCGCCTGCAGTGGCGACGCCCCGTGCACCCTGGCGGCGGGCTCAAGGTTCGGGCCCAGCTGGCGCAGCGCGCTGCCGACATAGCGCACCGGCCAGGGCAACAGCAGGCAGCAATAGGAGAGCAGCAGCATCCACAGCGTGTTATAGGGCGAGCGCGGCCAGAAAGGCTGATTCCACAGCAGAATCAAACCGACCCCCACCACCACGCCCGGCAGCGCCGCCGGCATCAGCGACAGCGCGTCCACCATCCCGCGCCCTTTAATCTTCTGCACCATCACCAGCCAGGCGGCCAGCAGGCCCAGCGCGCCGACGATTAGCGCCGAACCCAGGGCCAGCGACAGGCTGGTGCCGAGGGCCGACAGGGCATCTCCCTGCTGGTCAAACAGCGCCGCGAAATGACGCAGTGTGACATTCTCAACACTCACGCCACCGGAGAGCGTGCCCATCACGCTGGTGAGCATCATCGAGACGGCGGGGACGCCGACCGCCAGGCCGCCGACGGCCGCCATCGCCAGCACGGCGGGCAGCATCATCCAGCCCAGCGATGCCCCGTGGTTCTCCCCCGGCTTACCGGTGACGCTGGTGACCTCTTTCTCCCCCACCAGCCGCCTTTGCAGCCACCAGGCGAACAACGCCACCGCCATCAGCAGCAGCGACAATAGCGCGGCGCCAGGGAGATCCACCGGCCAGTCGGCAAGCTTTTTCTCAATACCGACCGTCAGCATCACCACTCCCGCCCGGCTGCCCAGCGCCGCCGGTACGCCGAACTCCTCGATGGCGAGGGTAAACGCCAGCAGCATCCCCGCCGCCAGCGCCGGAGAGAGCATCGGTAGCGTCACGTGCCAGAAGGCGCGCCAGGCGCTGGCGCCATGGACGCGGGCGACCACCGCCAGCCGGGTCCCGCTCGCCAGCAGGCTGCGGGAGACGGCAAAGTAGACCACCGGAAATATGTTAAAGGTCATCACCAGCACGATCCCGCTGCGGCTGAACAGCAGATCGTTCAGCTGCCAGCCGGTCAGCTGCTGCAGATAGCCCTGGCTTTGCAGGGCCAGCATCCAGGAGAGCGCCGAGATATAGGGCGGCGTAAGAAAGGGGATCAAAAACAGGAGATCCCACAGCCGGGGCAGCGGCAGCGAAAACATACCGCGCAGGATGCCGAGCGGCAGGCCAATCATTACGCTGACCAGCGCCACGCCGGCGGCGATCCACAGCGTACCGCCGAGCATCGCCGGCAGCTGAGGATCGGCCAGCAGCGCCGGGATACCGCCAAAGGCGTCCCCGAGCGAACCGGCGCTAAAATGGGGAAAAATCGCCTGCAGCAGAATAAACACTAACGGTAACGCGACCAGCATCACCAGGGCGGCAAGGGTCGCGCCGGAAAGGAATGTTTGTTTCACAACCGGTTCCTGAAGCTGAGGGTCCTCCGGCGGCCAGCGCCGGAGAAACGGGATCAATTACTGCGCGTACAGCTGACTGAAGCGGGCGAGCACGGCGCCCCGCTCGCTGCTGCCCTCGCTGGTGGTGGGCAGCACCTTCAGCGCGTCCAGTAGCGGACGTTTAGCCGCCACGTCGCGGCGGGCGGGCATCAGCCAGGCGTCGGCGACCTTCGCCTGACCTTCCGGCGACAGCACGTAATCGATAAAGGCTTTGGCATCGCCGGGATGCTGGCTGGTTTTGAGGATCATCATCGGGCGCGGGGCAATCACTGTTCCGCTGGCCGGGAAGATCACCTTCAGCGACTCGCCCTGCTGAATGTTGCCGTAGGAGACATAATCCACCGCGCCAAACACCGCCGCTTTCGCCCCCTGCATCACCGGCGTCACCGCCTGGGCGTTGGGTCCGCTGACTACCATGCCGTTCTTTTTCAGATCGTCAAACAGTTGCCAGGCCTGGTCGCCCATGCTGTTTTGCAGCCCGATCAGCAAATCCAGCGACGCGCCGGAGAGCGCCGGGTCGGGGGTTGTCACCTTGTCTTTAAACGCCGGCTGGGTGAGATCCCGCCACTCTTTCGGTTCCGGGGTGCCGCTTTTACTGTTCCAGACAATACCCAGGGCGGAGACGCCCTGGGCGATATAGTCCGCCGATTTCAGGTTCGCCGGTACCTGGTCGGCGTTGGCGCTCGCAAAAGGCAACAACCAGCCCCGCTGGTGCAGATCTTCGGCGGTATCCCACGAGGCGGAGATCAGCACATCCGCCTGCGGGTTGGCCTGCTCGGCCTCCAGTCGGGCCATCACTTTGCCGGTGGTGGCCTGAAAAACGGTCACCTTCACCCCGGTCTGTTGTTCAAAACCGCTGGCCAGGCTTTTCGCCAGCGAGCCGGGTCCGGCGGTGTAAACGGTCAGCGCATGGGCGCTGGAGAGCATCATGGCGGAGAGAGCCATCGCGAGTACCACTCCTTTCTTAACGGTCATAACGGTGTTCATGCAACTTCCCCTGAGGTTGGCGTAACGGCGCGGACAGCGGCCACGCGGCCCGCGGATAAATAGACAATCTGGTCGGCTAACAGCTCGGCTTCACGTCGGTCATGGGTGACATACAGGGCGGTGATGCCGAGCTGTCGCAGCAGGCGGCTCATTTCGCCACACAGCGATTCGCGCAGTTCGCTGTCCAGGTTGGAGAGCGGTTCATCAAACAGCAGCACCCGCGGCGCGGCGACGATCGCCCGCGCCAGCGCCACCCGTTGCTGCTGACCGCCGGAGAGGCCTGAAGGCTTACGTTCGGCAAAGCCATTGAGGCCTACCCGCGCCAGCGCCTCGCTGACCCGGCGCTCGCGTTCGCTGCGGGAGACGCCGCGCATGCGCAGCGGAAAGGCGACGTTCTGCGCCACGCTCATATGCGGCCAGAGGGCATAATCCTGAAAAACCATGCCGATATCGCGCTGCTCCGGGGGCAATCCCCATCCTGCGCGGGCGACCAGCCTGTCGCCAAAGCGGATTTCGCCGCTGGCCGGCACGCTCAGCCCGGCCAGCAGACGCAGCAACGTGCTTTTGCCGCAGCCGGAAGGGCCCAGTAGCGCCACGATGCGGCCGGGTTCGATATGCAACGTGAAGCGGTCAAGAATAGGGGTCTCTGCGAAGGCGAAAGAGACCTCCTGCAGGGTGATAGGGGTCAGCGTGCGCATCATCGCCCTCCCTTTCGGGACAGCGAGACCAGCCCGGCGGTCGACATCCGACGGGGCACGCTCACCTGGGATAGCATCAGGGGAGCCAACATATTGTGATCCTCTTTGGGACTTAGTGCTGGCGACTATAGTCAGACGAGATGACGTATTGATTACATTTTCATTGCGGCTTAACGTGTTACCTGCCAACCGACCCATTATTCAAGGAACGCCTATGAGCCGCTTTCGCCACGTTGAACTGCAGTACGCCAGCCGCCTGCTCAACCACGGCCCAACCATTTTGATCACCAGCTACGATGCCCCGTCCGACCGGCGCAACGTTATGGCCGCCGCCTGGTCAATGCCGGTGGAATTCGCCCCGCCGCGGGTGGCTATCGTGGTGGATAAAAGCACCTGGACGCGGGAGATCATCGAGCGCAATGGCACCTTCGGCATTGTGGTTCCCGGCGTCGCAGCCGCCAGCTGGACCTACGCCGTCGGCAGTGTCAGCGGCCGCGATGAGGACAAATTCAATGCCTGGGGGATCCCGGTGGTGACCGGTCCGCAATACCCTGCATCATCTTGGCACCGGCAATTTTGTCGCCAGCGGCCGTCATGTGCGGGCAAACTCCCTCGACGAATAAGCGTGACTTGCCGCGGGCGGCCGGTTTTTCCCCTGCCCGGCCTGCGGCCCCCTTTTAACCCGGTGGGCGGCGGCGATCGGCGCTGGGGGTCAGGCCAAATACTTTTTTATACAGGGTGGTAAAGTGGTTGCTGTTGGCGAAGCCGCACAGATAAGCCACTTCGGTAATGGTCATCTCCGTTTCGCGTAATTTGACCCGCGCGGAGACCAGCCGCAGACGTTTCAGATAATTATCCGGGGTTAATCCGGTGGCCTCTTTAATATGGCGAAACGCGGTGCGGGTGGTGAGATGAAATTGCTCCGCCAGCTGCTGCCAGTTATGTTCTTCGAAACAGTGCTCCTGAAGCCAGGTGAGTAATTTATGCAGTTTATAGCGAGTGCTGCTATATTCGGCTTCCGACTCGGCTGTGAGAATGGTGGTCACCAGCTGGAAAAAGAGAGACTCCCGTAGCGGGGTATTATCCGCCGCCCTCAGCGCCGGGGAAAATATCTTTTCCACCAGTTCCCGGCAATAGCTGCGAGTCTCCGGCGCCAGCCAGCCATAGCAGGCGGCGCGCTGCGCGGATAATTGCTGCAGCAATCCCTCCATCTGCTGTAAATAGCCAAAGGCCACCGCCGGATTAATTAAGACATTAATCAGCTTCAGCGTCCCCAGCTCATCATAATAATGCACATCGCCAGGCTGGACGTAAAATACGTCTCCCTGTTGGATATACAGCGGGCGACCATTAATAACGTGTAACCCATGCCCCTCCTCGACGATCACCAGTTCGGCAAATTCATGGCCATGCTCCTGGCTATTATCCTCCGGGTCACTGGCGTACATGCCGAGCTTATCCTGGGGATGGGTGAAATAATACTCAACGGTCAGTGTCATCATTACAGCAAATCCTGAACAACCTATGGCGCAGGGGCACGATAATCTATTCCGGCCCTCGGCACGCGCCCGATGTGCGGATTTGTGATCGCCAGCGCCCCCACCTCATTATTCCTGCCATTTTCACTGACGGTTTGGCATTGCCAGAGTGGTAGCCGCGCCGGACGACGGCCTATGCTGCGCCTAACCTAACGGAGAGGACGCAGTATGTCACAAGCAATTCAATACAATTCCAGCGTGGCGATGATCCGTCATCCGCGCTTTTTACAGCGTGCGGCCGACCTGACGCCCGCGCTGCAACGCCTGCGCCAGACGCCGCAGGCCATCGTCGAGGCCGTCGCTGAACCAGGAGCGCTGAACGGCTGGCGGGGGAATACCGTCTGCACGCCGGAGCAGTTTTATCAGCAACCGCTCAACGTCGGCGACAGCATCATTATTGATTTTGGCAGCCATTTTGTTGGCTACCTGCAGTTCAGCTGCCGCAGCGTCGGCAGCCCGCCCGATGCCCCGGCCCATCTGCACTTCACCTTCGGCGAGACGCTGAGCGAAGTCTGTGAGCCGTTCAGCGAATACCAGGGATGGCTGAGCAGCAGCTGGTTGCAGCAGCAGGATCTGTGGCTTGACGTCCTGCCCGCCCGGGTCGCTCTGCCACGTCGCTATTGCCTGCGCTACCTGAAGGTGGAGGTCAAAGCGCTGTCGCGCAAGTTTCGTCTGCAGTTCGATGAGATCGCTCTGGAAACCGTCACCTCTGCCGGCAGCCCGCACCCGGCGGTCATCGCCGATCCGCAGTTGAAAGCCATTGATGACGTTGCCGTTCGTACCCTGAAAAACTGCATGCAGGAGGTGTTTGAAGATGGGCCGAAACGCGACCGTCGGCTGTGGCTGGGCGACCTACGCCTGCAGGCGCAGGTGAATGACGTGACCTTCGGCCACCACGATCTGGTCCGCCGCTGCCTGTATCTCTTTGCCGCCCATACCCGGGAAGATGGCATGGTTTCCGCCAATGTCTTTGTTCAGCCAGAGGTACGCGCCGATGACACCTTTCTGTTTGATTACTCATTGTTTTTTGTCGACGTGCTTTATAACTACCTGCAAAGCACCGTGAAGGAGGCCGCCCTCCACCACCTGTGGGACAACGAGCGGCAGGTGTTTATCAGCGGCGCCGTGCGTCAGGTCTCATGGGCGTCGCAGATCTGGCTGGTGCTGGCGGAAGTTGGCACCGCCGGGCAGCGTCAGGCGCTGATGCGCCGCTTGCAGCAGCAGCCGCCCGCCATTGCCATGAACACCCCGTATCTGCGTCATCATCACATTGTTGCCCTGCTACAGTCCGGCCTGCGCGAGGAGGCGGTGGCGGAGATCAAAGCCTACTGGGGGGCGATGGTCGCCTACGGCGCCGACACCTTCTGGGAAATTTTCGACCCCCAACATCCTGACTTTTCCCCGTATGGCAGTAAGCTTATCAACAGTTACTGCCATGCGTGGAGCTGTACCCCGGCCTGGTTTATTCGCCAGTACGGACTTTAACAACAACGATAAGCGAGTGATTTATGGCAGAAACAACGTTTACCCTGTGGCGGCAGCGCCTTGGCTATGGCATTGCCGATCTCTCCTGCAACCTTGTGTGGCAGATGATCTCTCTGTATCTGATGTTCTTTTACACCGACGTCATGGGTCTCCCGGCCTATTATGTCGGCCTGATGTTCCTGGTCACCCGGCTGGTAGACGGCGTGGCCGACCTGCTGATGGGGCTGGTGATCGACAATACCACCACCCGCTGGGGGCGCTGCCGCCCCTGGCTGCTGATCGGCGCCCTGCCTTTTGGCCTGCTGTGTATTCTGGCCTTTTATGTGCCGGATTTCGGCACCACCGGCAAACTGCTGTACGCCTTTGTCACCTATCTGTGTCTGTCGTTCCTCTACACCCTGGTGAATATTCCGTTCTGCGCCATGCTGCCGTTTTTAACCAGTGATTCCGCAGAACGCACCACGCTGTCGGCGGTGCGCATTTTGCTGGGCTCCCTTGGCGCCACCATCGTCGCCGTGGCTACGCTGCCGCTGGTCGGCATGCTAGGCAAAGGCAACCAGCAGCAGGGATTCCTCTATACCGCGGTGATTTTTGGCGTACTGGCGGCCTTTTTCCTGCTGGTGAGCTTTCGCAACGTCGAAGAAAAGATCACCCTTACCGGGGAGCGCATGACCCTGAAACGCGCCTGGATTAGTCTGCGCGCCAATCGTCCGTGGTGGGTCTTCGCCAGCAATATCTTTCTGATGTGGGGTGCCTTTTTCTTTCAGACCGGGGCCCTGGTGTACTTCTTCCATTATTACGTCGGGAATACCGAGCTGACGGCGGTTATCGCCGGGATCTCCACCTTCGTTCCCCTGCTCGGCACCCTCACCGTCCCGCTGCTGGCCCGACGCATGAAAAAACGTCATGTCTATCTGGTGGCCAGCGCGGTCAATCTGCTCGGGATGGGGATTATGATGGTGTCTGGCGCCCACGTTCTGGGACTGATCGTCGGGGCCGTGATCCTCTCCCTCGGCGCCGGCCAACGCACGGCTATCTATTTCTCGATGCAGGCCGACCCGGTGGATTACGGCGTGTGGAAAACCGGGATTAATACCGCAGGGATCCTGACCTCGATAAACGGTTTTCTCGGCAAGGTGGCGATGGCTGGTGCCGGGGCTATCACCGGCGTGCTGCTCTCCTCCAGCGGCTATATCGCCAACCACACGCAGAGCGACAGCGCCCTGTTGGCCATCAAGGCCTGCTATCTATACATTCCGGCGCTGTTGATCCTCGCCTCGATGCTGTGGATGGGCCGCTTCTACCGCCTCGACGATCAGTATGAGCAGATTCGTGCCGACCTTGATGCCGGACGCGGCGCCTCGCCAGCCCCGGCCCCGACCGCCGGAGAATCCCCCGCCATGTAAGGCGCCCCCGCTGATTTAACCTCTGGATAAATTAAGGATTTTTATGCGTATCTCTGTGATTAGCGCAGCGGTTTGCTGCGCCCTTTTTCCGCTCATCAGCGTCAGCGCCGCCGGCTTGAGCGTGGAGCAACGGCTGGCGCAGCTGGAAGCGCGCCTCAATCTCGCTGAACAGCAGGCCAGCGAGGCCAGCCGCCGCGCGCAGCGGGCAGAACAGCAAACTGCCGCCGCCGAGCAGCGCGCCGCGGCGGCGGAGCAGCAGGTGCAGGCGCTCAGCCAGCAGACCACGGCTCGCGAACAAAAACAGCAGGCCACTAATCAGCAACTGAGCGAGCAGCTGGCGAAGCGCGCCCCGGACGATGGGTTTACCTTTAACGCCTACGCCCGTTCCGGGATGTTAGTCAACAGCCATGGTAAAGGCGCCCGCGGCGGGCCGGGCGTCTCCCCGGCCAGTTCGCTCAACGGCGATGCCCATGTTGGTCGTCTCGGTAACGAAAAAGATAATTACGCTGAGCTGAGCTTTGGCAAAAAGCTCACCTTCAACGATGGTTCATGGGCGCGCTTCAAGACCATGCTCGCCGACGGGGCCACCAACCCGGATCCGTGGGTTCAGGATAACGACAGCCACCATCTGAACATTCGTCAGCTGTACGTCGAGATGGGTAACTTTGCCGAATTCACCGGTCCGTTAAAACGCGCCTCAATTTGGGCCGGCAAGCGCTTCGATCGGGATAACTTCGATATCCACTTTACCGATAGCGACATCATGTTCCTCGGCGGTACCGGCGGCGGGATCAATGATGTCGACTGGGGAAGCGGCCTGCGCGGCGACTATTCGGTGTATGCACGTAACTTCGGCGACCTTGGCAGCGATAATTACGCGGATAATGACATCCAGAATCTGCTGTTCACCGCCAACCATTTTTACGGCAACTGGCAACTGATGACCACGGTGATGACCGCCCAGGGCAACGATGATCTGAAAGATAATACCTCGACCACCGGGAGCTATGCCCTGCGCAGCGATAACACCGCCAAAAACGGCTACTACGCGATGCTGGCCCTGCACGACAAACAACAGTTCTACGGCCTGGCGCCGGGGGTGTCTGAAAGCGCCCTGCAGTACGGCGTCGGGCTGGGCGCTGAAGCGCGTCAGCCGGGGAGCGATGGCGATCTGACCGAGAACGCGGCCTCCCTGCGCTTTGCGTCGTATGGCATCCTGCCGTTGGGGAAAAACTGGCAGCTGGCGCCGTCGGTGATAGCCCAGCATAGCGAAGACCGCTATCGCGACGGCGACCGCTACGACTGGGCGACGTTTAACCTGCGGGTATCACAGGGGATCTCCGCTCACTTCGCCCTGCTGTATGAGGCCTCGTGGCAGTATATGGATCTCAATCCGAACGGGCGCAGCTATCGCTATAATGACAACGTTTATCAGTATCAGGCGGTGCGCGGTGATTTCTACAAGCTGACCTTCGCCCCCACCTTTAAAGTGGGTGATGTGCTGGATATCAAGGCGCGGCCGGAAATCCGCTTCTTTGCCACCTGGATGAACTGGGATAAAGCGCTGGATCGCTACGCGATAAATGACGATTTCGGCAGCAAAGGCTTTACCGCCGGCGGGACATGGAACTTCGGCGTGCAGACGGAGATTTGGTTTTAATCAAACGGCCCGTCCGGCTCAAATGCCAGGACGGGTTGATTTAAATACACGCTGTTACTTTGTCACTATGCCAGTGCTGTATGAAGTAATATAAACTCATAAAATAAAAACCATAACAGGCTAAAAAGATAAAGGTTGTTTTTATAATTCCAACAAGTGACTTTCGTTTTTTCTCAACGATGAGAAGATCGTGAAACCTTTCTTGCTGTTGTTCTGGTGTTAAATTATCAACTATTTTATTTTTTATATCATCGTGAATCTTTTTAAACGTTCGCTTTTCACCTGGAAAGCTACCGTGTAGAAGAAACAAAAAAATCAAGAAAAGCATAACGAATGCTAATATCCGAATACTGGGCTCAGTTACCCCCCAGCATCCAAGGGTAGCAATAAACAACCAGATACCATGAGTGTTTGCTCGCGCTCTAAACCTATCAATATGAGCGCTGTATTTCTTGATTTCTTTCAAAATAGAATCGTTGGTTTCCATACGTAATGCACTCCTTTTTAAAGGCCCCGGTTACGAAAGAGGGCAAACTCTGCCATTTTTCTTGCGAAGAATAATCTTTCAAACAACCTTCAACAAGTTGATAATCAATGGATTACCCTGAAGCAATAAAAGCAGTTTTCTGGCTGCACCGGTTGGGTGACGTCGTTTCGTTTCCCAGCTTTTAACCAACTCGTAGCTAACGCCAACGGCCGCTGCAAAGTCCTGCT
>PPYF01494681.1_pt1 | contig 11188 bp, 10 predicted proteins | sample 1559871 | NCBI WGS metagenome assembly PPYF01 (sample SAMN08240021, study PRJNA423297) | Human gut metagenome, whole genome shotgun sequencing project. | reverse complement strand
AGAAATATATCAATGACCAAAAATATACAGAAACAAACAAAAAGCCCCATAAAGGGGCTCAATAGTGGCCTATCCATCCTATGACTAAAGTCACGGGATTTCCGGCTAATATTAATTAAACCCCAGTGACCTAGTGTCCTTGGTTATCGGCCAAAAGTTGACCAATCTTTTGAGCGCCCTGTGCGTCGGGGGAGATAATTAAGAGGGTATCGTTACCAGCAATCGTCCCCACTACCTCTGGCATCGACAATTCATCAAACATCCCGCCGAGGATGGTCGCGTAACTCGAGTCCGGGGTGGTTTTAACGACGTTAACAAACTCAACGGTGGTGTAAGAGACCACCCGGTTGGCAATTGCCCGGTAGAGCCGGTCGTCATCCTCCTTGGCGGCCGCCACCTGAGCATAATAGGATTGCCCATCACTGCTGCTAACCTTAGCAATGTTTAGGGAATGAATATCCCGTGAAACGGTTGCCTGAGTGGCGACGACCCCGTGTTGCTTCAGCAATTCCAAAAGCTCCTCTTGGGTAGCAATGTGATTTTCTTCGACCAGTTGTTGAATTAATTGGCGGCGCTGCTTGTAGTTCATACCCGATCCCTCCACTCGTTGAATATTCATTTATCCCCTTAATATTAACCCATTCACCTGGGGATACACAAATCATTTTTTAAATAAATGACGGTTTGGCGGTCTTTAAACCGGTTTCATAAAATATTTACATTCCACAAGTAGGGAGGGAAGTGCATATTTTACGCCGGTGTTCCTAGCGGTCGTTCTTCTTTTGCCATTTGCCCATCAACGATCGTGTACACCTGGTCGGCGAATTCACGCAGCCGTAGGTCATGGGTGACCACCACCACGGCCTTGTTGTGCTTGACGGCGAGGTCGGAAAAGAGTTGGCCCACCACCTTAACCCGGTCGGAGTCGAGGGCGGCCGTTGGCTCATCGGCTAAGATAATTTGCGGGTCAGTGTAAAGGGCCCGGGCGATGGCCACCCGCTGGTTTTGCCCCCCGGACAGTTCGCCCGGGTACTTGTGGATCAGTTTTTCGATCCCAAGGTCTTTTAACAGGTCCCCTAATTCCCCCTTGGAAAGGTTACCGTGGCGCATCCGGTCAACCAGGGCGAACTGATCCCCCACCGTTAAGTAAGGGAGCAGGTTGTAAGACTGGAGAACGAAGCCGATCTTATCCAGGCGTAACCGATCGCGTTGCTTACCAGACAGGGCTGAGATCTCTTGGCCGTCAATCAAAACTTGTCCCTCAGATGGCTGCTGGAGGCCACCGGCGATCGTTAAGAAGGTGGACTTCCCCGAGCCGGACGGGCCAATCACCAGGTTAAGCTTGCCCAGTTCAGCCTTAAAGTTCACGTCAGACAAAACGTGAACCCGGGCAATCCCTTGTCCGTAGTACTTTTCAACGTTACGTAATTCGATTGCAGTCATAACGCTTCCTCCTTAGTTCAGGGCATCTAGCGGGTCAATCTTTTTAATCACCCGGACGGGCAAGAGGGCCCCAATGACCCCCATCACCACCAGGGCCACCGCTACTCCAATCGTTAGCGGCCAGTTAAAAAGTATTGGCACCGCGGTTGGTAGTACCGCCCCGGTCACCACCGTTAATAACAAGGCAATGATCACCCCGACCACCATCAGGATCAAGGCCTGCCCCAAGGTGGCGTTAATCAGGCGTTGGGCTGGGATTCCCTGTGCCCGTAAAACCGCGTAGTTGGCCAATTTTTGCATCGTCAGGATGTATAAGAAGACGGCGATGATAATCACGGAAATCACCATCAAAAAGCCGATCATGAACTCAAAGACCGTGTTTTGAGCGGAATAGCCCGGCAACTTCTCAATGAAGGTGTTGACCGAGTAGGACGCTAGACCCGCCGTCACTGCCGGCTTGGCTTGGTCACTAATGATTCCGGAAGCGACAAACTGGTTACCGACCCCGCGCAGGCTTTGCCAGACGCTGAGGTCCCCATAGGCAATGGAAGAAATGTTTAGTTTGGCATCCTTAGCAAATCCGACCACCGTGTACTCGGTCGCTGAATTACCAAATTTCACCTTGGACCCGAGCCGGTAGCCCTTATCCTTCAAGGATTCGTCTAAAACCAGCTGGTTGGACCTCTGTACCCGGTGACCACTGGTAATTGCTAACTTATCCTTGGCGATAAACTGGTCTTCTTTGAGCCCCACGAACTGCAGGGAGGTCTTGTGGCTCTCTTTTTGACCGACCGTTTCCATCACCACTGGGACTAAGCCGAGCTCGGCTTCGTGCTTGGTTAACTTAGGCAGTTGGCTTGGTGCGATCAGGGACTGGCTAAGGCTAACGTTGGCGTTTTTATTCAAAACGACCGCCTTGGTTCCCCACGATTCAATGGCGACCGTGTTCTCACTAGCCAAGCCAAACATCATCCCCATCAACAAAAACATCAGGTAGCTAGTTAAGACCACCATCGTCACGATGAGGCCGTAGCGCACCTTCTCGTGAAGAATCTCTTTGATTGCTAGAAACATCTTCAGTTTCCCCCTCTTTTAAAAGGACCCGCAAGACACGTTCCAACCGTTTCAAAATCAAATCTTCGTTTTCCGGATCCACGAGGCACTCCTTGATACTTTCGTGAATTAGCATCATGGCTGACCACCGTTGATCATCCATCATTGCCTTAACCTTGGCCGGTAAGGGATCGGGTAGCAACCCCTCGTTGGCCGTGTAGTGCAAAACAAAGAAGTTACGCAGGCTGCCAGACGTGTCAGCGAGGTCGCGCACCCGTTGGATGTATTCCGTAGCCGTCTGTAGGTGACGGCGCTCCATATCATCCCGGCTCCCCAGCTTGGCAGCCAGCAGGTGGTACATGTAGGAATAGGCGTCCGTGAGATTGTCAAAGTACTTGTAAAAGGCCCCCCGGGCAATCTGGGCATCCTTAACGATGCGGGCCACTTGGGCCGTTGCCAGGGTGTGGTTGCTGAACTCGTTTAACAGGGCGGCTTCAATCCGTTGCCGTTTTTCATCTGGAAGATTAGTAAAGGTTGAACTTGGCATCTTTTCGTCCACTTCTTTCTCATAGTGACACCGTGTCACTCGATTAAGGCCATTCTAATCGTGAGGTGACACCGTGTCAACTTTTTTAATAAAAATAGGAGGGTCCCGTTACGGAACTCTCCTAATTCTACTATAGATTTGCGTTAATGCCAGGGGTTAGGCTTCTTCGCCACCAACCTTAACGATCGCCTTGGAAACCTTGCCTAACTTACCGGAAACAAAGTCTTCCACCTGGGTGAATTCCAGTTCGTGGGAGAACAGCGGCAGTGGGTCCACCTTGCCACTGGCCAAGAGGGCAATTGAGTCTTCAAAGGTGTACGGGTTGATGAAGGCCCCTTGAATGGTCAATTGCTTTTGGAAGACGTCGTAAGTGTTAACGGAGAACTTGTCGTCCGGGTTCCCGACCCCAAACATCAGGACTTGGGCGCCCCGGGCCGCCGCAGCCAATGCTTGTTCTTGGGTCGCCGGGGTCCCAACGGCTTCCACGACGATGTCAAAGGCGGCTTCTGGCAGTTCTTCTTTAGTCGTGTTGATCGTCTTGACGCCAAAGTGTTCGCGGTTGTTGGCCAATTTTTCTTCGGAGCGGCCGGCCAGGATAACTTCGTGAATCCCCCGAGCCTTTAAAATTTGGGCGAAGAGTTGTCCTTCAAACCCGTCCCCTAACACGAGGGCCTTTTGGTACGGGTGGGTGGTCAAAAGGTCAACCCCGTGCATGGCACAAGAGATTGGTTCCACAACGGCCGCCGCCTTCAAGGAAACGTTGGCTGGCACTGGGTAAACCACCTTGGCCGGCGCCGTGAAATATTCTTCAAAGCCCCCATCACGGGTCACCCCAACGGCGTCTAGGTGTTCACACAATTCTGGGCGTTGGGTCCGACAGTACTTGCACTGCCCACAGTAGATGTTCGGGTCCACCGTTACCCGGTCGCCAACCTTAACGTTAGTGACGTTTGCGCCAACCTTGGCAACGACCCCGGAGTTTTCGTGACCTAAAACAATGGGTGGAACGGCGGAAGCAGAACCCGGCAACCCTGCGTAAAGGGCCTTGTCGGTCCCACAAATTCCGGCGAACGCGGTGTGAACTAAAACTTCGTCTGGTTTGATTTCGGGAACCTCGTAGTCTTGGACTGCCAGATCCTTAATCCCTTGTAATACCAATGCCTTCATCGTAAAATCCTTCTCTCTTGTGAATTTAATAACTTTATGGTGATTAGTATATTCAACCATTTAGCCAAAGTCAACCGGTTGACATATGTTTTTTTGTGAAATTATTTCCTTACCCCCACCAACCAGAAAAGAGGTTTGAAAGCGGCTCCTTTTAGCACCCGCTAAATCCCGTCATTACGCCAATCTTACGTTGCACAAATCACTTTTTTATGCTAACCTAACAAAGGTGTTCCGGGAAGTTAATTAGAAAGCTCGCTGAACATTTAAAACCATAATCATGAGGGGAGGATTTGGCGTGGATAACACAAAGAATCAACACCGTAAGCTGCGCTTAATTGAACACGCAAACGGTAAATCACTAGAAGAAATTAACGGGACGGTTGAGGTCCCACATGGCAAGGGCTTTTTTAGGACCCTGTTCGCCTACTCTGGTCCCGGGGCACTCGTTGCCGTGGGGTACATGGATCCCGGTAACTGGTCAACTTCGATCACCGGGGGCCAATCGTTTCAATACACCTTAATGACGACCATCCTGATCTCAAGTTTGATTGCGATGTTGTTACAGTACATGGCTGCCAAACTTGGGATCGTAAGCCAGATGGACCTCGCGCAGGCCATCCGCGCCCGTACAGGGAAGGCCCTTGGGGTGATTTTGTGGTTAATGACCGAGTTAGCCATCATGGCGACTGACATTGCCGAAGTTATCGGGGCGGCGATCGCCCTGAACTTGCTCTTCCACATTCCGTTAGTCTTAGCGGTATTCATCACCGTCTTAGACGTCTTGGTGCTCTTGTTATTGACCAAGATCGGTTTCCGGAAGATCGAAGCGATCGTGGCCTGCTTGATCCTCGTGATCTTAGCGGTCTTCGCCTACCAAGTTGCCCTGTCCCACCCCGACTGGGCCGGCGTCTTCAAGGGCTTGCTCCCGACTAAAGAAGCGATCGCCAAGGAACCAGCGGTGGGCGGAATTTCCCCGCTGACCGGTTCGCTGGGGATTATCGGGGCGACCGTGATGCCCCACAACCTGTACCTACACTCCGCCATTTCCCAATCGCGTAAGATTGACTACACTAACGTTGAAGACATCAAGCAAACGGTTCGCTTCAACGCTTGGGACTCTAACATTCAATTAACCCTGGCCTTCTTCGTCAACGCCCTCCTGTTGATCATGGGGGTAGCCGTCTTCAAGAACGGTGCCGTCCAAGATTCTTCCTTCTTCGGCTTGTATGATGCCTTAAACAACACTGACATGTTAAGCAACGGCCTCTTGATCGCCGTGGCCAAGTCCGGGCTCTTATCAACTTTATTTGCCATCGCCCTGTTGGCTTCCGGGCAAAACTCCACCATTACCGGGACCCTGACTGGTCAGGTCATCATGGAAGGGTTTGTCCACATGAAGATGCCACTGTGGGCCCGGCGCCTGATCACCCGGATTTTATCGGTGATTCCTGTCTTGGTCTGCGTGGCAATGACGGCGCGCGAATCAACCATTGACCAACACGCCTCGTTAAACATGCTGATGGAAAACTCCCAAGTCTTCTTGGCCTTCGCCCTGCCATTCTCGATGCTGCCACTGTTAATCATGACTAACAGCGACACCGAAATGGGCCAGTTCAAGAACTCGCTGTGGGTCCGGGTCCTCGGCTGGATTTCGGTCATCGGTTTAACCTTCTTAAACCTCTACAACCTGCCGCAAACCTATGAAGGCTTCGGCATTTGGTCCAAGGGGCTATCCGACGTCTTAGCTTGGATCTCGATCGTGGCCATCGTGGTTCTGTTAGCTTGGACTTGTTTCGAATTAATCCGGGGTGACCGGCGCCTGGCGGCCGAAAACGAAAAGCACACCTGGGAAAAATAAGGGAAGTGCGATCCAACCATTAGACTTAGTCACTAGGCCGGCGACGTTATCTTAACAATCAACAATAAGGGAGTAGCAAATAGCCCGTTAGGTAGGTTATTTGCTACTCCCTTGATCTTTCTTAATTACTTTTAATCTTTCCTTACCCGCCCTTCACAGCTTTTTCATTGCCCGGCGGTATATTATAACCATCCTCAATTGATTTTTCTTCTTCGTCAACGAAGCCTGTCTCCTCCCAATCGTTTCGGCTTCGCTGACACCCAAAGCCCACGGGAATTCTTTTCCGCGGGCTTTCCTTTTGCAATCCGCCTTTCGTGTTATAATACGAAAGGATCCATCACGTGTGCTAAATTATTAGCCCTAAATAATGAGAGGTGACGACTTTGAATAACAATCACGACGATGAACAACAGCATTTATCGCGCGTTGAACTCTATGATACCCAAAAGAGTCATCGCACGAATTCAAAACGCCGCAAGCCCCGTCGCCGGGGACCGAAGAAGCCGGGCTTTTTCGCCAGTCTCTTCGGGGGCCCACGGCGGCCGAAACGGCCAAAGCGCCGGCGCCCGGTAGCCCCAATGGCCACCGCCGCCAACCGTAAGGGACCTAACAAAAACCGGCGGCCCAAAAATCCCGTTAGCAAGCAAAAGAAGCTCTTCCGCTTGGCGTTGGGCATCCTACTGGCCATCCTGGTGGTCATGATCGCCGTTTTCGTGGTCAAGCAACAAAACCCGGTTAACACCAGCTCCGACGAAATCTCGACTTCTTCAAGCTCTAAGTCCAGTTCACACAAGAAGAAGAGTAGCAGCAAGAAGTCCTCGAGTTCTTCTTCTACCGACGACCAGGAAACCTACACCTACTCATACTCCGAACCGGAATCGAGTTCTTCTTCCGTGTACTCCTCCAGTTCCTCTGCTTCTAGCAGTAACGATAACCAGTCGACTTACACCACTAACACTAATACCTACGGGTACGATAACAATGGCGGAAGCACTGGCAGAACGGGAACTGGTAGTAATGGTAGTACCGGTGATAGCAATGGTTCTGATAGTGGCAATAGTGGCAGCACTGATAAAAATGTCTCTGACACTACCACCCAAAACGGAACCCAAGGTGGCACGGCAAACCAATAAAACTAAGCCACGCCTTGACATGCCCCTTGAGCATGCTATAATCATTTCAAATGCGGGATACGCCTAACTACAAGCGGTAAACCAGGGAAGGGTGCCATGGCTGGAAGCACCTTTACACGGAGTAGTTAAGGTACCACCCCATTTCTTGCCCCCCGAAATAAGGGGGACCGGGTCGTGCCCGTTACCACACCATAGAGAGGATTTTAAATCCTGAAGATGGGTGGAACCACGCTGAAGTTGTTATTTTCAACGTCCCTAACGTTGCCAAAGTGGGTAGCGTTAGGGGCGTTTTTTTATTCCAAAGGAGGAGTTTACATGCCACAAGTTGCCATCATGTTACCAAACGGGACCGTTGAAAAGGTCGACCGTGAATCAAAGGAAAGTTTAGACGCCCTGCGCCAAGTCGCCGCCCTCTTACTCAAGGCTGTTTTGCAAGACCAATTCAAGGGAATCCGCCTCGGGGAAGCCGTTGCCGAAGAAGACCAATTCTTCGTTGACTCCGATAAGGACAACCAACAAGTCTCCGCTGACGAATTGGAAGGCTTGGAAAGAGCCGTTAAGAAGTTAGCCAAGGAAAACCTCAAGATCGAACTGGTCAAGGTCAGCGTTGACGACGCCGTTAAGGCCGTTGAAGGTGACCAATTCTCCAGCGAACTACTTAAGGAAAACGCCGAAGACGGTCAAGTATCCCTCTACAAGATGGGCGACGCAACGATCTTAGCCCAGGCACCCATCATGCTGTACGCTAACCTCGTTAAGAACGTTAAGCTCCTCTCCGTGGCCGGGGCTTACTGGAAGGGGATGTCCTCTAACCCAATGCTCCAACGGATTTACGGGACCGTCTTCTTCAAGAAGGAAGACCTGGAAGCCGACTTGAAGGCCCGCCAAGAAGCCCGCGAACGTGACCACCGGGTGATCGGGAACCAACTCGACTTGTTCTTCGTTGATCCAAAGGTCGGTGCCGGGTTGCCGTACTGGATGCCAAAGGGGTCCACGATTCGCCGGACGATCGAACGTTACGTGATCGACAAGGAAGTTGGCGATGGCTACGAACACGTCTACACCCCTGTCTTGATGAACCTCGACGCCTACAAGACGTCCGGTCACTGGGACCACTACCGCGAAGACATGTTCCCGCCAATGGACATGGGTGACGGCGAACTGCTCGAACTGCGGCCAATGAACTGCCCATCCCACATCCAAATCTACAAGCACCACATCCGGTCTTACCGTGAACTGCCACTGCGGATCGCCGAACTCGGGATGATGCACCGTTACGAAAAGTCCGGGGCCCTCTCCGGTTTGCAACGGGTCCGGGAAATGACCTTAAACGACGGTCACACCTTCGTGGCCCTAGACCAAATCCAAGACGAATTCGCCAAGATCTTGAAGCTGATCATGGACGTCTACAAGGACTTCAACATCAACGACTACACCTTCCGCTTATCCTACCGTGACCCGAAGAACACCGAAAAGTACTTCGCTAACGATGAAATGTGGGAACGCAGTCAATCCATGTTAAAGGCCGCCATGGATTCCATGGGACTGAACTACTACGAAGCCGAAGGGGAAGCGGCCTTCTACGGACCAAAGCTGGACATCCAAACCAAGACCGCCCTGGGCAACGACGAAACGATGTCCACCATCCAACTGGACTTCATGCTGCCTGAAAAGTTTGACCTCCACTACGTTGGTGAAGACGGTAAGCAACACCGCCCAGTCATGATCCACCGTGGGGTGGTCGGCACTATGGAACGCTTCGTGGCCTACCTGACCGAAATCTACAAGGGAGCCTTCCCAACCTGGTTGGCACCAAACCAAATCAACATCATCCCGGTTTCCGATGAAAAGCACGGTGATTACGCTGATGACCTGGCCCGTGAATTCCGGGCAGCCCAACTGCGGACCGTCGTTGACCACCGCAGCGAAAAGATGGGTTATAAGATTCGCGAAAGCCAGACCCAAAAGGTTCCGTACACCCTGGTAGTTGGGGAAGACGAAGTGGCTAACGGCACCGTTTCCGTCCGCAAGTACGGGGAAAAGGATCAAGTAAGCATGTCGAAGCAAGACTTCTTGGACCTGATCTTACACGACGTTGCTACTTACTCACGCGAAGACTAATTATTAAGCGAGGAAACCCTAATAGGACGGACTAGGCGTCAGCCGCCGTTTATTATCCACGCTAAATCCATATACAAAGAGGCTATGGCAATTTTGCCACAGCCTCTTTGTCGTCTTTAACACTTTTATCGGGAGAAAAATCAATTGAAGATCATTATCGTAACTCTTTGTCTATTAACCATCGGCACCCTGCTTTGGTCCCTCAAGCAAGGCAACCATGCTAAGCGTCCATTTTGGTGGCGCCTAACCCTGATCATTGCCACTTTGACCCTCTTTACCGCCGCCATTGGTACCACCACTAACGTTGACGCCGCGCAAAAGCCGACGGTGATTATTAAAAAACTCGGCCACTCCTCCATGGTTAAGGAAAGCAAGGCCCACGACAGCCTGTTGGTTAAACGCGACTCCTTGAGCGCCAAGCTAGCCAGCCTCAAGGAACAATTGAGCGCCGCCGAGTCTAGCAGTGAGGAAGCTAGTTCTAAAGAGGCAGCGGCTAGCGCTCAGGCAGCCAGTGCTAGCCAAGCCAGCGCTAACGCTACTGACGCCGATACGCAACCAAGTTACGGCGCCGCTACGTCAACGACCACTGTGGGAACCGTCGCCACCGGGAACGGCTCCAATGTCATCGTCGGCGATGCCCGCTCCAAGAAGTACCACTTGCCGACCCAAGCCACTTACCACATCAAGGCCGGCAACGCCGTTTACTTCAGCACCGAGCAAGAAGCGATTAACGCTGGTTACACGAAGTCAGGACGGTAAGCAAGATGAAAAACTTCCACCACAAAGCGACCGTCTCCGTCCTCGGCTTTGCCGCACTGTTCTTAATGACCGTGGGCCTAGTCACCCACTCCGGCACTAAGGAATCGGCGGTCGTGGCCAGTCCCGCTTCCAGCAGTTACAGTTACGACCGTACCGACCAACGGCGGGCCGCTTCTTTTAGCAAGGAAAACCAGGCCCTCCAAAAAAAATCACCCACCTGCAAAAGCAGATTAAAGAAACCAAGGAAGAACTTAGCGACTACGGCGTCCAACCGGCAACCCCCAGCAAGCAATCCAGCCAAGCCGGCACTAATTTAGCCAACCTGGACTATACCGGCCAAGACTTCATCACCGTTGACAATAATCAACCAAGCTTCTCGGAAGCCGACTTGTCCCTTGCAAACGGCGCTTGGCAAAGCTACGGGAACTTGGATCAGTACAACCGTCCCGGGGCGGCCAATGCGATGCTCAACCAATCGCTGATGCCCACCGTCAAACGGGAAGCCCTGACCGTCGACCCGACTGGTTGGCATAACAAACGCGTCAATGGTCAGTGGCTCTACAACCGCTCACACCTGATTGGCTACCAGCTAACCGGGCAAAACAATAACTTCAAAAATCTGATTACCGGGACCCGCCAGTTAAACGACCCCGACATGCTCAAGTACGAAGACGAAGTGGCCGCTTACCTAAAGCAATCCCCGGACCACTACGTTCGCTACCGGGTTACCCCGATCTTCCGGGGCAACGAACTCCTCGCCCGCGGGGTGGAAATGGAGGCCCAAGCGGTCGGCAGCGACGCCGTTAAGTTCCACGTGTACATCTTTAACGTCCAACCCGGCGTCACCTTAAATTACAACGACGGTACTAGTCAGGTGAACTAGGTCGTTTCATATGAAACAAAGAATGGAAGTGCTCACCAACCTACTCGACAGGTCGTTGGCACAGGTTAACGCGACAGCGGCGTTCTGTGGCCAGACTTAGCCACTAGGCCTGTGGTTGGGAAGCACGTTATCTGAGTAACCACCGAAGAGTCAACCACCACTGACTAAAGTCAGTGGCTTGTGAGCCGAATATCATCACGGATTTCGAACCACAATTTGCGTAG
>PPYF01425316.1_pt1 | contig 11190 bp, 6 predicted proteins | sample 1559871 | NCBI WGS metagenome assembly PPYF01 (sample SAMN08240021, study PRJNA423297) | Human gut metagenome, whole genome shotgun sequencing project. | reverse complement strand
GTAAAATCAACATAAAAAATTCAGCAAAATTTAATATTTGTTCAACTATCCGTCTCACATATGACATTATTAGTCAACTGCATTTGCCACAAAATGGCTATTTCATGGAACGCAGTAATTTCTTAGTGGCTATTATCATGCTAATGCTTAGGTCCCTAGCGATTATTCCTGCCTGGTTCGTCAGCTTACGCCATGAGATTGTTACATTCCTTTTTCAGACTGTGTATTTCCTGGAGATATGGGGGAACGCAGGAGACGCTTTTTCATCTACATTCGTTGGTAAATATGGCTTTGGTCACTGCGACTTAAACCTTCCTCAATCACAGCTATTCGCCGGGCGATACGGCAAACAACCTATCTGAAACATCATCCTGAAAACACCAACATCTGCAAGCCTTTCCAGATCGACTTCAGGGGTGACCACTTACAAGCCAAAAACCAAGAAACATATTTCATGATGAGAATTATGATCAGCCTGATGGCGGGTAAACACTTATTTTCACCACGCTCACTGAGTTAGCTTGCAAAGCTTCCCTTGTTTAGACCTAAATAAATTATTTATAAAACAAATAGATAAAAGAAACCCTTTAGTTTTTGAAGACCACCGCAAGTGTTCGTCTGGCTTCACATAGCATCTTCCTCTTAGAAAAAGATCGACATATTTTGTGACACGAATTGCAAATCTCGTTTTGTTGTATGGATTGCGTGATTTTTGATCTGGTATAACAGGTATAAAGGTGCACCGCGATAGTCAATGAGACAGGGCATCTCGCAATCTATGGCAAACATCAATTCAGTTCTTTCTCATCGGGTGATGAAAACGCACTTCAGTCTGAAAGGAATATGAAAATGAGATCAACAGACACTCTATTTTATGACTCTGGGTAAAATGGATTGAGTAAGTGATATAGCTTACGAACATTCAAATCAATTAAACATCAGAAGAGATTTTATACTCAGGTATTTAATCTGGTTCTCTGTTTATTTAAATAATGTGGAAAGAGAATTTTCACAGGAGACCTTATACAAAAAATATAAAATACAGCTACTCGTTGCCAAAGACACTATAAGCCTGGCAAAAAATATTACACAACATAAATGCTAATTGTTTATGCGGGCTTTGTATTGCTTTCTGTATCCTACAAATGAGTGAAATATATGAAAAAGGCTAAAATACTTTCTGGCGTATTATTACTGTGCTTTTCGTCACCACTAATTTCTCAGGCTGCGACACTGGACGTACGTGGTGGATATCGTAGTGGAAGCCACGCCTATGAGACTCGACTCAAAGTCAGTGAGGGATGGCAAAATGGATGGTGGGCAAGTATGGAAAGTAATACCTGGAATACCATTCATGATAATAAAAAGGAAAATGCCGCACTCAATGATGTTCAGGTTGAAGTTAATTACGCGATTAAACTTGATGATCAATGGACGGTGCGCCCGGGAATGTTAACGCATTTTAGCAGCAACGGCACACGCTACGGACCCTACGTAAAACTGTCCTGGGACGCGACAAAAGATCTTAATTTTGGCATTCGCTATCGTTACGACTGGAAAGCTTACCGACAACAAGACTTATCCGGTGATATGTCTCGTGATAACGTTCATCGTTGGGATGGATATGTCACTTACCATATTAATAGTGATTTCACCTTCGCATGGCAAACGACGCTATACAGCAAACAGAACGATTATCGCTATGCAAACCATAAGAAATGGGCGACGGAAAATGCATTTGTTCTACAATACCATATGACGCCCGATATTATGCCATACATAGAATATGACTACCTTGACCGTCAGGGTGTTTACAACGGCAGAGATAATTTATCGGAAAACAGTTATCGCATTGGTGTGTCATTTAAACTGTAGTAGACAGGAGACAGTCACAATGAATAAAACAATAACGGCGCTTACTATCATAATGGCTTCATTTGCCACAAACGCGTCTGTATTACCGGAAACTCCTGTGCCATTTAAAAGTGGTACCGGAGCAATTGATAACGACACTGTCTACATTGGGTTAGGTAGCGCAGGTACGGCATGGTACAAGCTGGATACACAGGCCAAAGATAAAAAATGGACGGCGTTAGCTGCATTCCCTGGCGGACCGAGAGATCAAGCAACCTCTGCATTTATTGATGGCAATCTGTATGTGTTTGGCGGCATTGGCAAAAACAGCGAGGGCTTGACTCAGGTATTTAATGACGTACACAAATACAACCCCAAAACCAATAGCTGGGTTAAATTGATGTCGCACGCGCCGATGGGCATGGCGGGCCATGTGACTTTTGTACACAACGGCAAGGCTTATGTTACTGGCGGTGTTAACCAGAATATCTTCAATGGCTATTTTGAAGATCTCAACGAAGCTGGAAAAGATTCAACCACTATAGATAAAATCAACGCCCACTATTTTGACAAAAAAGCAGAAGATTATTTCTTCAATAAGTTTCTGTTATCTTTTGATCCCTCTACACAGCAATGGAGTTACGCTGGCGAATCTCCCTGGTACGGAACGGCTGGTGCGGCGGTTGTGAATAAAGGTGATAAAACCTGGCTTATTAATGGCGAAGCCAAACCAGGATTGCGAACGGATGCCGTATTTGAACTTGATTTCACCGGTAATAATTTAAAATGGAATAAGCTTGCTCCCGTCGCATCACCAGATGGCGTCGCTGGCGGTTTTGCAGGCATGAGCAATGACTCACTTATATTTGCCGGAGGGGCCGGATTCAAAGGTTCACGAGAAAATTACCAGAACGGTAAGAACTATGCGCATGAAGGCCTGAAAAAATCATATAGCGCTGATATTCATCTTTGGCATAACGGGAAATGGGATAAATCGGGCGAATTATCGCAAGGTCGGGCCTACGGAGTATCATTGCCCTGGAATAATAGTTTATTAATTATTGGCGGTGAAACTGCAGGCGGCAAAGCGGTGACGGATTCAGTTTTGATTTCTGTGAAGGATAATAAAGTCACAGTACAAAACTAACGCTTCAGGGCCCCAGTAAAGGGGCCCTGCTATCAATTTATCATTTCAACTACGCGAAAATTATATGAACGCGATAATATCGCCCGATTATTACTATGTTCTTACCGTTGCTGGTCAGTCTAATGCCATGGCGTATGGCGAAGGGCTGCCATTACCGGACGGGGAAGATGCGCCTCATCCCAGAATTAAACAATTAGCGAGATTTGCGCATACGCATCCCGGAGGCCCGTCATGTCACTTTAACGACATTATTCCACTGACTCACTGCCCACACGATGTTCAGGATATGCAGGGTTATCACCATCCTCTGGCAACGAATCATCAAACACAGTACGGCACCGTTGGCCAGGCACTGCATATTGCACGGAAATTACTGCCCTTCATTCCTGATAATGCAGGGGTTCTCATCGTTCCGTGTTGCCGTGGCGGATCGGCTTTTACTGCGGGCAGCGAAGGGACATATTCAGAACGGCACGGAGCCAGTCATGATGCTTGTCGTTGGGGAACGGATACTCCGCTATACCAGGATTTAGTGAGCAGAACGCGAGCCGCACTGGCAAAAAATCCGCAGAACAAATTCCTCGGCGTATGCTGGATGCAAGGCGAATTTGACTTAATGACCAGTGACTACGCGTCACATCCTCAACACTTTAATCATATGGTTGAAGCCTTTCGTAGGGATCTAAAACAATACCATTCTCAGCTTAATAATATTACTGACGCACCGTGGTTTTGCGGCGATACCACCTGGTACTGGAAAGAAAATTTCCCTCATGCGTATGAAGCTATTTATGGCAATTATCAAAATAATGTTTTAGCCAATATTATTTTCGTCGACTTCCAGCAACAAGGTGAAAGAGGACTGACGAACGCGCCTGATGAAGACCCGGACGATTTAAGCACGGGATATTACGGTTCAGCGTACCGGTCACCGGAGAACTGGACGACGGCACTGCGAAGCAGTCATTTCAGCGCGGCAGCCCGTCGGGGGATTATTTCTGACAGGTTTGTAGAAGCAATTTTGCAGTTTTGGCGCGAAAGGTGAGCGTTCATTAATTTGATTTATTTGCATCCATTAGCGCTTTTAACTCCTCCGGCGTAAACGGTGGTTTGCGTCGGTGCAACATCGCATGGCAATTAGGGCACACAGGAAGTAAAAAAACATATGAGATCAAGGTAATATATCTTCGCTTGCAGGCTTGAACAGCAGAAAATTTGCGAGCATGATCGCAATTATTTCACTGCCAGGGATATCAATGGCTTCCAGTAAATCGCTACAGCAGGCAATTGCCAATATAAAAATCTGGCACAAGGGTGAACAGCGCGCGCCGCATAAGCCATTGTTATTGCTATACATATTAGCGGGATACCTGAATGGACATCCGCGCCTTTTCGATTATGGCTCGGAAATCTACGAACCTCTGCACAGTTTACTGGAACGTTTTGGTCCACAGCGTTCACAGTACCGACCTGATATACCGTTCTGGCGATTACAAGGCGACGGTTTCTGGCAATTACACAATGCCGGGCTTTGCTCAACAGCAGGGAGCAGCCGACAACCACCAGTGAAGGAACTGACTGAATACCACGTTGCAGGCGGTTTCGATGAACAGCACTACGCCCTGGTAACCGGCAATAAAAAACTCATCAATACCCTGGCGCAACAGATACTCGAAGCGCATTTTACCGAGAGTATTCAGGAGGAAATTGCTGACGAATTGGGTTTTGACCTCCAGCAAATCCGTAAACAGCGCGACCCGTTATTTCGCAAAAATGTATTACGCGCTTATAACTACCAGTGCGCGATATGTGGCTTTAATATGCGCCACGACGACACCACCGTCGCGCTGGAAGCGGCGCATATAAAATGGAAACAGCAAGGAGGTCCTTGTGAAATTCCTAATGGCCTGGCGCTTTGCGCAATTCACCATAAAGCCTTTGATAAAGGATCGATTGGCCTGGACGAAAATATGCGGGTACTGGTATCAGATGCGGTAAACGGCGGAGGGATCGTTGAGAGATTATTCTGGGATTTTGACGGGAAAACTATTGCTTTGCCGCAGGTACGTAAAAATTACCCTTATGAGGGGTTTGTGGAGTGGCATCGGAAAGAGGTTTTTAGGGGGTGAGGTAGGCTATCTTGTGCATACAAATAGACAAATAAATTGTATAAAGAGATAGCCTACAAATACTAAATAAATTCAGCCCCACCAGGAAAACGCAACTCTGATGTTTGTAAACTCTCGCCAATAAAGAAAGGTACAACCCATAAACGTAACCTATTTTCCTTCTGATGGCTAAATTCATAAGGATGAGGAGATGGCTGATTAAATCCGTTATGATAGGGGTATATCAAAATCATATCACCTTCCCCCTCCTGGTAATTCAATCCATAGGCAAGCATTTGGTAGAGATCGGCTTGAGATTGTTCAAGACTGTCCTTTCTGCCATTTACTATCTTCCATTTAACATCACAGGTAATAACTGAACCAGTAGTACTTTTACGAGGCCGTAAACAAATATCAGGCCGCAGCTTAAATAAAGCTTTACCGTTATAACTAATCAGATTTTTTGAACTTACCTGTGCGTCCACTCGCCATTTATCATAATAACGATAACGCATCCATGTCGTCACAAAAGATTCAAAAACAGCCTCCATCGGGAAAAGCAGTGAAAAAGCATTAATATCCCCACACATACAGTGTGGAGAATCACCCAACAAAATCATCTTCGCCCACGCTAACGCTTGTGCATAGTGATGCATGTGTCTATCAAGGTGTAACTGCTCGAAAGCTATATAAGCATCATGAACTGGCGTGATATTTTCAAAGTGAAACTGCAGCTGTGTTATCTGCTGTAATAATTGTGGATTACTTGTTTGGCGATTAATCTTATTGATTGCAGTTTTGAGTATCCGGTTTTCCAGACGATTGACGCTGTACTCGTCATACTCCACCTGAAAACGATCCCGCCTAATACAGTTTTTGCTTAATTGTGCAGAGATCCGTAATCTTCCTTTCATCCATGGAAGATTATCTTCCTGACGTAAATAGTCACGTTTTAACCCTCTCTGCACAATCTTACGCACGCTCTCTATAAATTGTTGAATAAAAATATCCATCAGAGGCATTTTAGATATTTTGACGCCAGATTCAGAGGAGGCAATATGACGAAATGATTTTAACGTACGTAACATCATTAGTAATTGTTGACGAACAGTATCCTCATTATCCTGGCCTGTTTTAGGCAGGATTTCGAGAAATCGCCCCCCTGGCAGTGAGATTACTCCTGCATAGTTTTTTACCTGCAGCGTTTTTACTCCATTCCGGCTGCTAAGGGTGAGCAAACGATGAGTATTATCAGCATCGTCTTTCAGACAGCGCAGCTCAAGCCATTTAAATAGGTCTGCAGGTAGCACTACCGAATTATTTATACGGGCATCACCTTCCTCACTCACTAAATGCCCGTATTCGAACACAGTGAAATGACTGGAAGATTTCATTCCGCACTCCTGCGTTTTTCTTTTTGAGGTGCATAAATTTGCTGCCAGGCGATTGGATTGTCCCAAACGTTGTCATCCTCTGCTGCCAGGTGAAAACTGGTTCCCAAGTCATCTGTTCCGTTATCACCAAAGAGATCGGCATACTTTTTCTGGTATTTCACCTCACGTACAAATTGAAGATCTGGTGCTTCCTCTTTTTGGTTATCAGCCAGTACCATACGAATTTTTTGCCAGTCATTGTAAAAATATTCTTCCAGCAATGGTAGTATCTTATTTCGCATAATCCGTTTGAATCTTTCAAATGCCAGAGCTTCGTCTTCTTTTGCCTGCACAACAGGGATAAAAAAAGCATGCCCCAGCATATGTTCTCTATCGTATAAAACCTGGATGCGATCGTTAAGCGTCTGCAATAGACGAGGCAGATCAATACCTTTAATGACAGTATCTTTCAGAACAGTAATATCTGGCAGCATCGCTTCAAAATCAAATCTGCGACGTAGTGCAGTATCAAGTGCAGTAAGCGAATGATCAGCAGTGTTCATGGTACCAATTAAATAAAGGTTATTCGGTACACTAAATGGAGTGGAAGAGTATGGCAGCAATACGCTAAGCGATTCTGGCTCACCAGCCCGTTTAGATGGCTCAATAAGGGTAATTAGTTCACCAAAAATTTTTGAAATATTACCCCGATTTATTTCATCAATAATGAGAACATAGTTTTCCTTTTTTTCTGAAGCTACGCTCTGAGTATTCAGAGGCAGATAACGTTGATTAATTAAATAGTTAAGGATACTGCGTACATAAGATGGATTATGTACTTTTGCTCGTGGATCCTGATAAACTTGCCGAATATCCTTCAAATAGGCATTGTAACCCTGTCCTAAATCCTCTTTTTTCGATTGTGACGGAAAAATTCCAAAGTTGGTTTGACTTTTATACGTCAGCTGGAAGGCCTTACCCTGTTGTGTTTCCAGCGTGATATTTTCACCTTCAGATAAACGTTCTTGTAGGCGAGTAAGTGCGCTATCCAACATTTCCTGCGCACCAGCATGACCAAAGGCGGCATCCTCGCATATCTGTTTAAAAATACCTGCCTTTATTTCGTATTTTACATTACCGTCATCAGTAGTCTCAGCTCTTAAACCTTCAATAAACTCTTCATAACCAAAGCTCTGATGAAAGGTGATAAAACGCACTCGATTATCTTTGATAAGCTGATCATAAATCTTTTTCAACTCGCGACGTTTTTCACTCTCATCCTTACCCTCCTGCAGGGAGTAAGCGATCGGATCACAAATTTGTACAGCAAGCTCAATAGTACGATATGTTTTACCTGTACCTGGCGGGCCATAGAGAATTGTGTTTTTAGGCAATGGCGAACTTATAACATCATCTTCTTGCTCATTTTCTTGTAAAGCACTTTCGCTTCCAACTAAACCGATAGCATTTTTATCCTGAATTTCATACACATAGAGATGCCAAAGTGACATATTCAGCTCAATAGGGTCGATATCATCACCCAGCGCACGATTTAGCGTTTCTTTAAGATCAACATTGCGAGCCAGCCACTCCCGTTCTCCGGAAAGACCTAGCTGGAAATGGTTGTTGCAATAATTGTAGCAACTAAAAAAATTATTAACATTCACGACACTGCTAATTTTTGATGGGTATATTGCTGCAAAAGCACGATTACAAAGAGCCCTATATACCTTATTTAATACTCCGTCCGCTTTAAGTTTGATAAGACGTTCAATGACCCGATTATAATTTTCTTGTGTACACTCTTCTGCTATCTGACGGGTGAGCGTTAGAAGGTCTTTTTGTGCATTTTCAAATTCAACCAATGACATCCCACCTTGCATCAGGCTGGAGACACCATTGTCACGTTCATACCATACCTGCCGAATCGTGGCTTCAGAAAAGTTTGGTTTTTCGGCCTGAATCTGTTCTACAAGCTGGCGGTAGTGTTTGCCCCAAACTGAATTGTATTGATTATTTTTTTCAATTTGAGCACGAAAGAAGGGGGCTAATGCTGATGAATCCTGAACCATCTCTTAATCCAATATGTAGGGGGGAGGGAAATTGGGATAGCCTTATCTTATCGGATTAATCTCAAAAATGTTAAATTTTGTGATAAAAAAATAACTTTCATCCTGAAATTACCTTCTGCCCTGGAGCCACCACATTTATCTGATGACTTTGAACTGCAAAACGCATGATGTTGGTGGCTCTCAGAGAAGGCTATAGCATTCTTTCAGACGTAAAATAGCTACTCGTTTTTCAACCTGTGTGCGGTTTCTAGTTGCATAGGGAATCAACGGTTTTTCAGGTAGGTATTATTTCCAGTAAATGGATATGCCGAAATTCAGAGGGTTCCAGTAACGACATTTTGACAGCAAACATACGACATTCATTTTGCTGATAACGCTGACGGATAGTGCTTCGCCACAATCCATCCAGCAAATAGAGCATACGCTCCAGATCGGCAAGCTGATCTCGCCGCCAGCCCCAGTTCAGGCTGTAGCCCCATCTGCCATGCTTCACCAGATTGTTAACGATAATCTTCTTACCGAAATAACAGGGATTATTGGTTTTGTAGTCCCAGCTCAATCCCTTAAATACATTGATAATCCCACGTTCGAAAACGTCCTGCTTATTGTGGTGAAGTTGTTCAAAGGTACTCAGGATGTTGGCTTCGCTAATCGCCGGGAGATCGCCCTCCTCCAGGTTCTTTGCCCACTGACTGCGAGCTTCGGCATCCATCAACGACAACATGCCGGATTTCAGCATCAGGTCACGCCATATACTGCGGTCGATATTGCGGGTGATCACCGGCATCGCTTTGTCGGTTGGCTGCATCAGCCAGCAATCAAAGGCATATCCATTACGCATTGCCCAGGTTCCAGCCACATCACCGCCAATACTGGATGTCAGGCTGGAGATATCATCCAGTTTTTGGATTAGCGTCGCTATCTGCTTCAGTGCACTATCACGTCCTGTGACGATGCGCTCAATGCTGGTCGAGCAAATTAGCTCGCTATGATCGGTTAAGACTTCAGCTTCTGTTTGCATAATCTTTCATCCGTAAAAAAATACACTCGCCGTTAGTAGCTGACGGATTATCCACTGGTGAAAGATTGGGTAAATAATGAGATTGAAAATCGGGAAGGTGACTCGCAATAAATTATTTGATCACCTACGGATGGGCGATGGGCATATAAAGTAGCCTCCTGACGCAAGCGGTGAATGCTGAAGAAGATGCACTAACAATCTGGTGTTGAATCCCCTCCTCACCGTCATACAAATCTGAAAAACCAAACAACTTCCGGTAAAATCCCGGCAAAAGCCGACGTTAAAAACACATTCAAAGGATAAAAAATGACCAGTCTTCAGCAGCGCGCGGAGCTTCATCGCCAAATCTGGCAAATTGCTAACGATGTCAGAGGTTCGGTCGATGGATGGGACTTTAAGCAATACGTTCTGGGCGCACTTTTCTACCGTTTTATCAGCGAAAATTTTTCCAGCCATATGGAAAATGGTGATGACAGCATCTGTTATGCGGCACTTGATGACGGCATTATTACTGATGACATTAAAGACGATGCCATCAGAACCAAAGGCTACTTCATCTACCCCAGTCAGCTTTTCTGCAACGTAGCGGCGAAAGCAAATACCAATGACAGACTGAATGCAGATTTAAACAGTATCTTCGTTGCTATCGAAAGTTCTGCTTACGGTTATCCTTCAGAAGCAGACATCAAAGGTTTGTTTGCTGATTTCGATACCACCAGTAACCGCCTGGGTAACACCGTTAAGGATAAAAATGCCCGCCTGGCCGCGGTTCTGAAAGGGGTTGAAGGATTAAAGCTTGGCGACTTTAACGAACATCAGATTGACCTGTTCGGTGACGCCTATGAGTTCCTGATTTCTAACTATGCGGCGAATGCCGGTAAGTCAGGCGGCGAGTTCTTTACACCGCAGCACGTCTCTAAGCTGATTGCACAACTGGCAATGCACGGCCAGACCCACGTTAACAAAATCTACGACCCGGCAGCGGGTTCCGGTTCGCTGTTGTTGCAGGCTAAAAAGCAGTTTGATGACCACATCATCGAAGAAGGTTTTTTTGGTCAGGAAATCAACCATACGACCTATAACCTGGCGCGTATGAACATGTTTTTGCACAACATCAACTACGACAAGTTTGATATCAAGTTGGGCAATACGCTGACTGAGCCGCACTTCAGAGATGAAAAACCGTTTGACGCCATCGTATCTAACCCACCGTATTCGGTGAAATGGATAGGCAGCGATGACCCGACGCTGATTAACGATGAACGTTTTGCCCCGGCTGGCGTCCTGGCCCCCAAATCAAAAGCTGACTTCGCCTTTGTACTACATGCGCTGAACTATCTTTCTGCCAAAGGTCGTGCTGCGATTGTCTGCTTCCCGGGTATTTTTTACCGTGGCGGCGCAGAGCAGAAAATCCGTCAGTATCTGGTCGATAATAACTATGTCGAAACCGTAATTTCACTGGCACCGAACCTGTTCTTTGGCACCACCATTGCTGTCAATATTCTGGTGCTGTCTAAGCATAAAACGGATACCAAAGTTCAGTTTATTGACGCCAGCGAACTGTTCAAAAAAGAGACTAACAACAATATCCTGACCGATGCCCATATCGAACAGA
>PPYF01458348.1_pt1 | contig 11191 bp, 7 predicted proteins | sample 1559871 | NCBI WGS metagenome assembly PPYF01 (sample SAMN08240021, study PRJNA423297) | Human gut metagenome, whole genome shotgun sequencing project. | reverse complement strand
AAATGATGATTAATCAGATTACTACATGCTACGCATTCCCGTAATCTGACTACACCTCGAAATCCGTTAATTTCCTGCGTCCCCGCAGCAAATTGCTACTTTCTCGGTGTAGTGCGGGTCACTAAGGTGTACATCGAATTGCATGCAAGAATGCATCGATGATACCTTTTGACCCTTTAATCATATAGATTGTAGTATCAAACATTATTTTTAGCAAGGGTTAATTAAAAAATATGAATAAATACGAGAATTGCTTATTGTGTCCCAGAAAATGTGGCATAAACAGAAGCACCGGACAAACAGGCGTATGTGGCGTTTCATCTGAAATAAAGGTGGCGCGAGCAGCGCTTCATTACTGGGAGGAGCCGTGCATATCAGGAAAAAGAGGAAGCGGGGCAGTTTTTTTCTCAGGCTGCAGCCTGCACTGCGTGTTCTGCCAGAACAGGGAGAGCTCTGACGGAAAAGCGGGAAAGCTAATCAGTAAAGAGAGGCTGAGTGATATCTTTATGGAACTTGCTGACAAAGGCGCAAATAATATCAATCTGGTCACACCGGGGCAGTATATCCCTGATATAGTGTGGGCGGTAAACGATGCAAAAAGCCGCGGCATGAAGCTTCCTATTATATACAATACGAGCGGATATGAAAATGTGACAGAGCTAAAGCTGCTTGAGGGTATAGTGGATGTGTATCTTCCGGATTTTAAATATATGGACAGTACGCTTTCGGCAAGGTATTCAAGGGCAAAAGATTATCCGTCTGTCGCAAAGCAGGCGCTTTCAGAGATGGTCAGGCAGCAGCCGGATGTAGTGATTGACGATGCGACAGGACTCATACAAAAGGGAGTTATTGTGCGACAGCTTCTACTGCCGGGACATGTGAATGATGCAAAGGCTGTACTTAAATACCTGTATGATACATATCATGATCACGTATATATAAGCATGATGAGCCAGTTTACGCCGATTGCACTAAAGGATTATCCTGAGATAAACCGCACAGTGACAAGGAGAGAGTATGAAAGGCTTGTTGACTATGCCCTCGAAATAGGAATCACGAATGCATTTATACAGGAGGGTGACGTGGCAAAGGACAGTTTCATTCCGGCATTTGACTGTGAGGGAGTATAATATTTACCGTTTTTCTTAATAAAATAGTAAGAATTGGCAGGCAAAAATGACTGGATTTTGTGACGCCGGTGTAGTACTATGGTTATGTGATATTTTTTAACTGTGAAGGTACTGAACGGTTACGATATTTTGTTATTACTCACATCCCGGTGTGACAGACGATAATGTTTTTAATCACACAGGATACATCATTCAATAGAGGATACAGTGATGAAAAATATAGAAGAACAGCAGATAATAATTGAATGTCCGAATACTATCTTTCATCTATACATTGACAGTGAGGATGAGCTTTCAAAGGTTAAGGTGTTTATGAACAATATGAAGAATGTTGATTTGATAAGTCTGCATGATATATACAACTGGTGCAACAGACAGCATGTGCAGTACACGACGACATTTAATTATGACAGTAAAATGACCTTGACAGAAATGATAAAATCCTACATATTTTACTTCAGACAGAAGCTTAGATATGTAAATAATAGTGATAGGATGATAGAAACATGAGATACCCTGAATTTCTAAAGGATGGAGGAACAATAGGCTTTGTGGCGCCTTCGATGGGCTGTACAACAGAGCCGTACAGGAGTGCCTTTGACAATGCCATTAAAAGGTTTCACAGCATGGGTTATAAGACGATAGAGGGACCTAACTGCAGGTGCGACAGTGGCATAGGTATCAGCAATACACCTAAGAAGTGCGCAGAAGAGCTGAACGAGAGCTATGCTTCTGCTGACAGTGATGTGCTTATATCCTGTGGTGGTGGCGAGCTGATGTGCGAGGTAGTGCCTTATATTGATTTTGAGCGCGTGAAGCAGTCAAAGCCGAAATGGTACATGGGCTATTCCGACAACACGAATTTCACATTTTTGGAGGCTACTATTGCAGATACAGCAGGTATTTACGGGCCGTGTGCGGGCAGCTTTGGCATGGAGGTGTGGCATGAGTCACTTACCGATGCATTTAATCTGCTTTGTGGCAGGAAGCTTTCATTTACCAATTACCCTATGTGGGAGAAGGAATCGATAAAGGATGAGAATGCTCCGTTTGTGGGCTACAACCTGACTGAAAAGTCGTGTATCAGCTCTATTCCCACGGTGGCAAAGGAAAGCAGGCTTACCATGAGAGGCAGGCTGCTTGGTGGCTGCATGGATTGTCTTATCAATCTGCTTGGCACATCGTTTGACCATGTAAGGGAATTTAATGAGCGCTACAGTGATGATGGTATCATATGGTTCCTTGAGGCATGTGACCTTAATGTGATGGGCATGAGAAGGGCTATGTGGCAGATGAAAAATGCAGGATGGTTTTCAAATGTAAAGGGCTTTCTTATCGGACGCCCGGCGCACTTTGGAGAGGAAATGTTTGGCATAGACCACAGACAGGCGCTTTCATCACTGCTTAGAGAGTTTAATGTGCCAATCATCATGGATCTGGATATAGGTCATATGTCGCCGATGATGCCTGTGGTATGCGGAAGCATGGCAGATGTCAGCTTCGACGGAAGCAACTTTACAATTTCGTATGATATAGAGCAGTAGATTGGAGGAAAAATGATTAGATTAATAAAGAAAAAAGCAAAGAGTATTGTATGTAGCGTGCTTGCTGCGGTGACACTGTTTACAATGAATCCGGCTGTATTTGCAACAGAGACAGCTACGCAGACTGATACAGTTTCAAGCGTTGATGTATCAGGCAGTGACAGCAGTGACGCAGCTGATAAGAGTAACACAGACAGTACTGCAGACAGCACAACTACAGCCGGCAGTGAGGCAAACGACAAGGTGACCATCAGCAAAAATGATAAGCCATACTTAAGTCTTGGAGCAGACCTCACACCGGATCAGAGAGCGACAGTGCTTGGATTTATGGGAATCGAGCTCACTGATCTGGACAATTACGATGTGGTCTATGTAAATAATGATGAGGAGCACAAGTACCTCGATTCATACATCAGCAAGAGCGAGATTGGCACAAGGTCACTTTCCTCAGTACTCATTACAGAGGATAAAAAGGGTGCGGGTCTTAGTGTTTCCACACACAATATCAATTACTGTACGGTAGGAATGTACAAGAATGCGCTTGCCACAGCAGGCATAGCTGATGCTAAAATCATAGTCGCAGGACCTTTCCCTATTTCCGGAACGGCAGCACTTGTAGGCACACTAAAGGCATACGAGGAGATGACAGGCAAGAAGCTTGACGACAAGGTGACAGACGCAGCGATGGATGAGCTTGTCACAACAGGAGAGCTCAACAAGAGCATTGACGGCGATTCGCAGGATATCGAGGCAATGATTGCAGACCTAAAGAAGCAGCTTGCCGATGGAAGGCTCAAGGATGAGAGCCAGATAAAGGATGCGATAAAGGAGGCTGCAAAGGATTACGACTTGAAGCTTTCTGATGATGATATTGCAAAGCTGACATCGCTTCTTATGAAGCTTAAGGATGCCAATATCGACTGGGATTCAGTCATCAACCAGGCACAGGACTGGGCATCAAAGCTTGGCGATAAGATAAATGACCCGGGCTTCTGGGAAAAGATTGGTAACTTTTTCATGGATTTATGGGATAAGATAAAATCCCTGTTCAGCTAGAAAAAGCTACAGGAGACAGTAAGAATAAGCAGAATATGAATCAGGCAACTCCCTGAAACGTAAGCATGAGCTGCACGTTTAAGGGAGTTTTTTATATTATGATTAAAGGGTCAAAATACCTTTTGACCCTCATATCATTAATAAAAAAATAATAAATTTCTGCCGAATACATTGATACAAAGGTCATATTCTATTATAATTAAATGGATAATGGATTAATGTAAACAATGCACATAAGAAAGATGGGATTTGATGATAAAGATAAATAAATTTCTGGCAGCCTCTGTCGTTACATTGTCATTAGCTGCATGTGACCTGGCACCATACAGCAGCATGGCAGTCTATGCGGATCAGGCGGCTAAGGTTGTGTGTGATGAGAGATACTGGGTAGCGGCGAGAAGCGGACCGGGCACAGAGTATGAGCTGGAGCACAAGCTTTCAAACGGCAAGGATATTACTATTCTTGAGCAGACTACAGGTGCAGACGGCAAGGTGTGGTACAAGGCAAAGTACAATCTGGCAGCAAATAACGAGGAGTGTGTAAGCTATATCAGGTCTGATTTTGTATCAGCAGGTACCGGCACAGCTGCATCAGACAATGCGCAGACAGGGGATGCTTCAGCAGACACCGGCAATGCGGATGCCATACAGCAGAATAATGAGGAACAGCTTGCCCTTGCAACCGCATCGGGAGCATATGCTACAGGTACGATTACAGGTGGCAATGTGTATGTCCGCAATGCAGCAGGCACATCCGGAACTACCAAGGTTGTCTCACTCAACTGGAACCATCAGGTTGACATAATTGGAGAGACCAGGGTAAACGGTGTGGTCTGGTATAATGTCAAGGGTACTTTAAACGGCAAGGCATTTACGGGCTGGACTATCAGTACATACATAAAGGTGACATACAATAATAGCGGAGACAATACTGATTTTGTCACGGCTATGAAGAATGCAGGCTTTCCTGACAGCTATATTCCAAACCTTACAGCTCTTCACAATAAGTATTCAAGCTGGACATTTGAGGCTGTAAATACAGGTTTGAATTGGGATACGGTGATTGAAAATGAAAGTGTAAACGGACTTAATCTGGTATCCAAATCAGCAGACAATGCCAAGAAATCCACAGCTGCCGGAGCATATAACTGGTCAACAAATACGTGGGTTGAGTACGAACCGGGATGGGTGTCAGCAAGCAGTGCCTATATTGCTTATCTCATGGATCCAAGGAATTTTCTTGATGAGACCAATATTTTTCAGTTTCAGAGTCTGGCATACAGTCCGAATGAGGCACTTGAAGGTGTCAAGTCCATAGTAAAAGGCACATTTATGGAGGGAACAAAGACCTATTCCAACAATGGTGAGAAAATCAATTATGCAAGCACATTCATGGATGTGGCAAAGAGCAGTGGAGTAAGTGCATACCATATAGCATCGCGTATAAAGCAGGAGCAGGGACAAAAGGGAACGAGCCCTCTTATTTCGGGTACATATTCCGGATACGAAGGATATTATAATTATTTTAATTTTAGTGCAACCGGAAACACGAAGGATAAGATTTATAAAAATGGTCTGTCTTTTGCCAAGAAGCAGGGCTGGAATACAAGAGTAAAGTCCATAAGCGGCGGAGCTGTAAAGGTGGGCAGCAATTATATAAATAAGGGTCAAAATACACTGTATTTTGAGAAGTTTAATGTAGTAAATACAAGCTCGCTGTATTTCCATCAGTACATGGGCAATGCCACAGCGGCTCTTACTGAGGGACAGAGTCTGGCTAAAGGATATTCAGACAAGAATCAGGCTTTTGTATTTAAAATACCTGTATACAACAATATGCCATCGTCAGCAGTGGGCTTCGATAAAGCTGGTGATACCAATAACTATCTGCAGTCGCTTGCGATAAGTGGTGTAACACTCACACCGGCCTTCAATGGAGCGACAACAAGCTATTCAGCAGTTGTTTCAAATGCTATAAGCTCAGTGACTGTTTCGGCAGATGCAGTTTCAGGAAACAGTGGTGTTTCAGGCACAGGAAGCTATTCGCTTGCTGTCGGAAATAATACAATTAAGGTAAAATGCAAGTCGCAAAGCGGTGATACAAGAACATACACTATCAATATAAACAGGCAGGCGGCATCTGCAAATAATGCAGGTGGCAATAATAATCAGAACAATAATAACCAAAATAATACAGATGTAAACATAACATCAGGTAAATACAGTATAGGTACTTATATTACAGGCATTGAGCCTGGAACCGGTGCAGCTGATTTTGTGAAGAATATAGCAGTATCAGCATCAGGTACTGTAAAGCTTTTGACAAGCTCAGGCTCAGAAAACAGCGGAAAGATTGCAACAGGCAATAAAGTGGCTGTTTATGATGCTTCAGGTAATCTGAAAAAGACATACGATATTGTTATATATGGAGATATCAATGGTGATGGTGCTGTAAATGCTCTTGATATGATTAAGCTCAACAGACATATCTTAGGAAAGGGAACACTTACAGGTGCTTATCTGGAGGCAGCTGATGCTAACAGAAAGGGTGATGGTGGAAATGCCCTTGATATGATAATCATGAACAGACACATACTGGGCAAATCAAAGATATCGCAGAATTAGAAATGTGAGGAAAGATATGAAGAAATTATTTGGATGTGTATTATCACTTGTTGTGGCGGTGATGCTTGTTTTTACACCTGCCGAGCATGTATATGCGCAGGGACTTGGTCTCAGTGTCAGCTCAAGCTCTGTAGCTGTTGGAAAAACAGTCAAGGTGACGGTTTCCATGCCGTCAGGATATTTTGGTACTGTAGTTATCTCAAGCTCCAATGAGAGTGTGTTGAGTAATGGTGGAGATGGTGTGGTAAATATTGGTGATGCAGCGGGACCGGGATACCCGACATCGCAGTCATTTTCGTTTACGGCGAAGGCTGCAGGAAGCTGCACTATAAAGGCATATTGTATAGTAGTAGGGGATGCGGAGGGTAACAATGCCGGAGACATAATCACCGGTACCAGCACGAAGGTGACCGTAACAAGTGCTTCATCAAACAATGATTCAAACAGCAACAAGGATAACAAGGACAATTCCGGCAGCAATACCGGCAATGACAACAATGCGAATAAAGATAATGAAAACAAAGAGGAAAAGAAATCCTCAAATGCATCTCTTGGTTCGCTTGTTATCTCAGCAGGTACGCTTTCCCCTGAGTTTTCTGCTGCGACAAAGGATTACACAGCTACAGTAGATTACAGCTGTTCAAGCCTTGCGGTTACAGCAAATCCGGCTGATTCCAAGGCGAGTGTGACATCCGTTACAGGCAATGATTCACTTGAGGTTGGAGAGAATACGGTCAGCGTTGTTGTGACAGCAGAGGACGGCAGCACAAGTACATACAATATAGTTGTTACCAGAAGAGCCGAGGATGATCCGGAGAATGCAGATAAGCAGGATAACTGGAAGAAGTTCGATATAAATGGCACAGAGTGGACTATGGTAAATGACATTCCGGAGGATGTTGTTCCTGAAGGCTTTGAGCACTCAAAGACAGTGATTGACGGACTTGAATACAATACCCTTCATGGCACCTTTGGCGATATCACGCTTGTGTATTTACAGTCGGAAAGCGGCAATGGGCTTTTTGTATATGATGCTGCCCAGAATGCAGCGTATGAGTATGTCCGTATCAATTCCGAGTCACATTTTATCGTAGTTTTACTGCCTAAGGTGGATGATGTGCCTGAAGGATATAATGAGGTCTCGCTCTCCATAGAGGGCAAGGGTGTGGCAACAGCATACCAGACTAAAGCCGAAAAAAAAGATGATCAGACAAAGGATTTTTACCTCGTATACGCTATGAATGACAATGGTGAGAGTGGCTGGTACACATATGATAGCGTAGATGGCACATATATGAGGACCGAGCTCAGCACACCTACAGTGGCACAGGAGGAAAACGATGCGGTAAAGAGTGAGCTTGTTCCGGGAATTGCCAATAAATATCTTGTTTTAGCTGCAATACTGGTTCTTATTATCATTATTCTGTTACTGTTGCTTATTGTATCAGCTGTGAAAAATAAGAAAGCTGTTGAGAATGAAAACTCTGAGTTTGATTTAAAAGACGATTCAAGGCAGGAAAACGTTTCTGACACAGAAAACGATGCTGATGAGGATGCTTTAAAGAATCAGCTTCAAATGGCACTTGATGGCTTTGTCAATGAGGGAAATAAGCTGTCTGAGACTATAGACAGCAGTGTAAAGGATGACAATGAAGATGACAGCGAGGATGATGATTTGCAGTTCATCGACTTAAATTAGTGAATATGACTGGAGGATATGACTTGAAACCATATACAAGTAAGGCTAAAAAAGCAATAGATTTGGCTGCACGTATATCAAAGAAAATGAATTACAGCTATGTTGGAACAGAGCACATACTGGCTGGCCTTATAAAAGAGGGCACCGGTGTGGCAGCTGAGGTTCTAACAGCCTGCAATGTGGAATATGATAAGCTTATTTCGATGATTGAAGACCTGATTTCACCGGGGGATAACATCGAAGTGATGGACAGGGATGGCTATTCACCAAGGACACAGAGAGTATTGGAGCGTGCATCGGAGGAAGCCGATAGATTTGAGTGCAATGAGATAGGTACAGAACACTTGCTGATGGCTATAGTACTGCAGGGAGACTGTGCAGCTGCAAGACTTTTAAACACCATGGGTGTTAACAGTCAGAAGATGTTTATAGATATTCTTGGTGCGATGGGTGAGGATCCGTCTGCATACAGGGATCTGATGAAAAGCTATGGTACATCATACAATTCTGCGACTCCTGTATTAGATCAGTATTCCAGAGATTTGACAGATATGGCAGAGGCAGGGCTTCTTGACCCTGTTATAGGCAGAAAAAAGGAGATGGAGCGCGTTATCCAGATACTTTGCCGCCGTGGCAAAAACAATCCATGTCTGATTGGAGAGCCGGGAGTGGGCAAGACCGCTATAGTAGAAGGACTTGCACAGGATATAGTCAGTGGCAATGTTCCGGATATTCTTTTGGGAAAGAGACTGGTTTCCCTTGATATGTCCGGGCTTGTAGCCAAATCAAAGTATCGTGGTGAGTTTGAGGAGCGTATCAAGAAGGTGATAAGCGAGGTTTCAAATGCCAAAAATGTACTGCTTTTCATTGATGAGCTTCACACTATAATAGGTGCAGGAGGAGCAGAAGGCTCGTTAGATGCATCTAATATATTAAAGCCTGCACTTGCCAGAGGCGAGGTACAGGTAATCGGCGCCACTACCATAGAAGAGTACCGCAAATACGTGGAAAAGGATGCTGCGCTTGAGCGCCGTTTCCAGCCGGTGATGGTTGAGGAGCCGGGTGTGGATGAGACAATAGAGATACTCACAGGATTAAAGGGACTCTATGAAAAGCATCATGGTGTCATCATAACAGATGAGGGTGTGAAAGCAGCAGTAAACCTTTCTGCACGATATATAAATGACAGATTTTTACCTGATAAGGCGATAGACCTGATGGATGAAGCGGCAGCCAGGATAAGGCTTAAGAATCTGACATCATCTGACGAGCTGCTTGCTCTGAAAAAAGAGATAACAGATAAGCAGAACCGGGTGGAAAATGCTTTGTCGAAAGGAGATCTCGCAGCTGCCGGCGCGCTTATGTCAGAAAAGGAAGGGCTTGAAAATAAACAGCAGAAGCTTATGAGAAAGAACCGTCGCGCAGGAGCCAAAAATCAGCCTGTAGTCGGCGAAAATGAGATAGCGGATGTAGTATCGGGATGGACCAAAATACCTGTAAATAAGCTTACAGAGTCAGAGGCAGGACGACTTGCAAAACTTGAACAGATACTTCACAAGCGTGTAATAGGACAGGAGGAGGCTGTTTCTGCTGTCGCAAAGGCAGTCAGACGAGGCCGTGTTGGTTTAAAGGATCCTAAGAAGCCGATTGGCTCATTCCTGTTTTTGGGACCGACAGGAGTAGGTAAGACGGAGGTGTCAAAGGCGCTTGCTGAGGCTGTCTTTGGCAAAGAAGATGCCATGATACGTGTTGATATGTCAGAGTACATGGAAAAGCATAGTGTTTCAAAGATGATTGGTTCACCACCGGGATATGTGGGTCATGAGGAGGGCGGACAGCTCTCAGAGAAGGTCAGACGCAATCCTTTTTCTGTTATACTGTTTGATGAGATAGAAAAAGCACATCCTGATGTGTTCAATATACTTTTACAGGTGCTTGATGATGGTAGAATCACTGATTCACAGGGGCGCACGGTTGATTTCAAGAATACAATAATCATCATGACATCAAATGCAGGAGCTTCTTCAATTATAGAACCAAAGCGCCTTGGCTTTGGCGCTGGTGAGGATGAAAAGCAGGATCACGAGCGTATGAAGAACAGTGTCATGGAGGAGGTCCGCCGTATATTTAAACCTGAGTTTTTGAACCGAATCGACGAGACTATTGTATTTAGAGCTCTCAACAAGGATGACATGAAGCATATAGTGACACTTCTTGTAAAGGAGCTTAAGAAACGCTGTAAAGAACAGCTTGATATAGAGCTCACAGTGCGCGACAGTGCAAAATCCTTTATCGTGGACAAAGCCTATGACAGAAAATATGGCGCAAGACCTCTTAAACGAAAACTTCAGGAGGAGATTGAAGACCGTATGTCAGAGGATATTATTACCGGCAAAATTAAGCGCGGCAATAAGGTAATAATTTCTACGAAAAACAAACAAATTTCATTGACTGTTGAGTAGAATTGGATTTATAATTAATATATCAATATAGCTACGGGAGGATAAAAATGGCTGTAATAAGTGAATTAATCCGTACTGAGGAAAACGGAAAGCTCAGCTTCGGAGATTATACATTGGCTGCAAAGGCAAAGCTTGACAATTTTGAGAAGGATGGAGATATCTACAAGGTAAAGACCTTTAAGGAGATTACAAAGCTCGAAAGAAACGGACTCTTTGTATACGAGTCTGTTCCGGGAACAGCGGTTATGGATTTCGAGGAGACTGCTGATACAGTGACATTTACTGTGGAGGGACCTGAGGATGCTCAGATTACTCTTGGCCTTGAAGAGGAGACAGAGTACGAAATTGATATAGCTGGAGCTGTTGCAGGTACTATGAAGACAAATCTCGGCGGCAAGCTCAGCTTAAGCGTAGAGCTTGAGGGTGTTGATTCAGTCGATATCAAAGTATCAAGAAAATAGAGCATATTTTTAGCCCGGTGAAAGCCGGGCTTTTTGTATTTTATAAAGGAGAACAATATGGCAAAAGGAAAGACCTCTGTATTTTTCTGCCAGGAATGTGGTTATGAATCGGCAAAATGGATGGGACAGTGCCCGGCCTGTAAGGAATGGAATACATTTGTAGAGGAAACCGTAGATAAAAAGTCGATAAGTTCGTCGGGAAAAGTAAAAAAAG
>PPYF01017313.1_pt1 | contig 11191 bp, 22 predicted proteins | sample 1559871 | NCBI WGS metagenome assembly PPYF01 (sample SAMN08240021, study PRJNA423297) | Human gut metagenome, whole genome shotgun sequencing project. | reverse complement strand
ATTAGATATATGTCTTTATTTACACAATTTACCCCTTATTAGAAGTTATTTAGTTTTCCAATATGCGTGTGTATCGTCGTAGTAAATGTTATATAAAACTCGCGCTACTTTGGTTAGCTCGGATTTACCTGTGTTAGTAAGTCCTTCACTAGTGCTAATTAATTCGTTAAGGAATCCGATTGCATCGTCAAGAGTATCTTTTTCATTTTCTAGCTTTAAAAATTCTTTTTTCTCATCTTGATGCTTAGTTTTAGCACTTGCTTTTTTATCTCCAAAATCTAATGGTGATCGCCCACAATAAGGACAGTAGAAATATCTATCTTTATCTTTTTCAGTTGCTAATACAAACTCGTTGCCGCACCAGTGACATTTAGCAAATGGATAGCCTTGTAAATATGGCACGCTTGTATCAAAATATTGAGCTAATTTCCGCCAGATTTCTGCACTTGGTTCTCTGTCGCTGTTTTCATATCTATAAATCGTATTACCTTGAAACCCTATCGCTTTACCAACTTCTTCAAGCGTCAGTCCTCGCGCTTTACGGACCTCTCTAATTCTATTTTCCATTATCATCCCTCTTTTCTAAGTCTTCTTTTCTTAGTTGAAGAGCTAAATCTGGTGTGAACTCAGTAATACCTCTTGCCTTACATTTCTTATACCAATCCTGTGCATCGTAATACCATTTTCTCTTTCCACCATTTTCAAGTGCTCCTCTTAATTCTTTGGCTTTCAAATAGAATGGAAACTTAATCTTTAACATTTTATTTTTGCCATATAGAACAACACCTTCACGTGTTGGAAAATCATGTTCAATGATCTTCAATGACTGGGTTAATTCAGTTTTATTATGTGCATAAGCTATAAAGTTGTTCTCATCTATTTCAATAGTCATCTCTTGAAAAGCATGACTTCCCCAGTGTGGGTTAAAGGTATCAGTGTGATTAAGCACAATTCCATTTTCATCGTTACTGATTATTGCTAATGGATATGCATGCTTGTGATGGTATTTGATAATGTGCACGTCTTTTTCAGGATCAATAATTTCAAAAAGTAAGGTACTGTCCCTATTCATTTTGTCAGAATAGTAATTCTGAATTTTCTTGTAGTAGCCCGTATCTTTTAGAACTTGTTCAGCTAGTGGACTATACGTATCAGATCCGCCTTTTGAATAAACTCTAATTTTATTCTTGTCATTGTCATAAAAAACAACTCCAAGAAATCCGTCATGCTTCTTCATAATCCAAACGGGATAGTCTATTGAATCTAGGGATGTATCCACGTTATCGTTAACGTCTTGATCTACTACAAAGAATTTATTAAATCCTCGGCCTACAATTTCACTATCACGAGTAAATAGTCCTCTTGCTTTTGTATTTAAACGATTCCATTCGTTCGTAAAAAATACGTGTTTATCGAAATTGTTTGCCACAATATGGTCATCAACTTCACGACGTTTAATGTGCGGTTCCATTTCTAGCTGCTCATCAAAGGTTGGAACATCAATTCGATTAATTTCATGAGGAGTAATACCTTCTTTGGTAACTGTAATCCATCGAAATTTACCATCTGCGGTTAAGTTGTAACTGTTAGAACGAACAAATTCATTAAAGCTGTTACGATGTCCATGAACATTGATATCATTTTGAGAAATATACGGATATTCTTCCCAAACCTTATCAATATTTCTGCTATATGGAGCATTACGGTAATCTCGGTTATCCTTATTACCTAATCCATAGATAAACGTTTCACGAGGTTCTATACTAGCCCAAGCACCCTCACGTTGTGCAATGATAGGCTCAAATCCAGCATGAGAAACATAAAAGGTTTTACCAAAATAATCAAACATCATATAGTCCACTGTGCGTTTAGTAAATCCTTTGATAATTTCATTTAACTTCTTTTCACCATAGTGGTCTAACAGTTTAGGCAAAGACAACGTAGCAAATTGACCATGTTTTTCTCTCAATTGTTGCCATTTTTCCCAGCCGTCTTCATGATTACCAGTACAAAAGAATAGGTTTTTCCCTTTTAGTTCTTGCGTAATGAAGTTAAAGGTTTCAATAGTCTTAGTACCACGATCTAGGTAATCTCCGACAAAGATATACGCTGTTCCTGGTTTGTGACTATCGAAAACTTTCATAAGTGCATCATAATCAGCATGTATATCTCCAATAATTTGCAACCTATTAAATTGCTCCATATTAGGTGTTTTATTTAAGTAGAATGCCTTTAACCGATCTTCTCTATTTGACATGTCGACCACTTTTACCCAATCGGGTATATTTCTACCAAAATTTACATACCTTTTCACAAAATTCTCAATTGTTTCATCGGGAACAGGCAATTTTCTTTTTCTGTTGCGTTCTTTTAATGTTTTTATTACTTCTCCAATCCGATCTTGACTGTAATCTTCACCAAACAAACCTTTCATGAAATCTAAAACATAAACTTGATAATTGTATTTTTTTCTTAACTTATTGGGATTTTTAAAAGCTCCCTTATATAGCAGCGTACTATCTACTATCGTAGTTAACCCTTGTATCATGCGATTTTCCACAATATTCCATAGAGTATTCCATACCAGACGTTCATTATTATTTCGATATCCAGTAGGAAAAATGTCCCCATCACTGTCAACGCCAAAATGAAAACCACCTATCGTTTTTCTTAGATTGTCGGATGATACGGTTAGATAATCTAAGCCATGGCCTTCAATAAAATGTGACTTCCCACTAGCAGGAGCACCTAATGTTAAATAGAGTCGTCTCATTATCTTTTCCTCCTAATTTTTTTCTTTCTTTTTGGTTAAAGTTTTATGGCTACATTTAGGACAAAATTTGTACTCATCAAACTCTTCTTTGCTATATACCTTAAATTTAGCCTTACAGTATTTACAGTTAACTAAATATCGATCATTTTCTTGTAAATAAGGGATTGATACTTGATAAAAGTCTGCCAGCTTACGCCATTCATCCCAAGAAACTTGTCTGACTCCTTGTTCTGATTTTCGGTAAGTGGTTGCACTAAATCCCAGTTTCTCAAAGTCATACTGGTGTAAGTGGTGCTTAAGGCGCATTTCTTTTAATCGATTCATCGCCATTTAAAATGCCTCTATTCGTTTATCTTTAATGCCATTGAAATTCAAAATATGTCCCTTTGCTCCTCGTAATATTCGACTAACAACCTTAGAATTATAAGTTTTAACTAATTGATTCTGCGTAAGATTAGTAGTAAAAATAATTCGTCTCTGACTATTAGTAATGTTGTACAAAATAGTTTGAACAAACTGGGTTGCATCCTTAGCATTACCACTCATTGCTGATTCACTACCTAAGTCATCAATAACCACTAAATCAATGTCTTTTAAAAATCGCTCAACATTTTTCTCGGTCCACCAACTCGTACTATCATCAAATGATGCTCGCAGTTGCATAAACAGACTAACAACGTTCATAAAGACACACTTTTGAGGAGGTTGAGCATTATCATTAACAGCATTCAAGATTGCCATTGCAAGATGAGTTTTACCTGCACCAGGTGGTCCTGATAAAATCGTGTTAAATTTAGCATCTGGGCGTTTTAAATACTGACCAGCTATAAGTCTAGCTTGCTGTCTCAAATTAGCCTCTAAGGTATCATTTTTTACGATATAGCTATCAAAAGTACATGCATAGGTTGCTGGATCATCCACTAACGATTTTCTGGGCAAAGTTTTTCTAGCGTTATCTTCATAGATCTTTCTAACCATTTCTTTTTCAGCATTATCAAGCTTTTCTTTTTCACACAAAGGACAAATCTCACCTACTTTGGGTGCCTCAATCATTGGCTTGTGATGAATAGGGCATTCATCCTCTGTGGTCTTAAATATATTTTTAAAAGCTCCTTCCAAGGAATAAAAATCACTCATTTTATCCCTCCTAACTAAAACGGCAAATCACTGTCATCGAATTTAGCCATCTGAGATGCTGTTTCCGCTGCCATCTGGTCAATATCGAATCCGTCTTTTTCTTTTCGAGCTTTACGTTCAATATCGACTTTTGAGCTTTCGTTTAAATATCTTTCAAAGTTTTTAGCTCTAAACAATGTTCCAGGAGTTAAGTAGTTATCTCCCATATTTCCATTACTGAACTCTACGCCATGCCACTCAGCATACTTCTTGTCGATAACTCTCTTGCAGTCATCAACCGTAAATCCTTCTTTAAGACGATTTCTAATTGGTTTACGATTGGTTTCAGTAGTTGTACGGAAAGATCGACCTGTTTTTTCGTTTAGATATTCAATAACTTCCACGGTCTTTGCAAGTAAACTTTCAGATTTCTTTTCCTTGGTTTTACTTTGCTTATTGTCCTGTGGATCAGCTTGATGATCCTCAGTATTATTGTTGTTAGTAGTCTCTGTAGTGTTATCTGTGTAGTCTCTGGTATTGGTTGGATCATTTTGATCTGTTCCATCGGATCGTTTTGATCCACTCGTCGTATCATTTTGATCCGATCGTCGGATCATCAATTTGTTTAACTTTACTTCATCAATCGAATACCATTTTGTTTTATCAAATCCGGCTTTATTAAAGTTGCTAGCCAATACTATGCCAGATTTCTCTAAGCTACTCATTGTTCGCTTAATCGTTGGAATGCTCCAAAATGGAAAATTATCTTTTTGCCAGTTTTCATAGGTGTTATAAATCCATCTTTTACCATCAATGGTCTTGGCACTTTTGGAATTGAGCCAATAATTAAGCTGCTGAACTACAATTGCTTCATTTAGTCCGATTCCAACAGCCAAATCCGGATTCACTACTAGGGGATGTCTAGCAAATAACCATGAAGGCTCTCCCATAACTATCGCCTTACCTTTCTATTTACTTTGCTGTGCTTCCTTGGCTTTCTCGGCCTCTTTTTCTTTCATAAATGGTCCATACTGTCTAATAAGATTACCTAGTGCACTGTCTGGATTATTGTGGTTTTCTTTCCACCAAGTTTGAGCCGTCACATCTTTTTCCTTAAAGGCTTTAGTGTAAACATTCCAGATGTTAGTCTTTTTACCTCCATAAGTTACCTGTGCCTTTAACATTTCAGCAGGAGTATATTTTTTAAACTTCGGCTTAGGTTTTGGCAATGGCTTAGCATTCTTAGCTTGCTTAGTTCTTGGTTGAGTAGGCTTAACTGGTTTACCAGATGTGGAATCTGGATCGGAACTTCCATCATCAATCAAAAATAAGTTAGCCAATGCGCCTTTTTTGGCGTAACTTGCAGCAGACCCACTAACTTGTGGAGCATCCATCTTCTTTTTAGCTTCGTCTTCTCTTACTTCATAAACAGCAGCAATTTCAAAATTATCATCGTGATATTTTGCTGTTGCTTGCTGATAAGGCAATGAATTGTGAAAAACAACAGCCGTGTCTAACTTGACATAAGCTTGGTACTTATTGAGTAACGGCTTTAATCTCAATAAGATATCGTCTAACGTTCGGTAGTTAAAATGGGCAAAGTCGTTATTCTTATCCAGTGGTACGCTCATAGCTTGTTGAATAGCGATAAAATTTCTATCTCCACTAGTTGCTTGTGTTGTTTTCTCCATTAACTATTTGTCCTCCTTCAATACTGACTCTCCGACAGCTTTTAATTGGCCTACGATAGTGTGCGTATTTTTGCTTGTAGAGAGCTTTTCGTCTTGAAGATGACTATTTATACTAGATTTGATTAAAACTGCTTCTAAGTGACTAAATTTTTCATTTAAGAACGCTTTTTGTTTTGGAGTAAAATCTTTATTGAACATTTGTAACCTCGTTATTAAGTAATCTGAAAGTTCCATGTAAGCCATTATCTTTTAGATAAGATTTGAGTTGGTTTAGCTGATATTGAGTCAAGTCTTTGATAATTAAACGAACGGTGACTTTTTCATCAACTATTTCGCCATTTGAATTAACAACTTTTCCATTTGCTAAAACGTGATTGTTTTTATCAAATTCTTGCTTACGTTCTTCTTTTTCAGTAACAACATTGATTAGCTCTTTCTTATAGTTGCTCATATCACGTAAGATATCAGCTAAGTCTTTTTTACCTACTTGTTCAAGAAATGGTTGAACACCGATGCTCAGCTCATCTCCCCTAGCAATAACTGCTTGGCGAATTTCTTTAAGCTGCTTTTGAGCTTGTAGAGCCTTTTCACATACTTCTTTTGCTTCCTTAACGAAAGTTGGAAAAGCAAATGATAAATTATCCCATTTAGGGTTATATGAAACCTGATCCAGCTGTAAGCCGTATTCATCAATAATTTGTTTGAACTTAGCAAATTGAATTTCATGTTTACCTGCACGGCGTTTGTCGTTATAATCATTCAATTGTTTTCCCAAATTATCAGAAACCGTCGATAACTTAGCAGTTAATGTTTTGGTACGATCATTAAAATCGTCAATAGGCTTTTTGACTTCATTAACTTTATCAATACGTTGACGATCAATAATTTTGATTACTTTATTAATCTCTGCTCTAACTTCCTTAGATGGTTTATAAGTATCTTTCGTTACCACTAATCCAGTAAAGCGTTCAACCATCGCATTAACTGTTTTTTCTAGTTGACTTTGATTTTCAAACTCAATTCTGGGTAACTCAGACTGCACTTTAAGCGTCTTTGGATCAATTATGTTGTTCTCCAACTATTCTTCCTCCCATATGTTGTACAATGAACTTCTTCGCCCATTGATTATCGTCAGGAGATACGAGAAGAAAATCATAACTAATTTCATCAGGATCAAGTTCATGTTCGTTACAGAATGAGATTAATCCATCGGAATAAATGCAATCTTGTAGAAATGCCATAGGTTCACCAATTGGTTGCCAGATTGTATCTGTTATTGGAACCAACAAAGTTTCTTTTGGAAAAGCATTTTGTTCAATAGCATTTAAATTGTTAGTGTCTCTCATATATTTCTCTCCTGTGATATAATAAATATGTCGAAGGTTAATATCCAACATATGTGCGAATTGCTTACTTACTGATCTCAAGCAATTCGCCTTTTTTTATGCGTGAATACACTCCATTGCCGAAAAATAATTGTTTATGCTTATCCTGTGGAGTATCTGTAATCGCATTACTTGAAAACAAAATTCCAGCTGTTGTTGCTTCTGAAAAGTGGCTATTCATTTTGTTGGCCTCCTTCATCATCAAAAATACGAGCAGCTAACTTAGCAATTACATCTAATTGTGCAATCTTAGGAGTTAGAGCCTCTAAAACATCACTTGCATTAATATCATCATCGTTAACCAATGCCATTAGTAATTGAACTTTCTTATCTTTATCCATTGGATTTAGTTGCTTACTAATACTTTTAATGGAGTGATACGCATCCTGATCGTCATCGGTAAAATATTTTTTTGCAAAGATCTCAGAAGCTTTTTCTCTATCTTCTTTACTATCACTTAGATTATGTTCTTTTTTTATTTCATTCAGCATTTGTGAAAATAAATCCCAATCATTCATATTTTTACTCATCTTTAACTCCACATTTCTTTAATTACTTTCTTTGTATCTTTTACTTGAGATTGAATATAGGCATGTTGACGTTCAGCTCTTTCTTGCAAACTTTGAACTGAACCAATAATTTCATCCTTATTTGTTGAACACAGAGATACAATCTTATGCATTAAATTACTATTTTGCTGAATAGCACCGGTAATATTTATTAATAAGGTTTTGATTTGTTCCATCTCCGAACCATTTAAATTTGGAGCTACCTGTTCACCGCTACGCTCTTCATCAAGTTTTGATTTTTTTCGGTGAAGGGCAGTTACTCTTTGCACTTCTTCCATATGTGCTTTTTCCATCGCAGTCGTTGGATTATATTGAACTAAATACGATGCAGTACTTCCGAATCCTATTGTTTTTGCCAATTGATATAAACGTTCAGGTGGGATTAAGTTTTTATAGGTTAAATACTTTGAGAGACTTCCATGTCCCCATCCTAGTTCATCTTCTAACTGTGTTTGCGACTTCCCAGTTCCATTTAAATAAGCCATCACAACACTTTTCTTCAAATATTGTGGCTTTGATATGCTTTTAACTTTTTTCATCTTCTTACCTTTCTACAACAAGTTCCATCCGTAATAACCAATTGCACTAATTAAAAATGTAATGGTAAAAATTATTAGAATGCAGAAACTAATGGTCCACCAATCATTTTTAGGCTTGTTTTTTCTGGTCTCCATTTTTATCACCTGTATCATCAAGCTTAGGCAAGTCCACTTCAATGTAATTGTTTAAATACTTGGTAACCCATAGTTTCATACATTCGTTTAAGTAACTATTTAAGTCATTTAAAAACTTGTCTGAATCGAAGTGAGCTTTAGCTTGAATATGACCTAAATCCGTTACTGTCTTTTCTAATTCATTCATTTAATTTCTCTCCTTTTTTGATTTGTGCCATATCTTTCAAAGCCATCTTTCATTTGTTCAAAAATCCATCTGGCACCCTTTGATTGCTCATTAGTCATTTCTCTAAGTCCTCCTTTACAGCCAGTTACAAATTTAACTGCACCATAAATCTGCATTTGAAGAGAAGAGTAACTATACTCAGAACGATCAATGTTACTATGAATCCAATCATTAATTTCTTTTCTTAATTTGATCCATCCATCACAATATAGGGAGTCTTTTTCAACTAGCTCATCTCTTCTTTGAAGTTTATAAAGCTCATTCGCCAGTTTCTTTATATCCTCTTCTGTCAATGACAGTGTTTCTTTTTGATTCATTCTATTAACCTCGCGAATAAAAATGCATTAATTCTTTATGTGATAAGCAACTTGGTTGTTCTAATTCCAATGGAACTCCTGCTTTATCCAGTGCATCTTTCAATCCGAAAGCATATTCTGCTATCTCTTCTTTTTCTTCTTGCACCATTTTCAACTTCTCTTCTAACTTATCGTAATCATCATTTAAGTCTTCAAAATCGTCTTGAAGTTCATCATATCCATCGTCCGCAGCTTCATAATTATTTTGTAGACTTGCGATTTCATCGTCTTTATCTTGAAGTTCGTATTCATATGCACGTTGCATTTGGTCTAATTGATCCTTAATGAAATCGATAAAGTTTTCAGGAGCATAATCTGGATACTCGGTTAAAAACTCAAAAGCATTTTGTCGATAGTCTTCTGGAAGCACTAACAAAGTGGTTTGTAAATCAGATTTTTTCATTTTTACTAAGGCTCTTTCTATCTAAGTACAATTCACTCATTCCCAATAAATCAGCAATGTATGCTAACGCTTCCCAATTTGAGTCTTTAAGGTCAGCAAGAGTTTGGGGTCTCCAATCTTCATCGTCACCCTCTTTAACTCGGGTAGTTGAGTATCTATCATTCGTGCTGAATAAGAAGTCCATTGCATCTTTCACATTTTTAAAATCCATAATTATCTTTCCTACCGTTCTAATTCGATTAATTCAGCTACAAGTTTTGATACTTGTTCTGGGGATGCATCTGCATCCATTTGCTTGCTTGTGTAATCTTTCAACTTTGTAATAAATTCGTTATCCATTGTCCTTTTCTCCTATCCAATCTTTAGGGTCTATATTTTTCAAATGGCATGTTCGATCTAGCCCATATAACAAAGCCGCTATCTTTTTCTCTTTATCTTTTCCTGTTTGAATGTAGGAACATTCTGTAAAGCCATTGTCATCATCTAAGTATCGTGTAAGCAGCATCCATCCAGTAAAATAGCCAGAAAACATTGAAACGATTTCATATATTTTGGTTTTGTTTTCATTAATGAACATGTCGCCAGGTTTTATATCATCAAACTTTGATTTAAAGAGTCTAATTTCTTCCATTTTTTTCCTTTCTTTTTTGCTAAACTGAAATCATCTAATAATTAAGGAGATGATGAAGTGAGTGATTTAAACTTGCAATGTGTAAAAGATATTGTTGACTATCTGCATTCAAATGCCACTGACGTAAATACAATGTATTTTATGGATGATTTTCCTTTTGCTAATCGTTATTCACATTCTGAGCTGAATATAGCCGTTAATAGTTTGGTAAAGAATGGCTATGTACTATTTGATGAAATAAACGGAAATAATAAGACTAGCTTTCGAATTGGAAAATTAACATCTCTTGGTGAAAAAGCTCATCAACAATTTCTTAATTTATAATCTTTGAGAGTACTCTTCTAATGGGGTCGCTCTCTTTTTTTATTAATTGCCAATCGGTAGCAACTAAATCGTCAAGCTTGGGATTCCAATTAGGCATTATCATTTTTTCTTTCTTCATACTCCAAATTTCAATGTGAGAAGGACTATTAGTTGGATAAAAAACAATATCAGAATCTTTTTTGCTTTTTCTTTGTATATAGCAATCTTGCTGAAAAGCTTTTTTTGCTGCTTGGTTAATATCCATATCTTTATCCATACACATACCAATCCTCTGCAAGTAAATCGTCCAAATTAGGATTCCATCTATTGAGCTTAATTTTTTTCTTATTGAAAGGAATTACTATTACACATTTTTCAGTATTTGTTGGCAGTAAAATGGGTGGTTGAAATCCGTAACTTTTTCGAGTCATACCTCGTCCTTCTTTCTGTGCTTTCAACGTGACTTCTCTTATATTCATCTCTATTCACTTACTTTCTGTGTTTTAGACTACCAAGGAAGTTTCTTGCTATTCTTTTCCATCCAATCAGCAGCTGCGCTTTCATAGATACGAATCGTACGACCGTGTCCTGGATGGATATCAAATACAAAGTCTGGCTTGTATTTGTAAAAAATCTCTTCCTTTATCCAATCAATGCTTTTTCCAGGACAAAACTCTTTTTTGAATTGAGCTAAGGTAATTGTTTTTCCTTTTGATCCGTTTTTAGGAACAAAATCTAGTTCCTTCATAATTTCAATGATTTCTTTTTTTAGTTCTTCTCTTGGAATAGTTACTTCCATCGTTAATACCTCCTAAAGATCTAGGTTAGTCTGTGCATTAACTTCATCGATCTCTCTCTTTAACAGTACTGACGGATACCAACCCTCAACAAATTCGATTGCTTTATCAAAATCTTCTTTTCTTAATGCGTCATAACGTGGAATTTCAAAGTATTCTTTGAAGTCATGTGCTAATTCCATAAAAACTTTACGAGATTTAGTTTTATAGAAATTACTGTCTTTGCCACCACAGACTTCAATAGCTCGCCTATTACGTGCTTTTTGC
>PPYF01114894.1_pt1 | contig 11193 bp, 9 predicted proteins | sample 1559871 | NCBI WGS metagenome assembly PPYF01 (sample SAMN08240021, study PRJNA423297) | Human gut metagenome, whole genome shotgun sequencing project. | reverse complement strand
CTCATTATTGATGATTTAGGCACTGAGCTCACCAATAGCTTTATTTCTTCTCAGCTCTTTTGCTGCATCAATGAGCGAATTATCAATAAAAAATCAACTATCATTTCTACCAATCTTACAATGGAGGATTTTCTGGATACTTATTCAGAAAGAACTTTTTCCAGAGTAACCAGCAACTACACCATGCTGAAACTGGTTGGAAATGACATAAGAATCCAAAAAAGACTTTTAGGAGGAAAATGAAAATGTCACCAAAAACTGCAACCCCTTTAGATTCCCTTCCTGTAGGCCGTCTGGGTATCATCCCATTAAAGAGCTGTGAAAAGCTGGGAAATAAAGTAAACGATTACATTGTAAACTGGAGAAAAGACCGCGATCACCAGGAAAAAAATGACCTGAAATTTGAAGGCTATCAAAGAGAGTCCTATTTAGTAAACGCACAGACTCCTCGTTTTGGCTCAGGAGAAGCCAAAGGTGTTCTGGGCGAATCAGTACGTGGTGATGACCTTTACCTGATGGTAGATGTATGTAACCATTCCATGACTTACAAAGTTTGCGGACAGGAAAATCACATGTCACCGGATGACCATTTTCAAGATTTAAAGAGAATTATTGCGGCTGTAGGCGGCAAAGCCCGCAGAGTAAATGTCATTATGCCATTTCTTTATGAAAGCCGCCAGCACAAGAGAACAGGCAGAGAATCTTTAGACTGTGCTCTGGCCCTTCAGGAACTGACCAACATGGGTGTAGACAATATTATCACTTTTGATGCTCATGACCCACGTGTGCAGAATGCAATTCCACGCCATGGTTTTGAAACTGTTCAGCCTGCTTATCAATTTATCAAAGGACTGTTTAAGGCAGAACCTGATTTAGCTGTTGACAGTGATCATTTAATGATTATCAGTCCTGATGCAGGTGGTACAGGTCGTGCTATTTACCTTGCAAACGTACTTGGCGTAGATATGGGTATGTTCTATAAACGTCGTGATTATTCTACAATTATAGATGGAAGAAACCCTATTGTTGCTCATGAATTCTTAGGTGCTGACGTTTCCGGCAAAAATATGATTATTATTGACGACATGATTTCTTCCGGTGACAGTATGTTAGAAGTAGCTGCTCTTCTCAAAAAGAGAGGTGCTGCAAAAATCTTTATGTGCTCTACTTTCGGTCTTTTCACTAATGGTTTGGAAAGATTTGACGTTGCTTATAAAGAAGGAACTTTTGACCGTCTGCTTACCACTAATCTGGTATATCAGACAGATGAACTTTTAGAAAAACCTTATTATGTAAACTGTGATATGAGCAAATACATTGCATTAATTATTGATACTTTAAATCATGATGGTTCTATCAGCAAACTCTTGAACCCTGTTGAACGTATCAATAAACTCCTGCAAAAACATAATGAAAGTCTGAAAAAATAAAATATAATCTTGAAATTAACAGATTTCAGGATTATAATAAAAGAAAAAGTTCATATATTTTTTCAGGTCAGGAGGTGCCACTATGAAAGATAAATTTATCCCAATCTTAAGTGTTTGTACTGCGTTGTTTGCAATTTTGTATGCCGGCTATGTTTATCAGGTTACACAAAGTATCAGTCTTGTAACCATTGTTCTTTTAATTGCTGGTCTGGCACCTGCAATTCATACGGCATGGAATTATGTGAGGATTAAACTGGAAGAATACGAAGTTACACATTTTAAACATCACTATCATTGTTAATTTTTTCTTCATATAAAATCGGAGTCAACACCTCCTTTCTAACGAGAAAGAGCCTCGGCTATACAGCCGAGGCTCTTTCCATTAAAGCTTTGACAAAGAAAATGGTATTCCCACCTTCTCTAAAGCCTGTATTTCCCGTTTATTACTGCTAAATAAGATTACCTGTGATTTTCTTTGACTAATATATTTAAGCGCCTGTATAAGGCGTTTTTCGTCATACATGGCAAAAGTCTCATCAAGGATCAAAGGAATGTCCTCCTCCTGACATAAAATTTTGCTGCATGCCAATCGAAGAGCTAAGTATACTTGTTCTGCTGTTCCATAGCTGACCTGATAAAGCTGCAGATATTTCTCTCCTGTGTCCAGATAAATTTCAAAATTCTCTGTTAAAAGAACCTTCTTATATTTTCCTCCTGTTATCTGTGCAAAAATTTCTGAAATTTCATCTTGAAGTTTTTTCCCCGTAAGTTTCTGAAGATTTCCTGCAGCCTCCTTGATTTTAACTTCTGCAATGGAAACAGCCTGTATTTCCTTGTGTATTCTCTCTACCTGAGCATAATCGCTCTTTCTCTCTGCTGCTTCCTCTTTCAGATTTTCAATTTTCATTTGCCTTTCCTGAAGGCTCTCTGCCAAAAGTTTTCTCCGTTCTTCTGTTTTAGCTTTTTTCGCAGCTTGCTGCTCCTTTTTCTTTTTTTGTGACAACAGATGGGATAGTCCAAAATACATTCCAGGCAGCAAAAACGAAAGTACAATAGCCATTATCGGACTTTTCCAAACCCATACACCCAACACTGCTCCGACCAAAAACAACACTGCCAAAAGAAAGATTTTTCCTTTTCCGTTCTCTCGTACTTCTTTTACAGAAGCAGCCCCTGAAAACCTTTCTTTTAATTTTCTCTGAATATTTTCTATTTCTTCTTCCTCATGACAGATTTTCAAAGCAATCTCATGCTCCAGTTTTTCCTTTTCCAAAAGAATTTCTTTTTCTTTTTGTTCCAGCTCTTTTCTGCGTTTTTTTAAAATCTCCACTGCTTGTTCCGGATGAAAACGAAAATCTCCTGTTCCCTGAAATTCAGACAAGTAATCACGGATTTCTTTCAAAAGCCCTTCTTCTGTTCTGCTTTTTGCCTGTCCTATGGAAACTGTATTTTCATAGATATTCTCTGTAACTCCTCCCAAAAGCATATCCAAGTCCCCATGTTCTACAGACAGCATTTCGCCATCTGTTTCGCAGATAAGTGTAGGTGCTTTTGCAAATTTTCCAAATCCTCTTTCCAGACGAAATTTCCTTTCTCCACAGGTAAATATTATACCGCCCTCATACCAATTTCCGTTTTCCCACGGCATATAGCGGCTATAGGTGTCTGTCTTAGAAGCTTTTCCTCTGCCTCTTCTCATACCAAAGAGCATACTCTGAAGAAATACATGAATGGTAGACTTGCCACTTTCGTTTTCACCTAAAAGAATATTTATTCCTTCTTTTAACTCTATCTCTTTTCCCTGAAACTTCCCAAAGTTCTTTAAAATCAGACGGTTGATAATCATAGCAATTCCTCCCCTGACTCTAAAAGAGCCTCTATCCCATATTGAAATGCTTTTTCCGTCTCTTCTGTAGCTTCTTCCTTCTCAAATAACGCAAGATATGCTTCCATAATACTGCCTTTATACTTTTCATTTAACTGTTCTTTCGAATATGTCATTGTGGTTTTATCTTCCACATCCCGAATATTACCCAGCTTATAAAAAGCTTCTGTGTAAATTTCTGTATGAACCGGCTTTTTTCCTTTCAAAAGAACCGTATAAAGATGTTCCTCTCCCTGTTCTTTGATTACCTCTCGGATTGCATTTTCTAAGGAAAACTGTGTGTCATCATCTTTCACATCCACAGAAATCCTTTTATATTCCCTTATAGATGAAGGAACAAACTCTGTATAAATTTCTTTTTTTCGAATTTCTCCTTCTATGTAACCGTGAGCACCTGTTTCATTTTTATCAAGAGGTTCTAAAGAACCCGGATAAATTGCTTTATTCCTCAAAAGTACCTGGGGTTTATGAATATGACCCAAAGCCACATAATCAAACTGTGTACGGAAAAATGTATCCCCTGAAATGGGAATATGACTTTCATCTCCTCCGTGAGCCAACAAAATATTTACAGGCATAGAAGAAGAAATCTGTATTCGATTATATCTGGGTTCTAAAATTTCTCTGCTGTGATAACTGAATCCATATACACGAACACCTAAATCTGGAAAATCCACATAAGAAAGCTCCTCTTTAGAAAGCCAAAAAACATTTTTTGACCACGTAATCTTTTTGTAGAAAGAATTTTCCTTTATATAATCATGATTTCCTGCAATAAGAACAATTTTCGTATCAGGAATAGACGCAAACAAGGCATTTACTTCTTTTAACTCTTTTAACAAAGGCTGTCTGTGGAACAAATCTCCTGCAATGAGAAACAGACCGGCATTTTCTCTGCCGGCCTGCCTGATAACATTTTGAAAACTTTCCCAGATTTCCCTGCCTCTGTCACAACTCCAAGGGAAGCCTTTATCCGGCATTGCCCCCAGATGTACATCTGCTATATGGAAAAATTTCATAATACTCCTTTATAATTCACAGTTATTTACAGTTCTTGGGAACGGAATAACGTCACGGATGTTTTGCATACCTGTTAAGTACATAACACATCTTTCAAATCCCAGTCCAAAACCAGAATGACGAGTAGAACCATATTTACGTAAATCCAGATAAAATCCGTAATCTTCTTCGTTTAAGTTCATTTCTTTCATTCTCTGGCTTAATTTTTCGTAGGAGTCCTCTCTCTGGCTTCCTCCGATAATTTCACCAATTCCCGGAACAAGACAATCCATTGCTGCAACTGTTTTTCCATCTTCATTCTGTTTCATATAGAATGCTTTGATTTCCTTTGGATAATCTGTAACAAATACAGGACGTTTGTAAACCTGTTCTGTTAAGTATCTTTCATGTTCTGTCTGTAAATCACAGCCCCAGTATACTTTATAGTCAAACTTATCGTTTGCTTTTTCCAGAATTTCAATGGCTTCTGTATAAGTAACGTGTCCAAACTCAGAATTTAATACATTGTTCAGTCTATCTAAAAGTCCCTTATCTACGAAAGAGTTAAAGAAATTCATTTCTTCCGGTGCATTTTCAAGAACATAACGGATTACATATTTCAGCATGGACTCTGCCAATGCCATATTATCATCCAAGTCTGCAAATGCCATTTCTGGCTCAATCATCCAGAATTCAGCTGCATGACGTGTTGTATTAGAATTTTCTGCACGGAAAGTAGGTCCAAAAGTATAAATATTACGGAATGCCTGTGCAAAAGTCTCTCCGTTTAACTGTCCGCTTACCGTAAGGTTTGTAGGTTTTTTGAAGAAATCCTGTGAAAAATCTACTTTTCCTTCTTCTGTTTTCGGAATATCATTTAAGTCCATAGTAGTAACCTGGAACATTTCTCCTGCACCTTCGCAGTCACTTCCTGTAATCAATGGTGTATGAACATACACAAATCCCTGTTCCTGGAAGAACTGATGAATTGCATAAGCAATTAAAGAACGCACTCTGAATACTGCCTGGAAAGTATTTGTTCTCGGTCTTAAATGAGAAATCGTTCTTAAATATTCCATAGAATGACGTTTTTTCTGTAACGGATAATCTGCTGCTGAATCACCTTCTACCATAATTTCTGTTGCCTGAATTTCAAAAGGCTGTTTTGCCTGTGGTGTTGCAACTAAAGTTCCTTTTACTACAATTGCTGCTCCTACATTTAATTTTGAAATTGTCTGAAAGTTTTCCATTGTATCATGGTATACAATCTGTAATGTTTCAAAAAAGCTTCCGTCATGAAGCACAATAAATCCGAATGTTTTAGAGTCACGGACACTTCTTACCCAACCGCCCACAGTAACTTCTTTATCCAGATATTCTTCTCTGTTTCTGTAAATCTCTTTTACTGTTGTTAACTGCATATCTTTATCTCCTTCTTATCAATCCGTATGCTAAAAGCTTTGCAATTTCCTTATAGTATATCTCATTGCCCTGTTCAGTGCAAGGCTAAACTCCCCAATTCTCTGTTTTCTAAAGGATAGAACAATTATTTTAGATTCTCCGGATTGAGACATTCCAGTTCAGGAACTACAAATTTTCCATCTTTACGAACCAGAACATCATCAAAATAAATTTCGCCACCGCCGTATTCCGGTCTCTGAATTAACACCAAATCCCAGTGAATTGCTGAATGATTACCGTTTGGTGCATCGTTTTCATAGCATCTGCCCGGTGTAATATGAATAGAACCCTGAATTTTCTCATCAAAAAGTGTGTCTTTCATAGGATTTAACACATAAGGATTAACTCCAATAGCGAATTCTCCTACATAACGTGCGCCTTCATCAATGTCAAATACTTTGTTAATTCTCTCTGTATCATTGGCTGTTGCCTTAATAATCTTACCATCTTTAAACTCCAGACAGATATTTTCATAAGTAAAGCCTTGGAATGCAGATGGTGTATTATAAGATAAAGTTCCGTTTATGGAGTCTCTCACCGGCGCAGTAAACACTTCCCCGTCAGGAATATTGCATTCACCGCTGCATGGGACAACAGGAATATCTTTAATAGAGAAGGTCAGGTCTGTGCCCGGACCTGTAATCCGCACTTTATCTGTTTTTTCCATATATTTCACAAGAGGTTCCATTGCCTTTGCCATCTTATCATAGTCTAAAGTACATACATCAAAATAGAAGTCCTCAAAAGCTTCCAAGCTTGTATTAGAAAGCTGTGCCATAGAAGCATTTGGATATCTTAAAACAACCCATTTTGTCTTTGGTACACGGATATTTCCATGAACCGGTGTGCTGTAATACTGCTCATAAAGATTTAATTTTTCAGCAGGAACATCTGCTTTCTCAGACACATTGTCCCCTCCACGAATACCGATATAGCAATCCATCTGAGACATTTCCTGTCCATCAATTTCTGCCATAAGCTGCAACTGTTCTTTCGTACAATGCAGCAGCATTTCTCTTTCTACCTGTGCATCTGTAAAATGTGGAAAAGGAATTCCACCAGCTTCATACACTTCTTTTATCAACTGTCTTGCCAGTGCTTTTGTTTCATATCCTACATAATGGATATAAACCTTCTCTCCCTGCTGAACTCTACAAGAGTGGTTTACTAATACTTTTGCTAATTTTTTAATTCTTTCATCCATGATTTTTTCCCTTTCTTTTATTCGTTGATTTTTTCCATATAACAAATAAATACATTTCCGTTTTCTTCAAACGCTTTTGTACTGTCATTCATTCCCATAGGGGCTGTTGTCTGAGAGGAAGGATCATATAAATAGGTATTATAACCATCAAATCCTACAATAACCTTTGCATTTCCGCCCTCACCTTTTACAATTACAGGTCTTTGTGTACTGACTTGATATAAAATCTGGGAAAGTGTACATCCTGTCATATCAATTGCCTGTCCCTCTTTCTGTATTTCTTGCTCTAGTTCTTCAACACTAAGAGGCGCTTTTTTTACTGCATCAGGAACGTCTCCCAAGGCAATCGTTGCCTTATCGGCTGTATTACCTCTTTCCCATACATACTGCTGTGCCTGATTGAGCACAACACCTGCATTGGTATCGGCTGTATTGATTGCCTCTGCTGCATTTCCATAAATCCCCCATAGTTTTCCCATGGCATATACATAATATTCTTTTTTGTCATTCTCTTTCTGTTCCATATTCAGGACAATATCTTTTGTATTCTCCATAAATTTGGCTTCCATAACAAGGGGCTCCTGTTTACTGTTACCTTCAAACTGCAATCCTATAATATTTGCCTGCCTGTCTGTTGTCATAAGCGCTACGGCAAAAGTTTTATCCTGCTTATCTCTTACATTATTTAAAATCTGGCTGCTGGTAACATTTTCATAGCTTTCCCCATTCCACTGTGCCCTTACTATCTCCAATAAATTATCCTGAAATTTCACATCCATTATATAATATCCGTCTTCATGATAGGTTTTCTTTACTTCACCTTTTAAATTCTGAATTCGGATTTCATTCATGGCAAACTGTCCACCTACAATATCGCCATCATTGGCAATACCATAAACAAGATCATCATTCATAAAGCCAAAGACTCGCAGCTTTGTCCCTTCTCCTGCCTGAATTTTTTCCTGTTTCTGGGTTTCCATATCCATCATTGTTATAGATGTGCCATTATTTACATCCATACCGTCCAGCCAGGCTACATATCTGCCACTTTCTGATGCTTTAAAACAATCATCCTTTACATTTTCCTGCAGAACTTTATACTGTTTATCCTCTATATGAAACTGGTATAAATCTCCATTCAGAAGTCTGTAAAAATATCCGTTTTTACTAATATAAGTAAACTTTTTAATCTCCTGCTGCAAAAATTCAAAAGCCTTTGTAGTAGAGAGGAAAAACTTTTCTTCTACTACATTCTGCTCAGCACTGTAATGATAAACAGCCGTTCCCACTTTTCCTTCATACTGTCCTCTGTTCATATAGCCATATAAAACAAAGTCCATATCTCCGTTTTTCTCCACGCGCACAATATCAATATCATGCTGAGAATAATCGTTCCTTTCATCATTACTTCCTAAATCACGAAAGCTGAAAATACAACTTAATTTATTTTTCTTTAAATTATAAGACCATAAGTCTCCCTGCTGTACAAAAGCTACAATCTGCCCTGTACTGTCAGAAAGATACTGTACTTCTTTGTCTGTAACCCCGAGATTTAGCTGTCCATCTGTCACAACTGACTGCTCCGTAGTCAACACCTGCTTTGCGCTTCTGTGGAAGTCGAGAAGTCTTATTCTTGTCTGATCATAACGCATACGATAAAACTCATCTACCTGATAACGCTCAATCTCACCTTTTTCATTTTCAGCTGTCATATAGTAAGTTACAGAAAGGCTTCCTGTATTAGCATTAATTTCTTTAATAGAAGGAATTCCCGGTCTGCTGATTTCCGGTTCCAATTCTTTCCAGGTAACCATGTCCAAATCAGAATGAATATTCAAATCATAAAAGCTATTATTTCCTCCGGAGTTATCTGTTTCTAAATATGTTCTTAACTCACCTTTTCCTTCTTCTTCAAAGGTCTTTGTATAAAAGCTATTGACGAATTCAATATATCTCTCTGTACTAAGACCTGCTCTTTGTATCAACCTTGTATAGTAATTCCAACTGCCATGCTCTGTTTTTAAAATAAAATTCAGTGCATACTCCTGATCCATCAAAATGGACTTCTGTAAAGTAAAAGTGGCATTTAAAGTTCCATCTTCATCTTCCTCAAAATGGTTAATCTTATTATTTTCTATCACCTTACTGCCGTCAGAAGTACGAATTTCATATACTAAACTCTCAATCTTCTGATTATACGGTGTGATATTTACATGCAAGGTCTTGTCCGTTCCCAGAGGTGTCAATGTATCACGCATAAAATCTGCCTGCATATCATCCTTATATCCATACATACGGTTGACCTGCATACCACCAATTTTCATTGCCATACAAGGAATTGACGCCATTTGCAAGTCTGTTTTATTATCTGTGTTCTGGCTGTTCATAAGGCAACTAAAACCTACTACCCCAAAAATAAAGATAATAAACAAAATTAAAATTCTTCTTAGCTTTCCTCTCATTTAAAATCCTTCCTGTCTATTGGCTCAAACAACAGTTTTTGAAGAGTGGGTTCTACATGAAATGCTTTTGCACATGCTTCCCATTTTCCCTGCTGTTGTATATCATTTTTCTTATTTTCGTTTTTCACTGCACGGATAAGCAGATTTTTAGGTGTATGCTCCATATCAATAAACTCTAAAATCTGTGTATCATATCCTTTGCTTTGAAGCATCTGTGCCCGAAGACCATCTGTCAGTAAAGCTGCAAAGCGTTCTTTTAAAATTCCATATTCCAGTACCGGCTGCAACGCTTCGTTAGATACTTGTCTGTTCAATTCATGCTGGCAACATGGCACAGAAAGAATAACAGACGCTCCCCACTTCACAGCTTTCGCCAATGCATAATCCGTAGCTGTATCACAGGCATGAAGTGTTACCACCATATCCACCTTGTCTGCACCTTCATAGGAAGCAATATCCCCCTGAAGAAAACGAAGCTTTGTATATCCGTATTTTTCTGCCAGTTTGCTGCAGGTTTTAATTACGTCTTCTTTTAAATCCAGTCCTGTAACGCGGATATCGTACCCTTTCAGCTCCTTTAAATAATAGTACATGGCAAAGGTAAGGTAAGACTTTCCACACCCAAAATCAATAATCTGTACCTCTCTATCCTTAGGAAGCTTCGGCAGCACATCCTCAATAAATTCCAAAAAGCGGTTTAACTGTTTAAATTTATCATAACGTGCATTTTTCACCTTACCGTCTTGGCTCATGACACCTAAGTCCACGAGCCAAGGAACAGGTACGCCTTCTTTTAAAAGGTAATTCTTGGTTCTATTATGAGAAAGCATAGGTACATACTCTTCCTTTGCCTCTCCCTTATTTTCTTTTACCTTAATGGTCACTTTGCCTTTTTTGCTCACCAGCGCAGATGCAGAAACTTCTCTTGTTTCTAACTGAAGCTGCTTGAAGTTTTCTTCCATTTGGCGAATTAAATATGCAACCACATTTTCTTTATCAAAATTTTCATGAAGCTCCTTTTGGCCTTCTGTTCTGGTCACCTGATAAACAAGCTCCCCTTTTAACAAAATGGGACGCACCTGAAGCTTTGATATTCCATCTTTTTTTCTGGCATTACTAATTACGGCTTTTTTCAGCTTTTCATTTATATATTTATCTAAAAGTTCTTTTAATTTATCCATATTTTTCCCCTGTATCCTGTATTTCCCCCGTATCCTGCACAAATGTTCGCAGGCTATTACTATTGTAAAAGCTTTGCTAAAAATCCGCAACCCCAAAACAGGCAGTTTTACAAATTTACCTACAACGTTTTCTTCTGCAGCGTCTTTGATACATCTCCTGACAAAATAAAGTCCTGATAAATTCCCCCAATAAATTCTCCGATGTACTCTGTGCCTGCATTTCCATCTGGCTTTCTATTCTTTGGCAGGTTCTTTCTATACTCCATTTATCCGGATATTCATCATATAAAAAACTTCCTTCATAATCCAATCTGTCGCAGGCATCTTCAACCATTGCCTGTATCATTCCTGCTGTCTTTGGATAATAAGTCCGCATAAGGCTTTTCTCCTCCTCTACAGGAGCTTCCCTCATATAAAATTTACCTTTTTCTGCTGTTTTATAAAAAGGTTTTCTCTCTTCCATGGATACTCTCCAAACATTTCTTTCTATTATTATATGAGGGAAGCTCCTGTAGAGGAGGAGAAAAGCCTTATGCGGACTTATTATCCAAAGACAGCAGGAATGATACAG
>PPYF01654370.1_pt1 | contig 11195 bp, 10 predicted proteins | sample 1559871 | NCBI WGS metagenome assembly PPYF01 (sample SAMN08240021, study PRJNA423297) | Human gut metagenome, whole genome shotgun sequencing project. | reverse complement strand
TTGGATCAAATCAAAGGTATTCGCGTGACGCGCTGCGGTACACGACATCCGGCAGATCAGGTGATCCCGCAGCAAGATCCGCGCGGCAATACGCTGTACTGGATTGGCCCGCCGGGCGGTAAATGTGATGCCGGTCCGGGGACCGATTTTGCTGCGGTAGATGAGGGCTATGTCTCCATCACGCCGCTGCATGTGGATTTAACTGCGCATAGCGCGCAAGATGTGGTTTCAGACTGGTTAAACAGCGTGGGAGTTGGCACGCAATGGTAAGCAGACGCGTACAAGCACTTCTGGATCAATTACGTGCGCAAGGTATTCAGGATGAGCAGGTGCTGAATGCACTTGCCGCCGTGCCGCGTGAAAAATTCGTTGATGAAGCGTTTGAACAAAAAGCCTGGGACAATATCGCCTTGCCGATAGGTCAGGGGCAGACAATTTCGCAGCCATATATGGTGGCGCGAATGACCGAATTACTCGAGCTGACGCCGCAGTCGCGGGTGCTGGAAATTGGCACCGGTTCGGGATATCAAACGGCAATCCTGGCGCATCTTGTCCAGCATGTTTGCTCGGTTGAACGGATTAAAGGCTTGCAGTGGCAGGCACGTCGCCGCCTGAAAAATCTTGATTTACATAATGTTTCAACCCGTCATGGCGATGGATGGCAAGGTTGGCAGGCACGTGCGCCGTTTGACGCTATCATTGTTACGGCGGCACCGCCGGAAATTCCAACTGCGCTAATGACGCAGCTGGACGAAGGCGGGATTCTCGTCTTACCCGTAGGGGAGGAGCACCAGTATTTGAAACGGGTGCGTCGTCGGGGAGGCGAATTTATTATCGATACCGTGGAGGCCGTGCGCTTTGTCCCTTTAGTGAAGGGTGAGCTGGCTTAAAACGTGAGGAAATACCTGGATTTTTCCTGGTTATTTTGCCGCAGGTCAGCGTATCGTGAACATCTTTTCCAGTGTTCAGTAGGGTGCCTTGCACGGTAATTATGTCACTGGTTATTAACCAATTTTTCCTGGGGGATAAATGAGCGCGGGAAGCCCAAAATTCACCGTTCGCCGCATTGCGGCTTTGTCACTGGTTTCGCTATGGCTGGCAGGCTGTTCTGACACTTCAAATCCACCGGCACCGGTCAGCTCCGTTAATGGCAATGCGCCTGCAAATACTAATTCTGGTATGTTGATTACGCCGCCGCCGAAAATGGGGACGACGTCTACAGCGCAGCAACCGCAAATTCAGCCGGTACAGCAGCCACAAATTCAGGCTACTCAACAACCGCAAATCCAGCAATGCTTCCGGTACGCCAATCACTGGCGGAAATGCCATTACCCAGGCCGACGCAGCAGAGCAAGGAGTTGTGATCAAGCCTGCACAAAATTCCACCGTTGCTGTTGCGTCGCAACCGACAATTACGTATTCTGAATCTTCGGGTGAACAGAGTGCTAACAAAATGTTGCCGAACAACAAGCCAGCTGCGACCACGGTCACAGCGCCTGTAACGGTACCAACAGCAAGCACAACCGAGCCAACTGTCAGCAGTACATCAACCAGTACGCCTATCTCCACCTGGCGCTGGCCGACTGAGGGCAAAGTGATCGAAACCTTTGGCGCTTCTGAGGGGGGCAACAAGGGGATTGATATCGCAGGCAGCAAAGGACAGGCAATTATCGCGACCGCAGATGGCCGCGTTGTTTATGCTGGTAACGCGCTGCGCGGCTACGGTAATCTGATTATCATCAAACATAATGATGATTACCTGAGTGCCTACGCCCATAACGACACAATGCTGGTCCGGGAACAACAAGAAGTGAAGGCGGGGCAAAAAATAGCAACCATGGGTAGCACCGGAACCAGTTCAACACGCTTGCATTTTGAAATTCGTTACAAGGGGAAATCCGTAAACCCGCTGCGTTATTTGCCGCAGCGATAAATCGGCGGAACCAGGCTTTTGCTTGAATGTTCCGTCAAGGGATCACGGGTAGGAGCCACCTTATGAGTCAGAATACGCTGAAAGTTCATGATTTAAATGAAGATGCGGAATTTGATGAGAACGGAGTTGAGGTTTTTGACGAAAAGGCCTTAGTAGAAGAGGAACCCAGTGATAACGATTTGGCCGAAGAGGAACTGTTATCGCAGGGAGCCACACAGCGTGTGTTGGACGCGACTCAGCTTTACCTTGGTGAGATTGGTTATTCACCACTGTTAACGGCCGAAGAAGAAGTTTATTTTGCGCGTCGCGCACTGCGTGGAGATGTCGCCTCTCGCCGCCGGATGATCGAGAGTAACTTGCGTCTGGTGGTAAAAATTGCCCGCCGTTATGGCAATCGTGGTCTGGCGTTGCTGGACCTTATCGAAGAGGGCAACCTGGGGCTGATCCGCGCGGTAGAGAAGTTTGACCCGGAACGTGGTTTCCGCTTCTCAACATACGCAACCTGGTGGATTCGCCAGACGATTGAACGGGCGATTATGAACCAAACCCGTACTATTCGTTTGCCGATTCACATCGTAAAGGAGCTGAACGTTTACCTGCGAACCGCACGTGAGTTGTCCCATAAGCTGGACCATGAACCAAGTGCGGAAGAGATCGCAGAGCAACTGGATAAGCCAGTTGATGACGTCAGTGGAAGATGTAGGTCGTGAAATTGGCCTCACCCGTGAACGTGTTCGCCAGATTCAGGTTGAAGGCCTGCGCCGTTTGCGTGAAATCCTGCAAACGCAGGGGCTGAATATCGAAGCGCTGTTCCGCGAGTAAGTAAGCATCTGTCAGAAAGGCCAGTCTCAAGCGAGGCTGGCCTTTTCTGTGCACAATAAAAGGTCCGATGCCCATCGGACCTTTTTATTAAGGTCAAATTACCGCCCATACGCACCAGGTAATTAAGAATCCGGTAAAACCGAGAATGGTCGTTAACACTGTCCAGGTTTTCAGACCGTCTGCTACCGATAACCCCAGATATTTGGTCACAATCCAGAACCCTGAGTCATTAATATGTGACGCACCAAGCCCACCAAAGCAGGCTGCCAGCGTCACCAATACGCACTGAATCGGATTCAATCCCATCACCGCTTCTGAGAGTAACCCGCCGGTTGTCAGTATTGCTACGGTTGCTGACCCCTGCGATGCACGCAGCGCCAGTGAAATAATAAATGCGGCTGGTAACAGAGGCAGGTCAATCATTTGTAGCATGTTGGCAAGGGCTTTGCCGACGCCCGATTCCACCAGCACTTTGCCAAATACCCCTCCAGCACCAGTAACCAAAATCACTACCGCCGCAGTAGGAAGCGCTGAGCCCATAATGTCGCTGGTGTGTTGTAAGCTCCAGCCGCGACGTAAAGCCAATAACCAGAATGCCAGCACCAGCGCAATCATTAGAGCTACCATTGGTGAGCCGATCAGCTGTAGCGTACCAAGCAGGGGATGCGAAGGCGGCATCAGTGTTGCGGAAACCGTACCCGCCATGATAATCGCGATAGGAATAACAATTAGCGAGGTGACCAGCGCGACGCCCGGTGGATTTATTTTATCGCTTAATTTTGTCGCGCCTTCCTCACTGGCCGGAGCCAGTTGCATCTGTTCCAGTACTTCTACTGACATCGCATATTGGCGCTTATTGATTATTTTCGCTGCAAAGTAGCCAACAACCCCTACGGGAATAGAAATCGCAATACCGATGATGGTTAGCCAGCCGATGTCTGCGTGGAGTAACCCCGCTGCGGCGACAGGGCCTGGATGCGGCGGTACCGCCACGTGAACAGTGAGCATGATCCCAGCGACAGGCAGGCCAAATTTGAGTGGCGATATTTTGGCAACCTTGGCAAAACCGTAAATGATTGGCGCAAGAATAATAAAGCCGACATCAAAGAAGACGGGAATACCGAGGAAGAACGCTGCCAGAGTCAGCGCAGCGATAGTTCGTTTGTCACCTAACTTGCGACTGAAATAATTAGCCAGTGACTCTGCACCACCAGAGTGTTCGATCATACGCCCCAGCATAGCGCCCAGACCAATAATAATAGTGACGGAACCAAGCACACCGCCCATCCCGGCGATCATCACTTTACCCACTTCGCCCGCCGGTATACCCGCCGCAAGTGCGACTAACAGGCTGACGAGGAGCAGAGCAACGAATGGTTGTACCTTTGCCTTGATGACCAGCAGCAACAGCATGATTACGCCAGTTAACGCAATGCATAACAATGTAATTGTGGACATGGGAAACCCTGTCTGAAAGTTATAGTTAACCTACCCCATCCGTAGATGGGGGGATGTATGGGTACGTTGTAATTAGGGATTTAACGAATTAGCGCCAGGCGTCAAACCAGCCAAGCCCTTCTTCGGTGAGGCCACGAGGTTTATATTCACAACCGATCCAGCCCTGATATCCCACCTCATCGAACAGGCGGAACAGCCACGGATAGTTGATTTCTCCATCGTCCGGTTCATGTCGATCAGGTAGTCCGGCAATTTGTACGTGCGCATATTTCCCGGCGTAGTCGCGGATTAAATGCGTCAGGTTGCCATCTACTTTTTGCGCATGAAAAGTATCTAGTTGAATAAACACGTTATCTCGCGCAACTTCTTCAACAATAGCCAGTGCCTGATACTGGCTGGAGAAGAGATAATGAGGCTTAACGCCGGGGCTGAGTGCTTCAACTAATATTCGCTTGCCGTGTGGCGCAAAGCGGTCGGCAGCGTAGCGGAGATTATCGATAAATACTGCCCGGTACCGTTCAGCATCTTCGCCAGCGGGCACGACGCCTGCCATCACATGGACTTGTTCACAATTGAGCGCCAATGCATATTCCAGTGCCAGGTCGATGTCTGCGTGTGCTTCGTGCTCACGTCCGGGAAGGGCGGATAATCCCCATTCCCCCGCATTAATATCTCCGGGAGCGGTATTGAACAGCGCCAGTGTCAGATGGTTTTGCTCCAGTTGCTTTTGGATTTGCAGGGTGGAGTAGTCATAGGGAAACAGAAATTCCACAGCATCGAACCCGGCTTTTCGCGCTGCGGCGAAGCGTTCAATAAAAGGCACTTCGGTGAACATCATGGATAAATTAGCTGCAAAACGAGGCATTGCATTAACTCCTTAATTCCGCAATTTCACCTGCGGTCAGATAACGGATCGGGCGGTCACCGAGAATAAAAATCAGCTTTGCCGTTTCCTCCAGCTCTTCCATATTGTTGGCGGCTTCTTGCAGGCTTTCACCGCAAACCACTGGGCCATGATTTGCCAGTAAAAAAGCCTGATTGTCTGCTGCCAGTTCCGCCAGATCCTGTGCGATGCGTTTATCGCCCGGTCGGTAATAAGGCACCAGCGGGACATTTCCCATCCGCATCACCACGTATGGTGTGAACGGACGAATAACGTTGCTGCTGTCCAGCCCTTGCAGGCAGGAAAGCGCCGTCGACCATGTGCTGTGCAAATGCACCACCGCTTTACAACGCTGATTGTTGCGATACAGCGCCAGATGAAAGAGCACCTCTTTCGAGGGTTTGTCACCACTTAACCATTCGCCATCCGCGGCGACTTTGGAAAGCCGCTGCGGATCGAGATTGCCCAGGCATGAACCTGTCGGTGTCGCCAGTAAATTCCCGTCAGGTAAAAGCAGCGACAGATTGCCAGCCGAACCGGTTGCATAGCCGCGCTGAAAGAATGAACTGGCAATCCGCGTCATCTCCTCTCGCAAAGACTGCTCTACTTTTGCGAAATCGCTCATGATAAAAACTCTCTTTGGGCTCGTGAAAAAAAGGCGTCATCACCGAAGTTGCCAGATTTAAGGGCGAGTGAGACAGGCTTATCCAGTGCGTTTACCCACGGCACGCCGGGGGAAATGGTTGGGCCAATATGAAACCCTTTTATTCCCAGGCTCTGTGTGACTACGCCGGAGGTCTCACCGCCTGCGACAATAAAGCGTGTCACGCCTTCCGCTGCTAACCGCGCCGCTAGTTGAGAAAACAGTGTTTCTACTGCCTGACTGGCTTTTTGTGCACCGTATTGCTGTTGAATTGCTGCCAATGCGTCAGTGCTGGCGGTGGCAAAAACCAGTGGAGCAAGTACACTTTCCTGGCCCAGAACCCACTCTGCCAGTTCGTGTGCATAAGCGGCCAGAGTTTCAATTGAGAGGCAGCGTGCCACATCAACTTCACGGGCTGGTGCAATTTGACGGTAATGTGCTACCTGGCGGTTGGTCATTTGAGAGCATGAACCGGAGAGCACTACGCCGCGCCCAGCGAGCGGACGCCCTGCTTTGCGAGCCTGGTTACCGTTTTCTTGCGCCCACTGCCGGGCCAGGCCAATCGCCAGACCAGAACCGCCCGTTACCAGTGGGGCATCGCGCAAGGCTTCTCCCTGAATTTCCAGATGGTGTTCGGTCAGCGCATCAAGCACCGCGTAGCGGTAGCCCTCTTGCTGTAAGCGAGCCAGCTCTTGACGAACGGCATCCACACCTTGTTCGAAAACATGTGCCGAAACGACGCCGCAGCGCCCTGTGGATTGCGCTTCAACCAGACGGGGAAGATAGCTGTCGGTCATGGGATTTACCGGGTGATGGCGCATCCCGGATTCGGCCAGCAGTTGATTCATTACGAACAAATACCCCTGATAAACCGTACGTCCGTTGACCGGCAGGGCCGGAGAGAAGACCGTAAACGGCGTGTCGAGAGCATCCATTAAGGCATCGGTAACCGGGCCAATATTACCTTTCGCCGTACTGTCGAAAGTAGAGCAGTATTTGAAATAGATCTGTTTGCAACCTTGCTGTTGCAACCAGCTCAGAGCCGCCAGCGATTGCTGTGTGGCTTCAACCACTGGACAGGAGCGCGTTTTCAGGCTGATCACCAGTGCGTCGATTGCTTCCGGCATTTTACCTGTTGGAACACCGTTAATTTGTACCGTTGGTAGACCGTTTTCCACCAGAAAACTGGCGATATCCGTCGCGCCGGTAAAATCATCGGCGATAACGCCAATCTTGATCATGATTTCGCTCCCGGTAGAGTGATGCCAGAGAAAATCTTGATAACTGCGCTATCGTCTTCTTTCCCGTAACCCGCGTTACTGGCGCTGGTGAACATATTCAATGCTGTTGAGGCCAATGGCAGCGGGAAGTGCAGGGCTTTGGCTGTATCGGCAACCAGACCAAGATCCTTAACAAAAATATCGACGGCTGAATGCGGGGTGTAATCGCCATCCACCACATGACGCATCCGGTTTTCGAACATCCAGGAATTTCCGGCGGCATTGGTCACGACGTCATACATCACATCCAGCGGGATCCCCGCACGGGCTGCAAGTGCCATCGCTTCGGCTCCGGCAGCAATATGTACGCCCGCTAACAACTGGTGAATAATTTTTACGGTCGAACCTAGTCCCGGTTCTGCACCTATGCGATAAACTTTTCCGGCAACGGCTTCCAGCACGGGTGCCAGTCGTTCAAAGGCAATATCGCTACCGGAGGCCATGATAGTCATTTCACCGTTAGCGGCTTTTACTGCACCACCAGAAACTGGCGCATCCAGCATTTCCAGATCGAATCCAGCCAGAGCGGTAGCAATTTCTTGCGCATCAGCACTAGCGATAGTGGAAGAAACCATTACTGCCGTACCGGGTTTCAGATGTTGTGCAACGCCTGTTTCACCAAACAGCACCTGTTTAACCTGGGCCGCATTGACCACCAGCACCAGCAGTGCGTCCAGTTTTTCGGCAAACATCGCGGCGTTATCAGAAACCCCGCAAGCACCTGCCTCTTTCAACGTAGCGCAGGCATTGCTGTTCAGGTCTGCGCCCCAGGTAGAAAGACCTGCGCGGACACATGACAGTGCTGCTCCCATTCCCATTGACCCTAAGCCAACGATACCGACATGAAACTCAGATCCCGTTTTCATCTGCTCTCCTTGTTAATTTAAGTGATATTTTGTTTGATATTGTGAATATAAGCGCTGGAAGATAACGATATGGTGATCTGATTCACATAAATTAACATTGTGTGTTATTTTATGTGAACTAAGCGTTAGTTGCGCCGCGCACGTTTCGCAGGCAAATAGCGTAGAATGTCAGCAGGACAAAGGAAGGAGCAAAAGTTGATACCCGTAGAGCGTCGCCAAATCATCCTTGAGATGGTAGCTGAAAAAGGCATTGTCAGTATTGCTGAACTAACGGACAGAATGAATGTGTCACATATGACCATTCGTCGGGATTTACAAAAACTGGAGCAGCAGGGAGCCGTTGTGCTGGTGTCCGGAGGCGTCCAGTCTCCGGGACGCGTGGCGCATGAACCTTCTCATCAGGTAAAAACTGCGCTGGCAATGACGCAAAAAGCGGCTATTGGCAAGCTGGCGGCAAGTCTTGTTCAGCCGGGAAGTTGTATCTATCTGGATGCGGGAACGACCACGTTAGCGATAGCACAGCATCTGATTCACATGGAGTCACTGACTGTGGTCACAAACGATTTCGTTATTGCGGACTACTTGCTCGACAACAGTAATTGCACAATTATTCACACTGGCGGTGCAGTGTGTCGGGAAAACCGTTCCTGTGTCGGGGAAGCCGCTGCGACCATGCTGCGCAGCCTGATGATTGATCAGGCTTTTATTTCTGCATCGTCATGGAGTGTGCGGGGGATTTCTACGCCAGCGGAAGATAAAGTCACGGTGAAACGGGCGATTGCCAGTGCCAGCCGCCAGCGAGTTTTGGTCTGTGATGCGACGAAATATGGTCAGGTGGCGACATGGCTGGCGTTACCATTAAGCGAGTTTGATCAGATTATTACAGACGACGGTTTGCCGGAGAGTGCCAGTCGCGCGCTGGTGAAGCAGGATCTCTCTTTGCTGGTAGCGAAAAATGAATAATGGCCTGCAATAACACCGGGTTACTCATGCTTCACAGAAGAAGCATGAGACTACTTTATTTTATAAAATGACAGCCGCCCGCTGTTCGGCGATCCGGTATCAATATAAATCTGGTTAGCGAACGTCTGAATGTTATCAAACATCATATGTCCAAATATAAAATAATCAGCGCCGTTTATTTGTTGTAACTCGCCATTAAGCGATTTCTGCACACGATCAACAGGCCAGAGTAATTCGCTCTCCGCTATTTCTTTACCAAAGAGATATTCACTCCCCGGATAATCTGCATGTGCGATGGCATATTTTATGTTGTCGTTAGTGATTTCAATAATATGTGGAAGGTGATGGAATTTCAGCAACAGATCTATTGCCTCTTGTTGCTCTGAATCATTTAAATCGAAAAACCAGTCACCACCGCTGGCAAGCCACATATTGCCATCGCCAGTTTCGAATGCCTCAAGCGCCATCGCTTCGTGGTTGCCTTTAACCGACGTAAACCAGGGTTGGTTTAGCAGGCGCAGGACGTCAAGACTCTCCGGTCCACGATCAATATTATCGCCGACAGAAATAAGTAAGTCGATTTCGGGGAAAAAAGAGAGTTGATGTAAGCGGGATTGTAATAACTGATATTCACCATGAATATCACCAACGACCCATATATGGCGATAGTGATGGGCATTGATTTTTTGATAGCGTGTAGATGGCATGGTTTTACCCTGTAAAATAAGCTTTCCTATTATACAGGGTGTTTTTATTTTATTCGTCAGTTGTCGTTAATATTCCCGATAGCAAAAGACTATCGGGAATTGTTATTACACCAGGCTCTTCAAGCGATAAATCCACTCCAGCGCCTGACGCGGGGTGAGTGAATCCGGATCAAGATTTTCCAGAGCTTCGACCGCAGGCGAAGTTTCTTCTGGTACTGACAGCAAAGACATTTGCGTACCATCCACTTGCGTAGCGGCGGCGTTCGGCGAAATGCTTTCCAGCTCACGCAGCTTTTGCCGTGCGCGCTTAATAACCTCTTTTGGCACGCCTGCCAGAGCTGCAACCGCCAGGCCGTAGCTTTTGCTCGCCGCGCCATCCTGCACGCTGTGCATAAAGGCAATGGTGTCGCCGTGCTCCAGTGCATCGAGATGCACGTTAGCGACGCCTTCCATTTTCTCCGGTAACTGGGTCAGCTCGAAATAGTGGGTAGCAAATAACGTCAATGCCTTAATCTTATTCGCCAGATTTTCCGCGCACGCCCACGCCAGCGACAGACCATCGTAGGTGGACGTTCCACGCCCGATCTCATCCATTAACACCAGACTGTATTCGGTGGCGTTATGTAAAATATTGGCGGTTTCAGTCATCTCCACCATAAAGGTTGAGCGCCCGGACGCCAGGTCATCTGCCGCGCCTACGCGGGTAAAGATGCGATCGATAGGTCCAATCTCGACTTTTTGTGCCGGTACATAGCTGCCGATGTAGGCCATCAGCGCAATCAGTGCGGTCTGGCGCATATAGGTACTTTTACCGCCCATGTTCGGACCGGTGATGATCAACATGCGGCGCTGCGGCGACAGATTCAGCGGGTTGGCGATAAATGGCTCATTCAGTACTTGTTCAACTACCGGATGGCGACCTTCGGTAATGCGAATGCCCGGTTTATCAATGAAGGTCGGGCAGGTGTAGTTCAGGGTATAGGCCCGTTCCGCCAGGTTAACCAGCACGTCGAGTTCCGCCAGCGCGCTCGCGCTCTGTTGCAACGCTTCCAGATGCGGCAACAGCAGGTCGAACAGCTCTTCATAAAGCTGTTTTTCCAGTGCCAGTGCTTTGCCTTTTGAGGTGAGAACTTTATCTTCGTACTCTTTTAGCTCTGGAATGATGTAGCGCTCGGCGTTTTTCAGCGTCTGGCGACGCATGTAGTTGATGGGTGCCAGATGGCTTTGCCCACGGCTGATTTGAATGTAGTAGCCGTGCACCGCATTAAAGCCAACTTTCAGCGTGTCCAGGCCGGTACGTTCACGCTCGCGGACTTCCAGACGCTCCAGATAATCGGTCGCGCCGTCAGCCAGCGCGCGCCACTCATCCAGCTCTTCGTTATAGCCCGATGCGATAACACCACCGTCGCGTACCAGCACCGGCGGTGTGTCGATGATTGCTCGCTCCAGCAGATCGCGCAGCTCGGCAAACTCGCCCATCTTCTCACGTAGCGCCTGTACCGGTGCACTATCGACAGTTTCTAACTGCGCACGCAGCTCCGGCAGTTGCTGGAAAGCGTGGCGCATACGGGCCAGATCGCGTGGGCGAGCAGTTCGTAAAGCCAGACGTGCCAGAATACGTTCCAGGTCGCCGACCTGAC
>PPYF01526246.1_pt1 | contig 11195 bp, 10 predicted proteins | sample 1559871 | NCBI WGS metagenome assembly PPYF01 (sample SAMN08240021, study PRJNA423297) | Human gut metagenome, whole genome shotgun sequencing project. | reverse complement strand
GGGCAGCCCGCACGCGGCGCGGCGGATCATATCCAGCAGCCAGAGGGCGGGCTTGTCCGTCCGCTGTACCGTCCGCAGCCAGCAGCCTTTTTTGCTGCTGAGGATGAGCACGCAGTCCTGCTCCCGCTCGGCACAGCCCGCCGCAAGGTCGGCCCCCACTACCCGCCGGGCTGCCTGTGCCCGCACCAGCGCAAGGCGGACGGGGTCCGTGGTGCCTTTCGGAAGGCGGGCACGGGCCCGCTTTTCGATCTGGGCCCCGGCCTTGGGGTGGGCGTAGCTCAGCGCCCCGAAGTCAAAGACCTTTTCCGCACCGGGGACCGTTTCCAGCCGGGCTTCCAGCAGCGTCCCCGCCGCCGCATCCGAGCAGATGAGCAGCCGGTCGTGACCTTCCAGCGCCGCGACGACGGCTTCGGCCAGCGTGGTCTCCCCCGCCCCGTACAGGTCGGCGGAGAAGGTTTCCCGCAGTGCGCCCACGGCTTTTTTCAGCCCCGCCGCGCTCTGCGCCGAGAGGGCCACCAGCGTTTCGGCCCCCCGGCTCTTCCACTGGGCGGCAGCCTTCCACTGGGGCGGGAACTGCCCCACGGCAGCCCCCACGGCGGCGTCCGGCGCACCGAACAGCCGCAGCACACATCCGGCCTTTGCTTCGTTCAATTTCGTTCACCCCTGCGTTTTATTTGTTCAAAAATGCCTTGTCCAGCGCATCCAGCGCGGCAGCGTCGTGCTGCCGCGCAGCGGCAAGGGGCTTTGTGCCGTCAGGGAGCTTTCCCTGCGCCAGACGCAGCGCCAGTTCCAGCGCGGTCTGTGCGGCGCGCCCGCGGACCCATGCACGGTCCGGGCGGGAGACGAACAGCTTTTTGACGTAGGCCGTCCCGCCCCGCGCAGCACCGACGTAGACAGTGCCCACCGGGCGGAGTTCGTCGCCGCCGGTAGGCCCGGCCAAGCCGGTCACGCTGACGGCGATATCCGCTCCGGCGGCCTCTGCGGCCCCCAGCGCCATCTGCACCGCCACCGGGGCCGACACCACGTTGTACCGCGCGATGACCTCCGGCTCCACGCCCACCAGCTTCGCCTTCGCCTGTTCCCAATAGGTCACAAAGCCGTAGCCGAACACCTCGCTGGAGCCGGACACCGACGTGATGCGCTCTGCGATCAGGCCGCCGGTGCAGCTCTCCGCCGTGGCGATGGTGAGGCCCTTTTCCTTCAGGGTGCGCACCAGCGTTTCTTCCAGCCCGGCTACATCCTCATCATACACCGCATCGCCCAGCAGATCGTAGAACTTTTTGGCATATGCGCGGCACATTTTTTCGCCGTCCTCGTCGGTGGCGGCACGGGCCGTGATCCGGATCTCGCACTCGCCGGTCTTGCAGTAGATGGCGGCGGTAGGGTTCGCATTCTCCAAAAGGTCCCGCACCTTGTATTCCAAGTTGCTTTCGCCCCCCAGCACCCGCAGGGTAATGGAGTGCAGGGTGCAGTTCTGGCGTTCCAGCAGCATGGGCCGGATGCTCTCGGTCCACATGGCCTTCATCTCGGAGGGGACGCCCGGCATCAGGACGGCGCAGCGGCCATCCTGCTCGAACCACGCGCCGGGGGCGGTGCCGTGGTGGTTGACGATCTTTTTCCCGTGCACCGGCACCATGGCCTGTTTGCGGTTGTTGGGGGTGGTCTCCCGGCCGGAGCGGGCAAAGTATTCCTGAATGCCCGCCCACTCGGCTTCGTCCAGCTCCAGCGTATCGCCGAAGCATGCGGCCACCGTCTCTTTGGTCAGGTCGTCCGCCGTGGGGCCCAAGCCGCCGGTAAACACCAGCAGGTCACACCGCGCCTTCGCCTCGTTGACGAACTCCGCCAAGCGGCCGTGGTTGTCGCCGATGGTGCTCTCCCGCTGGACCGTGATGCCCAGCGCCGCCAGCTCCCGGCTCAGGTACTGGGCGTTGGTGTTCAGGATGTTGCCGAGCAGCAGCTCGGTGCCCACACTGATGATCTCCGCCGTCATCTTCCTCACCCCTCAAACTCGATCTCGTCGGTGATCCGGATGCGGATGCGCTCGGTCTCCTCGGCGGCCTTGGCTTCCAGCTCGGTCAGACCGGGCATCGCCGCCTCGGCTTCGAGGATCTCGTCCAGCTCCGGGCGGATCTTCGGGTGCGGCGGGGTGAAGATGGTGCAGCAGTCCTCGTAGGGCAGGATGCTCGTCTCAAAGGTGCCGATGTGGCGGGACGTCTCAATGATCTCGGTCTTGTCCATGCCGATGAGCGGGCGGAGGATGGGCAGATCCTGCGCCGCATCGGTGCACTGGATGGCCTTCACGGTCTGGCTGGCCACCTGCGCCAGACTCTCGCCGGTGATGAGGGCCTCGCTGCCCTGCTTTTGGGCGATGAGGTTGGCAATGCGCATCATGCTGCGGCGCATCAGCACCGTGAACAGCACATCGGGGGCGTTGTCCCGGATGTACTCCTGCGGCTTGGTGTAGGGCACCACAAAGAGGTTCGTGCTGCCGGTATAGGGGGTGATCTTCTGGGCCAAAGCCTTAACTTTCAGTTTTGCGCGCTCCGAAGTATACGGAGGGGAGGCAAAATGGATGTGATCCAGCGCCAGACCGCGCTTGGCCATCCGGTAGGCGGCCACCGGGCTGTCGATGCCGCCGGAGAGCATGTTCAGCGCACGGCCGGAGGTGCCTACCGGCAGACCGCCCTCGCCGGGTATTTTCGGGCCGTGAATATACGCGCCGTAATCGCGGATCTCCACGATGACCTTGAACTGGGGGTTGCGCACATCGACTTTCAGGTAGTTGTGCTTGCCCAGCAGGTAGGCACCCAGCTCCCGCATCAGTTCGGGGCTGGTCATGGGGTAGGTCTTGTCGGAGCGGCGGGCCTCCACCTTGAAGGTCTTGATGCCGTGGAGGCTGTCGCCGAGGTAATCTTCCGCCGTCTGGCAGATGATGTCGAAGTCCTTTTCGCAGACCACGGCGCGGCTCAGCGCAGCCAGACCAAAGACGGTGCGCACCCGGTCAAAGGCAAGGTCCATGTCGATGTCCTCTTCCTCCGGCTCCATGTAAAAGGTGGACTGGGTGCAGTAGACCTTGAACTTGCCCACGGTCTTGAGCCGGTAGCTCAGGATCTTCATCATCGCCGACTCGAACTGGTTGCGGTTGAGGCCCTTGAGCGACATCTCGCCCTGATAGCCCATAATCATTTCACGCATAGTTATCTCCTGATCTTCTGTAAATTCTTCATGCCGTCCTCAAAGCGGTTGAGGAACGCATCCACGTCTTCGGGGGTGTTGTCGGCGCAGAACGACACCCGGATGGCCGTGTCAATGGCCAGCGGGTCCCGGCCCATGGCCGCAAGGGTGTGGCTAGGCTGACCCCGCCCACAGGCGCTGGCCGAGGAAACATAGATCTGCTGCTCGGCCAGATAGGCCAGCATCGTTTCGCTCTTGATGCAGTTTTCGCTGAAGTTCAGCACCTCCGGCACCGCGCTGTCCGGGCTGTTGATGACCACATCGGGGAAAGCTTTCAGCCCCTCCCGCAGCCGGGCGTTCAGGGCGCGGACGGCGGCATCCCGGCTCTTCATGTTCTTGGAAAGGCGGCTCACCGCCGCTGCCAGACCCACCGCATAGGGCAGATTCTCGGTGCCGGGGCGCTTCTCGCGCTCCTGCTCGCCGCCGAGGTAGGGCGGCTGGAACGCCTGTGCCAGACTGTCGCTCAGATAGAGAGCGCCCACGCCCTTGGGCGCATGGATCTTGTGGCCGCTGACCGCCAGCGTGTCGATGTTCGCCAACTTGATGGGCACCCGCATCCACGCCTGTACCGCGTCCACATGGACGATGGTGCGGTTGTTTTTGCGTTTTACCTCGGCAGCCAGCCGCTCCACGTCGTTCCGGGTGCCGATCTCGTTGTTGACCATCATGCACGCCACGAGGATGGTATTCTTGTCCACGGCATCCAGCATTTTGTTGATGTCCAGCGTGCCGTCCGGGTTCGGAGCCACCACCGTGACGTCATATCCCATGGCCGCCAACCGCTCCAGCGGTTTCTGGACGCTGGGGTGTTCAAAACCGGACACCACGATGCCCCTGCCGAACTTCCGGGTCAGGGCCGCGCCCAGCAGGGCCATGTTGTTGCCCTCGCTGCCGCAGGAGGTGAAGTACAGTTCCCGCGACTTGCAGCCGAGGCTCCGGGCTACCACGGCGCGGGCCGCGTTCAGCGCCTCTTCGCTGCGGGCACCGGGGGCGTAGAGGGAGGACGGGTTCGCCCAGTGCTCCCCCATGGCCTTGTAGATGGCATCCGTCACCTCCGGGGCCACGATGGTGGTGGCGGCGTTGTCCAGATAATGCAATTCCGAATTTTGCAGCATAAAATTTGATTCCTGCCTTTTTCCGTTCCAGCCGGAGGCGGCTTTTTACCCGCATCCGACGTTTTTTCATAGTAAACCAGAATAAGTATAGCACAAACAGCCCCATAACGCAAAGTGTTTGCGCCGCCGCTTGCACCGGGGCGTGTCCTGCTGTATAATGAAGAAAAACGATCCAGAAAGCAGGGTGTCTTATGGCCGATTATCAGGAATACCGCCGCCGCATTCTCCGCAAGCGTTGGCGCAGGATGTTTGCCGTGGCAGGGCTGTTGTTCCTGCTGGTGCTGCTCAGCGCCGTGGGGGTGCTGTGGAAGCGGCTTCACCGGGAGCAGTCCCCCGCCGTGGTGCAGGGGCCGACTATCTTCCAGCAGGAATTGCAGGGCAGCGAGTGGAACACCATCAGCTACACGCCCGCCCGGCGGCTGAGCGTCCAGACCACAGAAAACGGCACGACCGCCATGGATTTCCGCCTCGCCGCGCTGGACGAGAGCCCCGCCGTGGACCGCAGCTATTTTTCCCAAGCCTGTTTCCTTGGCGACAGCCTGACGCAGGGCATGGAGATGTACAGCACCGGTCTGCCAGAGGCCTCCTACTGCGCCTATAAGGGCATCGGCCCCAGCGCCGTGGTCAACAGCACCACCTGCACCCGCCGGGACGGCACCAAGGAGGTGCCCATGGAGGCGCTGGCCGCCCAGCAGCCGAAGGTGCTCTACATCCTGCTGGGTACCAACGTCCTCAACCGGGACGGCGATTATTCCAACTTCCTCACCTATTACCGCCTCATGCTGGATATGGTCACCCAGACGCTGCCCAACACCCAGATCTACGTTCAGTCCATCACGCCCGTCCGGCCCGATGTCCGCGCCACCCACCCCGGCCTGTACAAGGAGCGGCTGTGCGAGATCAACAACGAGCTGGCCGCCATCGCGCTGGAAAAGAACTGTGCCTTCCTCAATCTGTGGGAAGTCCTCGCCGACGAAAACGGCGACCTGAAAGCCGAGTACGCCCAGAAGGACGGCTACCACGTCAAGCCCGAAGGCTACACCGTCTGGGTCGATTACCTCCGCACCCATACTGTCACCACGACCACCGCCGCCGCGGCGTAAACTTACAGCAAAAAAATCCTCCCGGTCGTCTGATCGGGAGGATTTTTTTGTTACCGAAAACGCTCAGAACAGGCCGGTGATCTTGCCATCGGCATCGACGTCGATGTTGACGGCAGCGGGCTTTTTGGGCAGACCGGGCATGGTCATGATATTGCCGCAGATGACCACGATAAAACCGGCACCGGCGGCGAGACGGACCTCGCGCACCTCCATGGTGAAGCCGGTGGGCGCGGCCAGCAGCTTTGCATTATCGCTGAAGCTGTACTGGGTCTTGGCGATGCAGACGGGCAGGTCGCCATAGCCCAGCTCGGTCAGCTCGGCCAGCGTCTTGCTGGCGGCGGCGCTGAAGTTTACATCGTCGGCGCGGTAAATCTTCTTGGCAATGGCCTTGACCTTGTCCTTCAGGGGCATGTCCAGCGGGTAAGTGTACTGGATGGGGCGGTCTTCCATGATCTCCAGCACCTTTTCAGCCAGTGCCTTGCCGCCCTCGCCGCCCTTGGCGAAGACTTCGCTCAGCACGCAGGGCACACCCTGCTCGGCGCAGACCTGCTCGACGTAGGCCTGTTCTTCAGGGGTGTCGGTGGGGAAGGCATTGATGGCCACCACCACCGGCAGACCGAAGCCGTTTTTCAGGTTGTCGATGTGGCGGACGAGGTTGGCCGCACCGGCCTTGACGGCTTCGAGGTTGGGCTGGTTCAGGTCGGCCTTGGCCACGCCGCCGTGGCTCTTGAGGGCGCGGACGGTGGCAACCAGCACACAGGCGCTGGGCGCGATGCCCGCATAGCGGCACTTGATATCAAGGAATTTTTCCGCGCCGAGGTCGGCACCGAAGCCCGCCTCGGTGATGACGTAATCGGCCAGCGAGAGGCTGAGCTTGGTGGCCATGACGCTGTTGCAGCCGTGGGCGATGTTGGCGAAGGGGCCGCCGTGGATGATGGCGGGGTTGTTCTCCAGCGTCTGCACAAGGTTCGGGTCGAGGGCGTCCTTCAGCAGGGCGGTCATAGCACCGGCGGCACCGATCTCGCCCGCCGTGACGGGCTTGCCGTCGTAGGTGTAGGCACAGACAATCTTCGCCAGCCGCTCTTTCAAATCGGAGATGCTGGTGGCGAGGCAGAAGATGGCCATGACCTCGCTGGCAACGGTGATGTCAAAGCCGTCCTCGCGGGGGGTGCCGTTGACCTTGCCGCCGAGGCCGTCCACGATGAAGCGGAGCTGGCGGTCGTTCATGTCCATGCAGCGCTTCCACGTGATGCGGCGGGGGTCGATGTTCAGGGGGTTGCCCTGCTGGATGCTGTTGTCGATCATGGCTGCCAGCAGGTTGTTGGCCGCGCCGATGGCGTGGAGGTCGCCGGTGAAGTGGAGGTTGATGTCTTCCATGGGCACCACCTGCGCGTAGCCGCCGCCAGCTGCGCCGCCCTTGACGCCGAACACGGGGCCGAGGGAAGGTTCGCGGAGGCAGAGCATGGTCTTTTTGCCCAGAGCGTTCATGGCGTCGGCCAGACCCACGCTGGTGGTGGTCTTGCCCTCGCCCGCCGGGGTGGGGCTGATAGCAGTCACAAGGATCATCTTGCCCTGCTTGGACGCCTTGTGGATCAGGCGGTGGTTGATCTTGGCCTTGTAGCGGCCATAGGGGATCACGTCCTCGTCGGCGATGCCGAGGGATGCGGCGATCTCGGCAATGGGCTTCATTTTCGCTTCCTGTGCGATCTCGATATCAGACTTCATGGGAAACAACCTCCTTCAAACAAAAAAGGCAGCTTTGCGCAGCAGTTGCGCAAGGCTGCCCAGACGGTCGGCATTGACAAAACCAGTTTTTTGCCGCACTGTGGTGCTCCACAACGTTCCGTCAGCGGCAAAAACCTCTTATGAGCGAATGATAACACAACCCCATGCCGTTTGTCAAGGAAAAATCTCCCGCGCCAAAAAAGTCCACTCGAAAGTCCCCTTTGGCTTGCACCACCCCCGGATGTGTGATATACTAAAGTGAATCTAAACGATAGGGAGGCTTTCACGATGCCATTTACACCCAAACTGACTTATAAAGGCAAGCCCCTCGTCCGCAAGGACAACGAGCTGTATTACGGCCGTATGACCGACCCTTATGTGCTGCGTATGCAGATTCTGAGCACCAAGTCCGTAGGCGGAGCCGAGGTGGCCGATAAGGTCCACCTGCAGGTGTTCTCCACCAACGACAGCCTTGCCCCCGAAGCCCGCGTGTTCCGCCAGACCACCAAGAACGGCCTGTACAACGCACTGGATATCGGCAGCATCTGGCTCCAGAAAGCAAACGAGAACCGCTGATCTTACGCGGTGACGAAAAAGGCCCTGCCTCCCGTGGGAGACAGGGTCTTTTTGTATGCGCGATTACTCCTCGGTCACTTCAAAATCGAGGGGTTTGCCGCAGTTGGGGCAGGTGGGCTCACCGTCCAGCAGGTCGCCTTCCTCGAACACGGCCGTTGCGCCGCAGGCGGGGCAGGTCACCTCGTACTGCACGGGGCCGTCGTCCTCTTCGGCTTCCTCATCGTCGGCCAGCGCCACTTCAAAGGCCACCTTGCAGCTGGGGCAGATGGCCTCCCCCGCGTCCAGATCGTCCTCGCTGACATAGACGGTCTCGCCGCAGGCCGGGCAGGCGACCTCATAGTAAGGCTCGCTGGCAACATCGGTGTTGTCGTCCTCGTCCTCTTCTGCCTCTGCGTCATCGGCTTCGTCTTCGTCAGCCTCTTCGTCGTCCTCGTAGAGATCGGCCTCAAGGTCTTCCAGCTCCTCGCTCAGGTCGTTGATCTGGTCGTAAGCTTGGGTCACGTCCTCGTCAATGCCGTCGATGGCCTGTGCCATTTCGCACAGCAGCTCGCTCATGGCCTTGATGACTTTGCCTTCCTTGGTGGTCTCGTCAATGCCGAGGCCCTCCACCAAGCCCTTCAGGTATGCAGCCTTTTCTCTCATAAGAATGACCTCCTTCAATTACTCCTCCGGTCCACGGCTTGCGCCGTTTTCCGTTAGCAAAAAACCGGGCACACGGTTGCCCGCTGCCCGGTTTTGTCGGTAAAATTAGACGCGCTCCATATACTCGCCGGTGCGGGTATCGATGCGGATGTGGTCGCCCTCGTTGATGAACAGGGGGACGCGGATCTCAGCACCGGTCTCGACGGTAGCGGGCTTCAGGGTGTTGGTAGCAGTGTTGCCCTTGACGCCCGGCTCGGTCTGGGTGACTTCCAGCTCGATGAAGTTGGGGATCTCAACGCTGAAGACCTTGCCCTTGTAGCTCAGCAGCTTGCACAGCTCGTTCTCCTTGCAGAACTTGAAGTTATCGGGGACATCGGAAGCGTTGACCGGGATATCATCGTAGGTCTCGTTGTCCATGAAGTGATACAGATCGCCATCCTCGTAGCTGTAGGTGACGTCCTTACGCTCGATGAAAGCCTGAGGGAACTTTGCGGTCGGGTTGTAGCTGGTCTCAACCACAGAGCCGGTGATGACGTTCTTGGTCTTGGTACGGACAAAGGCAGCGCCCTTGCCGGGCTTGACGTGCTGGAACTCAACGACCTGAAGAACTTGGCCGTCCTGCTCAAAGGTCACGCCGTTGCGAAACTCGCCTGCAGAAATCATAGGAATTCCTCCATTAGTAAAATCTCATTGATGCTTAACGCATATCTCTATTTATTTTACTCAATCCCACATGATTTGGCAAGGGGTTTGAGTAAAAAAGTTTATAAAGACGAAAAAACCTCTCCGTCATCGCTTGCGCGATGCCACCTCCCCTAATAGGGGAGGCCTTGGCAGTCGGACGAAGCTTACTCGCCAGAGGCTCCCCTACTAGGAAAGACTCCCCCGGCCGGGGGAGGTGGCGTGTAAACGCCAGAAGGGGACGGCTGGCGGGCGAAGCCCGACTGAGAGGTTGTACGAAGACGAGCCTCCCCATAGAGCCGTTGCATCGTACAGGCATCCTCCGCCTGTGTCCCGGCGCTCTCGCAGATGATGACAGGCTCCAAGCCCTGTTCGGCCAGCAACTCCATCAGGGGCTGGGGTTCCGGGCCGAACTGGGTCTCGGCGAAGGTCCAATGGCGTTTTTCGCCGCCCGCCGAATACTCGATGCGGGAAAAGTGGACGTGGAACCGCTTGGCCCGTGCACCGCCGAGGGCAGCTTCGACCTTGTCAAGGATGGCGGCATAGTCGGCCTTGGATGCGATGCCGCCCAGCGTGCGGGCGTTCAGGTGGCCGAAATCGATGCAGGGCGTGATGCGTTCATCCACCTTGCAGAGCTCCAGCACCTCGTCCAGCGTGCCCAATTGGCCGATCTTGCCCATGGTCTCAGGGCAGAGGGTGATGTCCGAAAAGCCTGCCTCGTCCAGCGCGGTCTGGGCCCGGCGGAGGGTGTCCAGCGCCTTTTCGAGGGCGGCTTCCCGGCTCTGCTTGCCGCAGCTCCCGGAGTGGAAGATAACCCGCTGCCCGCCCAGCGCCCGGCAGACGGCAGCGCTTTGCAGCAGGTAATTCACACTGTTCAGCCGCTTGTCCTCTTCGAGGCTGGACATGGAAATATAATAGGGGGCATGGACGCTGAACAAGATGTCCTTCGGGGCGGCCAGTGCCGCCATCTTGGCCGCCTTGTCCAGCCCCAGCCGGACGCCGTGGCCGCACTGGTACTCGAAGGCGTTCAGCCCCATCTTGGCCGTGTACTCCGGGATGTCAAGGCTGGTTTTGCCGCCCTGCGCAGCGAAACTGTCGCTGGTGCCCGCCGTGCCGAACCGGATCTTCCACTCACTCACAGGGTCTTTCCTCCCCGGTCGTAATATTCCTGCCAGTGGCGCTTTTCCCACTTGCGCTTCAGGATGACCTGTGCGCCGAGGTCCGGCCCCCGCGGGATGACCATCAGACCGGGGATGCCGTAGAGCGCCGCGGCCATCCGGTCGGCGTAGAGCTGGTCGCCCACCATGGCCATCTCCCGGCGGCGGACTCCCATCCGGCGGCGGGCCATCATCAGCGCAAAGGGCAGCGGCTTCGCCGAGCGGTAGAGGTACGCCAGCCCCAGCTTTTCGGCGAAGGGGCGCACCCGCTTTTCGGCACCGTTGGAAACGATGGTCAGCCCGATGCCCGCGTTTCGCATCTCGGCCAGCCACTGTGCCACCTCCTCCGGCAGCTCCTGACTGCGGTCTGCCGTCAGAGTGTTGTCGATGTCCAGCACCAGCGCCCGGATGCCCTTTGCCGCCAGCCACTCCGGCGTGATGTGGGTGACGTCTTGGAAGACGTATTCAGGGGTAATCAGCATAGATGTTTCCTCGTTTCCAGATGAACGGCTCCTTCATACAACCTCTCAGTCTCGCCTACGGCTCGACAGCTCCCCTAGTAGGGGAGCCTCTGGCGAAACCGGAAACTTTGCGAGGACTGCCAAGGCCTCCCCTACTAGGGGAGGTGGCAATGCGAAGCATTGACGGAGAGGTTGTACGAAGGAAATCTCAAAATGAAAATAGGAGAGCCTGAAACTCTCAGGCTCTCCTACATCAGCGTTAGCAACACGTTTGAAATCTAAACAACCAGCGATCTCAAGCAGTTAATTACTTGAACTTACGCTTGCGGGCTGCTTCGGACTTCTTCTTGCGCTTAACAGACGGCTTCTCGTAAGCCTCGCGCTTACGGACCTCTGCGAGCACACCGCTGCGAGCAGTGCTCCGCTTGAAGCGACGCAGTGCGCTTTCCAGCGACTCGCCCTCTTTAACACGAATTTCCGACATCTTATTCCCTCCCTTGG
>PPYF01639189.1_pt1 | contig 11198 bp, 20 predicted proteins | sample 1559871 | NCBI WGS metagenome assembly PPYF01 (sample SAMN08240021, study PRJNA423297) | Human gut metagenome, whole genome shotgun sequencing project. | reverse complement strand
CAATCTTTCACTGCTTGATTCGTTCGACATGAATGTTAAGGAAAGTACAAATGATAATGAAACAAGAAAGGAGGAACAACAATGATTTTGCAGGCAGACGGAGGGCACTACCTTACACAGAGTGAGGATGTGCCAATAGATGAAAGGGTGTTCGGGAATACGGCGTATATCAGCGACCCTTCGGAGGCATCCAAATATCGCCAGGTATCCGAAGCCGAAAAGGAACGCATGCTCAATGCCGGAACGATATTGGACCCGTCCGACTTGTCGGATGAGTACCTGGATAAGGTGGATACGCTGCATGAGATTATCAAGGAGAACGTCAACACCGCAGGTCTGACGGTTGAGGAGAGCCTTAAGCATAAGGAGTATTTTCCCAAAAGGTTGTCCAGATTGAAGCGTCCGGCACAAAGGAAGACCCGATAGCCTGGAAGCAGGGAATGGAGCTGTTCAACGGCAAGTATTACACGGACAAGAATGTGCTTTACTTGTGCATCCGTGACAGCGGTATGGGCATGTCGTTTGACCTTGCCGACCTGGTGTCCGGTGGTTTTGTGGAAGTGGTCGAGGAATCTTCCGGCGACACTGTTCTATAACAAGGAAACTTGTTCTTTTTCGGCTTTCCCGATGCCGTTAATTCGGGAATTTATTTAAACAAAAACGAGTTAATTATTTAAATGTTAAATTAGGGTATCATGTTTTTAAAGCGGATGCCCCTTAAATGTGAGAATATTATGGCAGATGATATTAGAGAGAATGCAATGGCTGGGGGTACTCCGGCACGATTACGTGGACTGGCGGCAAACGGCAACAGTATATCACCGACATTGGAAGAGGTAATGAATGCAATAGGAATATACACCTATAGCTTTACATTGGCAGCAAGTGAAGAAAAAGACCTTGGCAACCTTGGATATGGATTATACTTAGTTACATCACCCAATATTGCAGTATCTGCTATATTTATCTGTGGTGCCCTTTCGAATAGCTTTGTATCAGATGGAGGTTATAATGTTTACTGTGATTATACAGATGGGACTAAGGGTGTTGTTTTTGGACGAAAGATATCAAATGGGAACTTCTTCATCAAAAATAATAGAAAAGAAGCAATAACCCTAAAAATAAAAAGAATTACTATATAAAAAGTAAACATTATTGGCTCATTTTACTTTCATCTCAAATATATAATGTACATGACAAATAATGTTTTAGGTTATGCCCGTTCTGACCGAGATGGCCGGAACGGGTAATACTAATTAGTTCTCTATCAAAGATGGTGCAACATCAATAGGAAGACAAAAACAAGATTCTTATAATCTTATTATTAGAATTATTTTGTATAACGATATTATGTTCGTCTTGCCTATAAATATTGACCGTTCCTTCTTGGTCCTTTACTTCTGAGAATGCTCCTTGTTTACTCAATATAGTAATATTGTTGGCAAATACCCCCATTATATGCGATCCGGAAGCAGAATCTCCTACCATGAATATGGAATATGAAGACTTTACTACTAATAAATCTCCTTTAGAAGCCGTCCATACCTTGTGATATATACAACTCATTTTAGGAAGGGCATTTTCCACCTCTGCCAATGTCGGTGATATACTATTACCATTTGCATCCAACCCACGCAACCGTGCTGGCGTTCCACCACTCATTGCATTCTCTTTAATATCTTCTGCCATACCTTGTACGTTTAATGGGCAAGAGATAAGGCAAAGAAGCGAGAGACCAAAGACAGCCATCAGAATTGGTAAAGCAAACTGAACTTTATTGTATAAATGTTACTTTCACAGCTCTATCTTTTGCTGTTCTATTTTTGATAATATATTTCGTCTTGTCACCTGTATTTATTACACAAATCTTATCCTCAACGTCTGAAAAGAATGAAATAGTACCTGCGGATACTATTACGTTCCCACGCCCGTTAGCATATAAAATGGCAACGGATTTATCATGGTTTTGAGAATAATTTTGCACTGTAATCAGACCGCTGTCGAAAGGTAATTCAAATTGCCCTCCAGCCGGAATTGTAAACGTTTTGCGAAATAGCCCCATTTGCTCCATCAAATCTTCTGCCGTTATCTTCCCCTGGCTATTTTCTTTTTCTACATACACATAATCCGCATCAGTCACTATCTGAAACTGGTTCATCGGTATGTCTTGCTTCTCTGCCATATCTTATACATTTTAGGGGCATCACCTATACACCACTTCCACCCCCATTCTCTTCAAGTGCGCATCCAGTGTTTTTTCTTTACAATTAAAGTATCGGGAGATAAAGACCTTACTTTTCCCTTGCCTCAATAATTTCAATATTTCCTTTTCGTGGGGGAAAAGCAAATGATGATGGTGCCGAATAGACTTGAGCTTCTCCTTGTTCTCCTCAAGTATGGCAGGCTTGTCTACATCAACAACAATGCCTTTTTCTCGAAGTGTGTCAGCTTCCATCAATTGGTGGCGATATTGGTAAGCGGCTGCTTGGTATTCCACATGTGGTGCGCGGTCGGTTTGGATTCTTTTCTTGATGATGACTTTTCGCTTCTTTCTTTTTTGAGGAACGATTCTTTTTTCTGTGGGGATGTCCTTGGGCTTTCGTGGACGCGGAGTATAGTTCCTAACTATCAGTCCTTCTCTTTCGAGATGCTTGTCAAGGGTGCTGTACTGGCACTTGACTTTCCGGCAGATGGCTGCTTTGCTGTATCCATATTCGACCATAGTGCGTATAAGTTCTTTGTGTTTGTCGAGCTTGTGCCGGGAGTTTGTCCCTCCGGTTTTCCTTCCGAGTTTCATTCCAAGCGATTTTTTTCTTGCCAACGCTTCTTTCGTGCGTTGTGAGATAAGGCTGCGTTCTATTTCACTCGCCAACGAGAATGCAAATGCTATAACGTGGCTCTGCAGGTTGTCGCACAGTTCAAAGCCTTCCTTAACGGTTATTACTCGGATTTTCTTCTTCATCAGATTGTCAAGGATAGACATAACCTCCAGCAACCGCCTGCCCAGTCTGGATATTTCCGAGGCTATAAGGGTATCGTCCTTCTTCATCTTCTTTAGTAATATACCGAGCTTTCTCTTGTCCACATCTTTCATCCCACTTATTGTTTCCTCGATGTATTGGTCTACATCTATCTGCCTTTTCCTGCAATAATTCTCTATCTCGAAACGCTGGTTTTCTACTGTCTGCTTGTCTGTGCTTACCCTAATGTATGCGTAAATCATTTTTTTGTTATAAAGATAGCGATTTTGCCGAAAAAACGAACCTTTTCCCGATTGTTCGTTCTGCGTCCATTGAAAGCTTCCTAATCTGCTCTTATAAGGTTAGCTTTGCATGTGAAAAAAGTTTGGATTAGTATGGTGTTTGACAGAATATTAGTATATTTGCAGTACCCGTATGAAGATGTACGGCACCGTAACTATGTACTTGTATTTGTCCGACATATATCAAAGCCTCTGAGCTGATGTTTTTTTGCATCCGGCTCGGGGGCTTTTGTCGTTTTTGACAGACAAAATTTTGGTTAGTTTGAAAAGTTAACATAAAAGCAGGTAATATGACAGATTTAGTTTTTAAAGGTCAGAATGGCCAAGTTTTAACCAATAGCCTTTTGGTGGCTGAGAAGTTCGGGAAAAGACATGCCGATGTAATAAGAAGCATTGATAATATTCTTAATACAGAGGACGAATCACTCAACGCATTTTTGCGTTGAGCTTTTGTATCAACTACTTACGAAGATGTAACTGGCAAAAGTAATTAAAGACGCTGATAATGAATGTGATGCAAAAGTGCGGAACATGTTTGTTGAATATATAATAAGAAATAACATGCAAGTTGTAGAAAAAGTTTCGTCTGCTCTTGAAATGAGTAGAATTATGGTTTACGAACATCCGCTATTCGGTAAGGTTCGTATGTATGTTGAAAATGGTAAAAGTTGGTTTTGCGGGATGGATGTTGCCACTTCTCTACAGTACTCAAATCCATCAAAGGCAATTATAGACCACTGTAAACCAGCCTCCATAACAATTCGGGAAGTAGGGGTACAAACTGGATTAAAGGCAGATGGTACGCCAGCTATACAAATGAAATCAATGAAGTTTATCAGCGAAGGCAACATCTATCGCTTGATAACCAAAAGTCAGATGCCGAAAGCTGACGAGTTCGAAAGTTGGATATTTGATGAAATTGTTCCTTCGGTGGTAAATACCGGTAGCTACTCGCTTCAATCTCAGTATAAAGTACCTCAATCTTTTGGAGAAGCTCTTATGCTGGCTGCCCAACAGCAGATGAAGATTGAGGAACAGCAGAAACAGATAGAAGAGAAGACCGAGCAGCTTGACGAATCCAAGGAGTGGTACAGTATCAAGCGTTGGGCGAAGGAGCATAATATGAACTGGCGTTCCATCAACTGGCGAAAGATGAAAGCTCTGTCTTATGGGCTGGGATATGAGATTAAGAAGATATTTGACGCCAACTACGGACGGGTGAATATCTATCATGTCAATGTGTTTAAAACCTACTTCCAGTGAAAGAGAACATGATAACCCAGAGCATCCCCGGGGGGTTCTCCGTAATAGCGAGCGGATTTATAATGGAATCCCTTGAACACATGATACCGTGGCTCATAGTCTCGTTTTCAGTAGTCGTGTGTGACTTGGCTTTCGGAATAAGGAAAAGTCTGCTGATGAAAGAAGAGGTGCGGTTTTCCAGTGCCATACGCAGGACGATGGGAAAGATGGTGACGTACTTCGCATTTACATGTATGGTCGTTATGATAAACATCGCTTCCGGTAGCAAATGGAATATAGATGTGTATTCATGCCTGCTTGTTTGTTTCATTGAGTTCTGCTCGATTATCAGTAATATCCTTACGCCGAAAGGCTACAGCTTCAACATGCTAAAGGCGCTGGGGCTGTTCGGGAAAAAGATGCTTGATGTTGACAAGGAGGAGATGAGTGAAATAATAACTAAAGATAAGGAGGAAAATAAATGAAATTCTTTACAGTTTCAGAATTTGTAAGAAGTGAGACAGCGGACAAGAAAGGTATCGACAACCGTTTGCCAAAGGATTTGCTTCCTAATGTTCAAGCGTTGGTGAATAATGTGCTCGACCCGTTACGGGAAGCGTATGGGAAACCTATTATTGTCACCTCCGGGTATAGATGTGAGGCATTGAACAAAGCTGTAGGAGGCTCCAAGACGAGTGACCACATGAAAGGTTGTGCTGTGGATATAGTAGGCACACCTAATACGAAAATGGAAAACAAGAGGCTTTTCAATCTGATCCAGTCACTTAACCTCCCTTTCGACCAATTGATTGATGAGAAGAACTTTGATTGGGTTCATGTGAGCTATCGGGAAGGAAACAATAGAAAACAAGTGTTGGCATTATAGATTAAGCGGCAATGTGCTTCCCAGCAGACTACCGCCACTAACATGCACAACATTACGAACAATAATACATTATAACATGGGAAGTGATGAAAAAGTTCATTAAGAATAATATGCGTTTGTCGGAGTTCAGAAGGCTTTCTTTCTGGCTTGCCGTCGGCTTGTCCGCTATGCTGTGGAGCATATTGCTTTCCTCATGCGCAGCCCCCAAGAATATGGATTCCCAGTTTCAGGCTGATTATGCGTCTGATTTCAAAGAGACAAAAGCTCTGATTGAGGAGCTACAAGCCAGCTTCAACCGGCAGATAAGCAGTCTGAACGACAAGATGAGTAATATCAAGGTGGAGAACCGGACGGTATATCTGTCAGAGCCGGATAGTACTGGAAAACAATACCCCACCAAGGTAAGCGAGACGAATGCGAGCAGGGAGGACAAGGAACATTCCGAGATGTCGGACATGTTTTCCGCGGACATACGCTCATTGAGCGCTTTCATTGACTCCATATCCGGCAAGTTGGATTACCTCATAAACGAGAAAGAGAAAGTGGTGGAATTGTCTTGGTGGGACTTGCATAAGGACAAGATTTATGCCGGAGCGATTCTATTGCTGTTTGTTTTTGTTCTAATTGGAAAACTTAAGAAAGGAGGCTGACATGACTTAGCATTACTATCCGGGCGAGTAGAAGCGCCCATAGGAAAACTTATCGTACAGATGCGCTCTTTTCGGGGCTTAGAGTAAAAAGAAAGCCCCCAACGCTCAAATAATTATTGCCACATAAAAATTTGAAAAAGCATAAGATACCGCACGTTGGAGGCTTAATATCTTCAACACGGTATCTTGTGCTTTGTTCATGTATATATCAAGTTTTATGTGGCAGGGCAAAGATACGGATAAAAATCTGAAAAATCATGTGCAAGTCAGAAATCTTTGTCGAAACAATCAATCTCGTATCACAAGAAACCGAAATTCCGGCAGAACGTATCTTGTCTCCGGACAAGGACGCGGAAACGGTAGATGCCCGCTATCTCCTTGTATCCCTCCTTGCCGATAGGGGCATGTACCCTTCACAGATAGCAGTTCATATCCACAAGACCAAACGTGCGGTGAACTACATGATTTCCAATTTCCGTGAGCGCATGGAAGGTGGGAAAATGTTGAGAATATATTGGGAAAACATTAGGAAATCGTTGGGAAACAACTGATTTCCATACCGGTATTAAGTATATACTTTTGTAAACGGTCATATGACCGGAACTAATTGTATATATTATGAGCGAAACAAAGACTTATGTGTTCCCGGAAAGCGGGAACAATGGTGGCGGCGGCATGATGGCAATGCTTGCACCGCTTCTGCAACAGAAGGGCATAGACCCGAATTTGCTTGTAGCCATGAACGGTCGCAACAACAGTGGTTTTGGCGGGGAGGGTTCATGGTTCATCTGGGTAATCTTCTTGTTCTTCCTCATGGGTTGGGGCAACAACGGATGGGGTAACGGTGGATTCGGTGGCGGCAACGGAGCGGCAGGAATCCCCAATCTGATTAACAATGACGCAGGAAGGGAATTGCTTATGAGTGCTATCCAAGGGAACGGCCAGGCCATCAACAATCTGGCCACAAATCTGAACTGTTCAATCGGTCAGGTCCAGAGTGCCATCAATGGCGTAATGTCACAAGTCCAGCAAGTGGGCAACCAGGTGGGACAGAGTTCAATGCAGATTATCAATGCCATCCAACAAGGCAACTGCAGCATTGCCCAGCAAATTGCTTCTTGTTGCTGCGAAAACCGCTTGGCTATTTGCCAACAGACTAACACATTGCAGAATGCAATTAACGGTGTTGCTACCGGGCAGGAGAGAGGCTTTGCGTCCGTGGCTTACGAAACTCAACGTCAAACCTGTGATTTGCAGAATTCCATCAAGGACAGCACACAGCAGATTCTTGCCGGACAGCGTGCTGCCGAGATGCGTGAGATGCAGAACAAGATTGACAAGCTTCGTGAAGAGAACAGCGCCTACAAGAGTTCAGCGATGACTTCCCAAATTGTGGGCCAGGCTACCGCGCCTCTTGGAGCGGCCCTTACAGATTTGAGCGCACGTCTTGCAAAGATTGAATGCAAGCAGCCGGAGACTGTGACAGTGCCTTACAGCCCTATTGCAGCGGTCCCCAATTGTGTCGCATACCAATACGGCTTGTACGGCGGTTTCAATCCTTACGCTGCCGGTAATGGTTTCTGGGGTTAATTGAGGAAGGAGGCTATTATGGCAGTATATCCTTTCCAATTTGTTAATCGCAGGGGTTCTGCGGCTATATCAACCTCGGGTGTGACGGTCAATACTGCTAATGTGGTGTTTTCCTTTCCCAACCATGCCTTTGTAAACGCGTGGTACAGAGGGACGATATATGTCGACATCGCCCAAGCGGTACCTGCCGGAACAACCGGCACGCTTCCCGTTCTGTTCGAGACCAATGGTGCCACCCAGGCGGTCACCAAATATAACGGAGAGGCGTTGACCGCGGCAGACATTCCCGGTACCGGAGTGTATGAATTCTGGTTTGACCGTGCAGCCAACACGTTGCAGATTATGACCGGAGTGGTTTAAAAACAACAACGGGCGGGAGCAATCCCGCTCCTTAAAGAGTTAATTGATTATGCCTTTTCAGAATTTAAGAGTAAACAGCGAGTTCTTTGTCCTTCATAAGGACGGTACTCCGTATATTGAGGTCGGTTCCGTTGTCGGTGTGTCAAATCCCGTCCCGGAGTTCATGCAACAACCCATCCCTTATGGCCAGCCCCCGAAAATGGTGGTTGACATAACAATCAAGGTCGGAGAGCAGACAGTCACTTTCCAGAAGATACCGGCAATGTCGGACATCGCCGACGCGAACTTTCCCGGAGGCGGCAACATGGTCATATCCGGTTCAAGGGAATCCATGAATGCGGAAGTGGCTGCCATGCGAAACCGTTCTTCCGAGATATTGGGAAGCGTGGACCATCACCGCTCGGTCATGGAGTCATGCGACAAGATGCTTCAGGTGCTTAACCCGGAATTTGCGGAACGTCAGCGCCAGGATGCGGAGAACAAGGCTCTCCGTCAGGAATTGAGTGAGTTGAAGGCAATGATGGCTGATTTCTTCAAGTCTTCTGAAAAGGCGTCTGGTAGTAACAATTCTAAAAAGCAATAGTATGATGATGATTGAAATTTCCGAAAGCAAGGTCGAGAAAATGTCCGACTATGCGGAAAAGATGCTTCGCTACGGCGGCAAGCTCATGCAGTGCATAGAGGAGCTTTCCGAAGGCGAGGGTATGGGCGAACGCCGGGATGATGACCGTTATTATGACGAAGAACGTTATTATGACGAGGAAAGCATGGGTGAACGCGGTGGCTATGGCCGTGGAGGCAGCGGCATGGGACAAAGACGTGGAGTTCGTGGAACCGGGCGTTATTCCCGTTACCGTTAAGTGTAACTTTGGGGAGTGGCATTTGCGGCTCCCCTACAATAATTGATATGTCATGAGATACAGAGAACCGTTGGATATAAGAGATAAAAGACCTGAAGAAATGGAGGCGTATCTGAGCAACTTCGGATGGCACTTCAATAAGAAGATGTGCGATTTTGCCGTTTCTTTAATGAAAAAGATAAATCCTGCTACCGGTAAAAAAGAACGGATAGAACCTATTTCAAAAGAGAAGGTAGAAGAACTTCTTACAAAATATGGCGTGAAATTGGACAACAATTCACTTTACGATTTTGTGTACGTGGCCAATATGGGGAAAGCGGATTTTTTTAAATCTTCTATTCCGGACGAGCAACATCTTGCCGTATATGTCAAGGATGTGATTGATGATCCGGATGCTCCGGACGGCACCACAATGCGACGGTGGTACGCAACCATGATTGCTGCCGGTGAACCTATAGAATGGGATGAAATGATATAATCCATGATACGTCAGAGATTCGTTATAGAGAAGTACCATTGGAATGTTTCCGTATATTATGCCGTTGACTCATACTATATTGACGAGATAATCGACAACATGTATTCCATCGGATGTGACGGGGAAATGCTCCGCACAGCCTATGACAACATGAGCTCCGGGAAAATGAATACCGGAGTTACATATTCCAATTTTCGGGATAGGAAAACGGTGATGGTTATAGCCATAACCTCCTCCGCAAAGGAGTTTGAGAAGTCCTGGCGTCATGAGTGCGGTCATCTGGCTACCCATATCTGCCAGGCGCTTGACATAACTCCGTATGGAGAAGAAATCCAGTATATCGGGGATGATATAGTGGAAAAGACGTGGGAGTATGCCCACCCGTTGCTGTGTGAGTGCGACTGCTGCAAGCATAAGGTGAGGGAAATGCTGTAGTATCCTCTTCGTAATCGTTCTTTGACTTGTTGGAATTACCGCTTTTTACGGTTTTATATAGATATATGATTTATAATATCGTCATAAATTATGATTAGATATTTAAAACCGCTATTTTTGTCATTAAATACATAATGGGCGATATGGAAGCAAAGGATACAGTACTGAAAATACATGTAGAACATTCAAGGCCAATAGAAATCAATGAATTTACATCAGCATTGAACGCTGTCGGCAGTTTGTTCTCGACGTTTGCACAAAAAAATGGAGACTGTAAAGAAACGGCTGGTGCAAAATTATATGTAGAGAAAATACAAGAAGGCTGTATTGACGTATTTCTATGTGAGCAAATAGCGGCAGGCTTGTTGCCGTTTGCTGAAAATATAAATCTTATTTTTGAATTTGCCAAGAATATAAAGTCTATTACTGAATATTTTTTTGAATCAAAAGGGGAAAAGCCTGATTTGTCTGCCAAAGAATGTAAGGATTTGCATGATATGGTAGGTATAACGGCTGGAGACAATAACGGTAGAATGGAGATGTCCGTAATAGATAGGATGTCTGGTGGCAATGTGTACATCGGATGTAGCATCAACTCTATTTACGCTAATGGATTGCAGAACCAAATGCATAATGAAATAGCGAGAATGAAATCAGATAGCGAAGAACATATTCATACAAGGCAGCTAATGACCATATATCAGATGAGAGGAGATATGGGTACGGATAAAGGGAACAAGGCTGTTATTGATGCTATATCCAAAAACAAGCTTGCTGTTGTGTTTGAAACGGATGAGTTGAAAGAACAAATTCTGCATTCCGATTCTAACCCTACTAAGAAGGCTTTTCTTGTTGATGTCGTTGTGCAGACTGTGGCTGGAAAAATTGCAGCATATAAAGTTATGGCGTTGCATGATGTGATAGATATAGATTAAGTTTATCTTCTTTCTTGGCAACAATTTAAGTCTACATCCTTGCCATACGTTTGCCCTTCAATGATTGTGGGTATGCCCACGCAAGGATGTTTATCCTCAATTGAGATTTCAAGGCGGTAATTCCAGTAAGGTTTACCGCCTTTTTTATGTCCGGGCGGTATCCAAATTCGGACATTCAAATGTATAGTCTTATGAGAAAGAAACAGATTAGAAAGGCATTGAAGAGCGAAACTCCAGCCAACAGCATGTACGCTCTTATCCCGAAGAATAGGCGTGAGGCTTTCAGGCGTTTTGCCTCCTGCTTCGGTTTCACTGAAGATGACATAAAATCCATATTGGCTAATGAGAAGCGATGATTTGGACATATTGATTGCGCAGGCCGACGACCGTCACTATTCGGATTTCTGCCGTCTTCTGCTTGTCATGCTATGGAACGCATAGAGCGTATTCTTGACTGGCTGGTGCCTATCGCTGTAATAGTGAGGGTGATATTGTTGTGT
>PPYF01422069.1_pt1 | contig 11198 bp, 8 predicted proteins | sample 1559871 | NCBI WGS metagenome assembly PPYF01 (sample SAMN08240021, study PRJNA423297) | Human gut metagenome, whole genome shotgun sequencing project. | reverse complement strand
ACTTTGGATTTACGCTGGTAGTTGTACAACTGCTTTTTGCTCTCGGGCAGTAAATCAATATCCACTGGGGTAAATCCACGTTCCTGGAACCAGTGAATACTGCGCGTGGTCAGCACAAACAATTTGCTTAAGCCGCTCTGCTTCGCCTGAGCGGCAATGCGTTCCAGCAGAACCTCGCCCCGTGATGAACTGCGGTAATCCGGGTGAACTGCCACACAGGCCATTTCCCCAATCTTCTCTTCCGGGAACGGATAGAGCGCGGCGCAGGCAATAGTCGTGTTATCGCGCTGAATAATGGTGAATTTGTCGATTTCCATCTCCAGCTGCTCGCGAGAACGGCGTACCAGAATACCTTGTTGCTCCAGCGGGCGAATCAACTCCAGAATACCGCCAATATCGTTGATTGTTGCGCGACGAATCTGCTCGGCGCTTTCCATCACAATCTGCGTACCGATACCGTCGCGTGAGAACAACTCTTGCAACAGCGCGCCATCTTCCTGATAACTGATTAAATGACAGCGACGCACGCCGCTGCGGCAGGCTTTCACTGCGCCACGCAAAAAGCGCACCGTACCGGAGTTGTAATCGCCTTTCTCTTCCTGGGCTTCTACCCGTGCTTGCGCTTCGTTAGGGAAAAGTTCGGAGACAATATCACCGTCGTCATTAGTGACGCCCTGGGAAGAGCAAAAACCAATCATTTTTTCAGCTTTCAGTTTGATGGCCAGTTGAGTGGCAATCTCTTCCGAGGTCAGATTAAAGCTCTCGCCAGTGACCGAAACAGCGACCGGCCCCATTAGCACTATTGCACCGCTGTCCAGTTGACGATGGATCGCGTCTTCATCAATCCGCCGGATACGCCCGCTATGACAGTAATCCACGCCGTCATCGACGCCCAGCGGCTGGGCAATAATAAAATTACCACTGACGACGTTGATATGCGCGCCCTGCAGCGGTGTGTTATTGAGACTCATCGACAGGCGAGCAGTAATATCCAGTTGCAATGTTCCCGCTGCCTGCTTCACCAGTTCCAGTGTTTTGGCGTCGGTCACACGTATATTCTTGTGATACAGCGGTTCGTGGTGATGTGCAGCCAGATTTGCGTCGATCTGCGGACGTGCGCCATAGACCACCACCAGACGGATGCCGAGGCTGTGCAACAACCCGATATCATTAACGATACTGGAGAAATTCTCATGCTCAATGGCTTCACCGCCGAGCATGATGACAAACGTTTTTCCCCGGTGGGTATTGATATAGGGAACCGAATGGCGGAATCCCTCGACCAGCTCGGTTTTACGTTCCTTTACCACGGTATACCTCTTTGCATGATTATTCGAAATTATTGTATTTTTATTCTGTTTTTTCGCAGGGTGCAAGTGTAAATTTTATGCGGGAGCGAGTTTTTTATCAGTAATACCGTGAATATAAAAAGAATGTTTACCGTTTTATAGATGACAGATTATGCGTCTTTCGCTAAAGTTTCCGGTCAAATTGGTCGTTTACTTGTTACACAGCTTAGATTTCTTTTGCTCGGGAGAGGCATGTCAGGATCCAACACTGCAATCAGCCGTCGTCGTTTACTGCAAGGCGCGGGTGCCATGTGGCTATTGAGCGTAAGTCAGGTCAGCCTGGCTGCGGTCAGCCAGGTCGTGGCGGTGCGCGTCTGGCCTGCGTCCAGCTACACCCGCGTGACGGTAGAATCAAATCGTCAGCTGAAATATAAGCAGTTCGCGTTGAGTAATCCTGAACGCGTGGTGGTGGATATCGAAGATGTAAACCTGAACTCGGTGCTCAAGGGGATGGCTGCGCAAATCCGCGCTGACGACCCGTTCATCAAGTCGGCGCGCGTCGGGCAATTTGACCCGCAAACCGTACGTATGGTTTTTGAATTAAAGCAAAACGTAAAACCGCAGCTGTTTGCCCTTGCGCCGGTCGCCGGGTTTAAAGAGCGTCTGGTGATGGACCTCTATCCGGCCAATGCACAGGATATGCAGGACCCGCTGCTGGCGCTGCTGGAGGATTACAACAAAGGCGACCTCGAAAAGCAGGTGCCGCCAGCACAAAGTGGTCCACAACCGGGTAAAGCTGGGCGGGATCGTCCGATTGTCATTATGCTTGACCCTGGCCACGGTGGCGAAGACTCCGGTGCGGTGGGGAAATACAAAACGCGCGAAAAAGACGTGGTATTGCAAATAGCTCGCCGTCTGCGCTCTCTGATCGAGAAAGAGGGCAATATGAAGGTGTACATGACGCGCAATGAAGACATCTTCATTCCGTTGCAAGTGCGCGTAGCAAAAGCCCAGAAACAGCGCGCTGACTTGTTTGTTTCTATCCATGCCGACGCCTTTACCAGTCGCCAGCCGAGCGGTTCCTCGGTGTTTGCGCTCTCAACCAAAGGCGCAACCAGTACTGCGGCAAAATATCTGGCACAAACCCAGAACGCCTCGGACTTGATTGGTGGCGTAAGCAAAAGCGGTGACCGCTATGTCGACCACACCATGTTCGATATGGTGCAGTCGCTGACCATTGCCGACAGCCTTAAGTTTGGTAAAGCGGTGCTGAATAAGCTCGGTAAAATCAACAAGCTGCATAAAAATCAAGTTGAACAGGCCGGGTTTGCCGTACTAAAGGCACCAGATATTCCCTCCATTCTGGTCGAAACGGCGTTTATCAGTAACGTTGAGGAAGAGCGTAAACTGAAAACGGCGACTTTCCAGCAGGAAGTTGCGGAGTCTATTCTTGCGGGAATTAAAGCGTATTTTGCCGATGGGGCGACGCTGGCGAGAAGGGGATAATGTTTTTATTTATTCAATGAATTTATATTTCGTTGAATAGATAACATTTACCTGAATATTAGACGCTGGTTTTGTGACTGATGTCGGATATTTGAATGTCGGCTTGAAAAATAAGCCGACCATCTCTTTAATTAAGCACAATTCCGTGTAATGTATACGCATTAGTTAATCATCTTGTAACTGTTAAATCAGGCAAGGCAATGTTTGAAGTAGTTATTACTTCTGACGTGCCTTGCCTTTTTTTTTGGAGCCATGGAATGATCATCGAAAAAGTCATGAACAATAATTGTGTACAGGCATCGATGAATGGACAGGAGGTTATCATTTCTGGGCCTGGCGTCGGTTACAACAAAAAATATGGAATGTCGGTCCCTGAGCATCCGGCTAACCGGATTTTTTATGTCAGAAATGAACAAAAAAACAAACTTTATAAATTGATTGAACATGTAGATATTGAGTATGTGTTTGTTGCCGAAAAAATAGTGCAATATGCGGAGAAAAATCTCGAAAAAAATCTCAATCCATCGCTACTATTGATTCTTGCGGATCACATTTCGAATGCAATATCCCGAGTCGTTTCAGGTATACAAATTAATAATGTTTTCCTTGATGAAATCAAAGCGTTGTACAAAGCAGAGTATGCGATAAGTCGCGATGCATTAACTATCATTAATGAGCAATTCAGCGTTCAACTTCCTGATGATGAGATTGGTTTTATAGCATTGCATATTTTAAATAATTATGAAAATTCAGTTGATTATGAATCAGTACGGATTATTGAGTTGTCGCAAATAATCACGGAGCTTATTGAAGTTGTTTATAACAGAAAGGTGGACAGAAGTTCATTTAACTATTCCAGATTTATGATGCACCTTAAATATTTTTCAAGTCGCGTGTTATGCAATGAAAAAATAAAACAGAAAGATATTGGTGATATCTATGAACAGTTTCTTGAAAAGGACATCCTGTTACAGCGCGCAATTCATGAAATTGAACGGTATCTGTATGCCACTTTTAAATATGAATTAATTTTAGAAGAAAAATTATATCTCTCTATTCGTACCAAAGTATTAATGGACTAATTATATATAACATTTATATGAGATAACCCACATGAAACAAAAGAAAGCCTGGAGTTTTTTTCAGAGCCTGGGGAAGGCATTTATGTATCCCATTGCTCTGCTAAGTGTATGTGGCATGATGCTAGGGCTGGGAAGTGGTTTAGCCAGTGATGATATGGCAAAGTTAATTCCATTTCTGGCTATTCCAATAATTAAAACCATACTTGATTTCATTGTTAGTCTTGGTTTGTTTGCCTTTGTTAATTTACCTGTATTGTTTGCGATAGCGATTCCCTTAGGATTATTAAAAGATAAAGAGGATAAAGCCTATGGTGCTTTTTCTGGCTTAATTGGTTTTATGGCGATGCATCTGGGAACGAACTTTTATCTTAAACAGCACGACTTATTGGTCGTTGCTGACCAAATGTCGACACATGGGCAAACCATCATTCTGGGGATCCAGTCCTACAATACCAGCGTGTTGGGGGGAATTGTTGCTGGGTTATTAGTCGCCAGCATGTATAAAAAGATCGTTAATTTACGCATTCCAGAATCATTAGGTTTTTATAGCGGCCCACGTCTGGTGCCTATCATTACACTGATTGTGATGAGTGGATTTGGTCTGATCATTCCTTTTATCTGGCCGCCGTTTTTCAATCTTTTCATGCTCATTGGACACTGGATTTCAACTTCCGGTCCTGTTGGTTATTTCTTCTATGCAGTTGCCGAACGTGTGACGATTCCTTTTGGCTTAAACCATCTGGTGACGTCAGTTTTCCGCTTTACGCCAATCGGCGGTTCGGCTGTGATTGGCGGCGAAGAATATTACGGCACCCTGAACATGTTTATGGCATACGTTAAAGAGAATGCGGTCATTCCGCTGGATTTGGCGGGGAAAATGGAGCAGGGCAAACTGATGATTCAGTATGGTCTGGCTGGTGCCGCGCTGGCGATGTATCGCACTGCTCATGCTCAAAACAGAAAGGCTATCAAAGCATTGCTTATTTCCGGGGTGCTTACGGTGATTATTGGCGGCGTCAGCGAACCGATTGAGTTTCTGTTCTTATTTGTCAGTCCACTGCTGTTTGTCTTCCATGCCTTTATGAATGGATTCGCTAACATGGTTCTGCCATATATGGGCGTGAAGATGGGATTTACTGGCGATCTGATTCAATTTATTAGCTTTGGCGTATTGCGTGGCACAAGAACAGGTTGGCCGATCGCGGTGTGTGTCGAAGTGGCCTATTTCTTCATTTATTACTTTGTGTTCCGTTGGACCATTCTTAAATTTAACCTGATGACCGTAGGCCGTGAAGAGTCCAATCCTGTCACGCTGAACGTTCACGAAGATACGGCTATAGCGGATATCCCAACTCCTGATAAATCAGAGCTGCAAGCGGCGGAGCAGATGGTTAAGGCACTTGGTGGTAAAGAGAATATTAAGTCACTGGATAATTGCGTAACTCGTTTACGTTTAACAATCGCAGATATGGGATTGATTGACGAAGTTGCAATAAAAAGAGCTGGCGGGATTGCGGTTGTTAAACTTGATCAAAATACCCTACAAGTCATTATCGGCACTAAAGTCATCGCCCTGCGTCGGGATATGGATAACTATATGGGGATATACTGATGGATGTTTTTAATACTCCTGTTTCCCGCAAAGGAACATATTGTACCCAATGGGACTTTTGCGAGGACAGATTTGGTGTAAAAGATGTACTACCATTCTCTATTTCAGATATGGATCTTCCGATACCAGACGCTATCACCAGAGCATTAAAAAAACGCCTGGAACACCCGATTTTAGGGTACAGTCGTTGGCAACATGGTGAATATCTGAATGCGATAGTAAACTGGTATTATCAACAATATCAAACAGATATTAAACCTGAATGGATAACCTATAGCCCCAGTGTGATGTACTCTATTGCAAAAGCAATAGAGTTATTGACATCGCATGGTGATAATATTCTCGTTTTTACACCTGTCTATAATGCATTTTTTGATGTAATTAAACATAGCGAGCGAAATATTCTGACAGCCTCTTTGATTATAAAAAATGAGGGGGGCTACGCTATCAACTGGCAAGATTTTGATCTTAAGATTAAAAGCGCAAAGATGGTGTTATTATGTAATCCTCATAACCCGACAGGAACAGTCTGGTCGGAAGAAGAACTGCATAAAATCGCTGCAAGCTGTACAAGGCATAATGTCTGGTTATGTTCAGATGAAATCCATAGTGATTTTGTTTTTAATCGTAGCTTTACATCCGCGCTTAAAATAAAAAAAGAAAAAGTAGTAGTATTTAACTCGATATCGAAAACATTTAATGTTCCTGCACTAACAGGATCGTATATGATTTCAACTGACGATAATTTTAATCATAAGTTCAGAACGATATCGAGGTATCGCGATTTTGTAAACTCCCCATCAGTACTGAATATAATTGCAACTATTATTGCCTATAACGAATGTGAGGGATGGTTAAAGTCATTAAAGGCACATATTGCCTCTAACATTCAATTCACCCAGCAGTATCTGAATGAAAATATTCCAGAATTGATCGTAAGGCCAGCTGATGGTTGCTATTTTTCCTGGATAGATTGTTCTGCTATTGGTTATCCTTTTGATGAATTCTACAGTCGATTAATTCATGAAGGCAAAGTGGGCATTATGGCGGGGCATGTCTATGGAACGGAGGGGGAGGGCTACCTTCGTCTGAACCTGGCCTGCGGTCGAGAAAAATTATATATGGGGCTTACGCGTCTTGTGAGTGTAATTAAAAATATTAATCAGGGAGAATAAAAATGAATAACACGGATCTTATCTATCTCATTAAACATTTTATGCATAACGAACTTAAAGCAGTAGAAGAGGTTATTTATTCCCCACTTTCTGAATTCGCTAATTTAATTAAAGTATTACAATCTTGTCAGGGAAAAGTTGTTTTTATTGGTGTTGGTAAGTCCGGTATTATTGCCAGAAAACTCGCAGCAACTTTTGCCAGTACCGGAACTCCCTCGTTTTTTGTTCACGGTACGGAAGCGGTACACGGCGACCTTGGAATGGTGGCGAAAGACGATGTTGTTATTCTTATTTCAAACAGTGGTGAGACGGCGGAAATCCTGGCGACACTGCCTAGTTTGAAAAAAATGGGTAATTATTTGATCTCTTTTACCCGCAGTCATCACTCATCGCTTGCGATAAGTTGTGATTTATCTGTTGAAATCCCCGTCAAAAGTGAGGCGGATAATTTAGGTTTAGCACCGTCATGCTCGTCGACTGTTGTTCTGGTTGTTGGTGATGCGGTGGCGCTTGCACTCTCTGAATTGAAAAAATTTACTCGTGCTGATTTCGGCTTATATCATCCAGGAGGTGCACTCGGCATTAAAGCAAATTCATAATTTCAAAATATAAATACAGTAACCGGTCACGCCATCTTTTGGGGTGGCGTTCTTTGAAGTGAGTGTCCGCTATGAAAAATGTTCTGGTCACCTTCCCCAGCTTTTCAGCACGCTGTGTTTCCGCCAGCAAGTTGCTAAGAGAGAATAATTTTAATCTTATTATTAAGAATAATGTGGAGCATCTGCTTAAATCAGAATCCACTGCATTACGAGAATCTATTTGCGCGGTCATCGCCGGAAAAGATGGTTATCAGGCGGACACGCTATCATTGCTGCCTGGTGTGAGAATAATATCGAGATTCGGGACGGGGATAGACAATATTGATCTTCGTGCGGCACAGCAATCCGGTATTGTTGTCAATAATGCGGTTGGGATTAATTCAAATGCGGTTGCGGAATTTATCATTGGACTTATCTTCGCGAGCATGAGAAATATCCCTGGCAGCTATCATGCGATGCAAAATGGCTACTGGGGTGAGTCGCATGGCTGTGAATTACAAGGGAAACGGATTGGCCTGGTTGGCTACGGTAATATAGGTAAAACTCTGGCGAAAAGGTTATCCGGTTTTGATGTTGAGCTTTTAGCTTTTGACAAACAACCCGACTATCAGGTTGCTGACAAAGCTGGAGTTCAGTTTGTATCAATTGAAGATATCTTTATGCAGTCGCATGTCATCATTGTTCTTTTGCCTTTTTCTTCTGAGCTGGAGAACTTCATTAGTCATAAATATTTGTCGATGATGCGCAATGGTGCTCTGATCATCAATGCCGCAAGGGGAAAGTTGCTGGATGAGGGCGCTTTACTTCAGGTGATTGAAGAACGAAATGTGTTTGCGGCGCTGGATGTGTTTAGCTCTGAACCGTTGGCGCAATTTAGCCCACTGCTACATGCCAAAAATATCATTACAACGCCGCATATCGCGGCCGCCACCGTTGAGTCATACCAGCAAACCGGGATACACGTTGCCCAGTCGATAATTGATTACTTCGCAGGAAGGGAGATAAAAAACGTGTTGTGAGTTCAGCGAACAAAGATTTTAAATACAAAAAAACCGCAATTTGTAGAACACATTGCGGTTTGTCAGCATTCTAATAAATTGGTTGCGGGGGCCACAGTCAAGAGGTTAATCCAATCTTTTGAAACTTAAGGTATTCACTGTTCCCGAACCCAAGCTATCTACCGAAATATACACTCATTATCTGATGTGAATCAACGAGTAGATCGAATGGCCTGTTCCTCTCTTTTTTTGTACACAGAGACTCCATTTTAAAAAATGGCAAGGTCACATATCCCTTATTGGTACATAAATCCCCCGATGTTTACTGACTTTGTTCCACCTTCGTATCCAGTAAAATGACATAGCGATTCAACAACTGATTTAACCGGGTATCAATTTGCGTCAACAGCGTTGGCGAAACCTCTCCGGTCTGTTTTTGCTCTTCCAGTTGCCGAAGCAGTTCTTCCAGCGGCGGCTCCTTTAACGACTGCCGGATGCCGTACACCGCCGTTTTTAGTTCCGAACCGGTCAGATATCTCCCCTTACGTTCATCCAGTGCATCCAGCTGCGCCGACAGGCGCTGTAGCTGGCTCTGCGCCTGAGCATAGCCATTCAGTGCCTCAGCAGACAGGGCGCTCAGCTCCCGCTGTTTGCGCCACTGCGCGTTCAGCGCCCTGACCTGAGGATTATCCGGCCACAGGGCATCAAGCTGGCGTAGCTGGCGATATCCTTGCTCCAGTGGCCAGCGGGCAGGCAATTTGTTTAACTGCTCCAGTTGCATCTGACTTGCCGCAATTGTTCTGTCCTGAGCCAGCAGCGCCTTATCCTTTACATCCAGCTTTGCCAGTTCGCCGCTCTCCAGCGACTGCGGCAACGGCATGACAGACAGTTGTATTCGCTGGATTAGCGCGTCCGGCTGATTAAGCTGCGACCAGCCCCATAATCCTGTTCCGCCGAGACCGGCCATCACAACCATTCCGGCCATAAATATCGGCCATGTCCGCTGCCGGGAGATTTCAGGGGATGGAACGGGTGGACTGGCATCCTTATCGTTTTGCTGAACGGATCTGGTTGCAAAAACCGGCTGTGGACTTTCCTCTGACTTTTTCGGTTGATTCATTTCCCGGCGGGGTAATTCAGGGGGAGTGATAGTGGTTTCCGCTCCCTGAGGCGCCAGCCGTTCCAGACGCAATGCGGTATTGCGAAACTGCCCGGACAATACGTCCAGCTTCGTCATATGCCACAGTTCACACTGTTGCAGCGTGGTTTCTATGGTAGAAAGATGCTGTACACAACGGTAGATCTGCGGCAGATCCTGATACTGAATATCCAGCGTTCTCAGTGCCTGCTGCATTTTTTCTGTGACCCAGCTGAGCAGTGATATTCTGGAATGTACCTGTACCGGCCAGAAGTCAGCCCAGCGCTGGAGCAGTATATCCAGTGAACCGAGTCCGTCTGCCATCCCTGCCAGCCCCTGCCGTCTGGTTATCGCCAGTACGTAACAGACCAGCGTCTGTAGTTCCACGCCATTTTGCCGGAACAGCGCGAGGCTGAGTTTTTCCACTTGGCGCCAGTCCACGTCTGGCCGGGCCGCCATCAAAGCGTATCCAGCCGGTATCGGGAAGCTGCGCGTGGATCAGGTAATTAAGATGCCCCGGACGGGGCTGGGGGAGTAATTCCACCTGTATCTGACTCAGGCGTGGTTCATAACGCAGCAGTGTTTCTTCAATCTGACGCATCAGGCCATGAATACCCGCAGCCATCCCCTGATGGATCAGACTGAGATCCGGCAGACCGTAATCCGGCAAATGCGCCAGCGTGCCTGCCCGGCAGTTGATAATGCGTTGCATATTGTCCATCACGGAAAGGATAAGCTGATCCCGCTCGCTGATCTGTTCCAGCGGTAACTCGCCGCTGAAACTGAACGTCAGCATTTCATATAAGGAAGGTGTCGACATCGGTTATTTATCCTTGAGAGGCAGCAGTCGCAGGTCGCTTCTCATCAGTTCAATCGAGCGCGGCTTGTCGGCCTCCAGTTCGTCCCTTTTGATCACCAGACGCCAGCTGTCGCTTTTTTCATCAGGGTGATAAAACTGCCCAATAATGGCGACAAACTGCGTCTCTTTATCCAGCGGCACATTCAGGGATGCCGTGCCTTCCGGTTTTACCCAGACGGTGTGTTTTGCCAGTACGTCCTTCTCCAGCGTCTTCTCTTCCTGCATAAACAGGGTGTCGTAATCCGCCTTGTCAAAATCTTCGCGGGTTTTCAGTTGCCAGACATGCACCATCGTGGAAAGCGGCGTATCTTCCGCATCCGTATTCAGGGCGCTGCGGGAGAAGAAATCGAGATGCAGTATTTTGATTTGTTTGTAGAAAACGGCTGAGGCCACGCTTTTCGATTCATCCACCACTTTCTGAATCAGCCCGCAGCCACTCAGAACAACCGTCAGCATCGCCATACAGAGCAACGCCGGACGTTTAAAACGAATAGGAAACATGAGTCATACTCTCCCTGTTACGAATGGAAAAAGCGGGTATTAATCCCTGATAACGCCCCAGACTGACCGTCACTGTTCCGGTCGCGGGCGCGGCAAAGGAGGCGCGAAGGATGCCGGTACGGCTAATCTGTACACGCTGTTTTCCCAGCCGGGCAGCAGGCAACAGGCTGACGGGCAGCGTCAGTTGCAGACGGGCCTGACAGCGCCAGCCCAGATAAACGCGCAGCAGCACCAGCAAATCGCTGTGCAGTTGCCCGCCGGGCAGCCAGCCACGTGCTTCTGCGGCATCTTCGGTATACAGTTTCAGCAGCAACTGGCTGTTGACGTCGGTACCGGTACGCCCCAGCAGCGTTCGCGTTTTCAGGCTGATGCGTGAATTTTTTGACAGACCCGCAGGGGCCGGGAGAATTACAGGCTGCGGATCGTGAGGCACCACCGT
>PPYF01130451.1_pt1 | contig 11199 bp, 7 predicted proteins | sample 1559871 | NCBI WGS metagenome assembly PPYF01 (sample SAMN08240021, study PRJNA423297) | Human gut metagenome, whole genome shotgun sequencing project. | reverse complement strand
ACGGGGACCTTCTCGCCGTTGACGGGGTTTACCACATAGCGGCCCGTGAAGGCACCGTGCTTCTCGAGGGTGCCCTGGGCACGCTCGACGGCAGAGATGTGCTTGGAGTCCTCGACGATCTTGGTGACGGCCTCCTCGTACTCCGTGCCCTCGACGAGCTCGTGCAGGCCGGCGTACTCGGGAGCCAGGACAAAGAAGGAAACGCCAAAAAGGGTATCGGCACGCGTGGTAAAGACGGTGATCTTGCCCTCGTCGCCCTCGATAGGCTCGCCGTCCTTGTCGCACAGGGTAAAGTCGACCTCGGCGCCCTCGGAGCGACCGATCCAGTTGGCCTGCATCTGCTTGACGCGCTCAGGCCAGCCGGGGAGCTTCTCCAAGTCGTCGAGCAGCTCCTGAGAGTACTCGGTAATCTTGTAGTACCACTGCTCAAGGTCGCGCTTCTCGGGCTCGGTGCCGCAGCGCCAGCACTTGCCCTCGGTGACCTGCTCGTTGGCCAGAACGGTCTTGCAGGTGGGGCACCAGTTGACCGGGTTCTTCTTGCGATAGACCAGGCCCTTTTCCCACAGCTTCTCAAAGATCCACTGACCCCAGCGGTAGTAGTCGGGGCTGCAGGTCTTGACCATGCGATCCAGATCGTAGGAGAAGCCCATGCGCTTCATCGTGGCGAGCGCCTGGTCCATGTTCTTATACGTCCAGGCGGCAGCCTGCGTGTTGTGCTTGATGGCGGCGTTCTCGGCAGGCAGGCCAAAGGCGTCAAAGCCGATGGGGTGCAGCACGTCGTAGCCGCGCATGCGGGCCTGACGGGCCATGGCATCGCCGATGGTATAGTTGCGCGCGTGGCCCATGTGCAGGTCGCCCGACGGATACGGGAACATCTCGAGCACGTACTTCTTGGGCTTGCTGTCGTCGGTGTCGACGGCAAAGAGGTTGGAGTCCTCCCAGGCCTTCATCCACCTGGACTCAATGGCCTGCGCGTCGTAGACAGGAATCTCGTCCTTATGATCTGTGCAATCGCACATATCAGCTCCTTTGTTATCTCGGTTGGGGCGGGGCGTTCTTACCTTTACTCGCTGCTGCGGACAGTCCTGCTCGCACGAAGAGCACATTAAGTGCTCTTCGGCTCGTGCGGAACTTGCAGCGAGCAAAGGTAAGAACGCCCCGCCACATCGTTAACTCGCATGATGATAGCAAATACGACAAGCGAGATGCCTGCGACTTGCATGCATCTCGCTTTATCTAAATAACGTGGTTGAGAATCAACCTTTGTCTGAAACTCGTTCTAACACGAACGGGTTTTCCAAGTGCCGCAGATTGCCGTGAAAGAGGAGCGACGCGTACTTTGGTACGCGAGCGACGATTTGAACGGCAAGGTGCGGTGCTTGGGAAAGCCGCTTAGCGGTAGCTGACGCTTTGCTGAGAGTCTTTCACGACTACATCGTGGGCGCCGCCTTCGACGATGGAGGTGGAGCTGACCAGTGTCAGGCGTGCCTTTTCCTGGAGCTCGGGGATCGAGAGGGCACCGCAGTTGCACATCGTGGACTTAACCTTGTAGAGCGTGCCGCCCACGCCGTCCTTGAGGGAACCTGCATAGGGAACGTAGGAGTCAACGCCCTCGACGAAGCTGAGCTTCGCGGCGCCGCCCAGGTCGTAGCGCTGCCAGTTGCGGGCACGCGCAGAACCCTCGCCCCAGTACTCCTTCATGTACTGGCCATTGACGTTGACGCGCTCGGTCGGGCTCTCGTCGAAGCGGGCGAAGTAGCGACCCAGCATCATGAAGTCGGCACCCATAGCAAGGGCGAGCGTCATGTGGTAGTCGTAGACGATACCGCCGTCGGAGCACACGGGCACGTAGACGCCGGTCTCCTCGTAGTACTCGTCACGGGCGCGGCAGACGTCGATCAGCGCGGTAGCCTGGCCACGACCGATACCCTTGGTCTCGCGGGTAATGCAGATGGAACCGCCGCCGATACCGACCTTGATGAAGTCGGCACCGCAGTCGGCCAGGAAGCGGAAGCCCTCGGCGTCGACGACGTTACCGGCACCGACCTTGACGTCCTCGCCGTAGTTGGCGCGAATCCACTCGATGGTGCGCTTCTGCCACTCACTGAAGCCCTCGGAGGAGTCGATGCACAGGACATCGGCGCCGGCCTCGATGAGCAGCGGCACGCGCTCGGCATAGTCGCGGGTGTTGATACCGGCGCCGACCATGTAGCGCTTGTCGTTATCGAGCAGCTCGTTGGGGTTGGTCTTGTGGCTATCGTAGTCCTTGCGGAAGACGATGCCCATGAGGTGATCGTTGTCGTCGACGATGGGCAGGGCGTTGAGCTTGTTGTCCCAGATGACGTCGTTGGCGACCTTGAGGCTGATGTTCTTGTCGCCCACGATGAGCTGCTCACGCGGGGTCATGAACTCGGAGACCTTCGTCTGGTGGTCATCACGACTGGGGCGATAGTCACGGCTGGTGACGATGCCCAGGAGCTTACCCTTGGGAGTGCCGTCGTCGGTAACCGGCATGGTAGAGTGGCCGGTCTTCTCCTTGAGCTCGATGACCTGCTCCATGGTCATGTCGGGGGTCAGCGTGGAATCGGACTGAACGAAACCGGCCTTGTGATCCTTGACGGCCTTGACCATAGCGGCCTCGGACTCGGCGCTCTGGGAACCGTAAATGAAGGACAGGCCACCCTCGGTAGCGAGCGCGACACCCATGTCGACGCCCGAGACGGACTGCATGATGGCGGAAACCATGGGGATGTTCAGGGTGATTGCCGGCTTCTCACCGCGCTTAAAGCGGGTCAGCGGCGTCTTAAGAGAGACGTTGTTGGGGATGCACTGCGAGGACGAGTAACCAGGGACCAGCAGATACTCCGAAAACGTGTGGGACTCACCGGGAAAGAACGTAGCCATGTTTCTCCTTTTTCCATGCGACCGGTCGGCTGCAGGCCTCGTAGGACCCAGCCCAACCTTGGGCGCCCAATACTGGGGAAGTATCTTAACGCACTTTGACTGCTACAATGCATGATTTAAGAAGAGCACACGAGGGTTTGACGCAGGCTTTGCGTTTGCCCAGCAAACACTTTAGCGGGGAGACGTGGAGCGTATGAAGTACAAGACGACGGCAAAGTTGGTCATTCAAGCGTGCGACAAGGATTTGCCGGGCGTCTTCGGCCACGGCTGTGTCTTGCTGCTGCAGGGTATCGCCCGAGAGCACTCGCTCAACCGTGCCGCCAAGAGCATGGGCATGGCGTATTCAAAGGCCTGGCGCATCGTGAACGAAGCCGAAGGCCAGCTGGGATGCAAGCTCATCGAGCGCGACGGCGCCCGCGGATCCACCCTCACCCCCGCCGGCGAGCGAGCCATAGCGGTCTACGAGGAGCTGCAGGCCGACATCAACAACGTCATTGCCAACAAAGCAAACAACCTCATCGCCAGCATTAAAGAGTAGCTAATTTACGAAGGGCGTTGTCTAGGGCGGACGCTACGACCAGGGGGTCGTCGGTGCCGGCGAAGAGGCGGACGGTGCTCCCCTGCTTGCCGCGTGGGGCCGAAAGGCGCGTCGTTGCGCCGCCGGCCGGCGATGTGCGGAACTCCCCCGGCAAAACATCGAAAAGATCATCTGCACTACGCTCGATAAGGTCGAATTCAACTGCCGGGCCAAAGCCATGCTCGAGGATTCCCGTGGCAACCGCATGATCGGGATGCGAGCTCAGTCCGGGATAGCGCACGTTGCGCACCATCTCGTTGGCGGCCAGATACTCGGCCAGCGCACGGGCGCGGTCGAAATGCGCCCGCATGCGGGCGTCGAGCGAGGACAGCCCGCGCTCAAGCACGTCAACCTCCTCAACAGACAGGTCGAGCGCCGACGGATCGCAGCCCACAAACAACGCATGCGCGCACTCCGCAGCCGCATCAACACGATGGCGCTTGAGCTGCGAGCGCGCCACCGAAGCGGCAACGAACTTGCGCGGAGCCTTGCCGGCGCACACGCGATCGAGCGCCTCAAGCGACAGCGCAGCACCCAGCCGCATCGGATCGCAGCCAAAAACCGACGCCACGGTGTTGTCCACAACAAGCAGCGCGCGGGCCTCACGAGCCGCGCGGCTAAGAACGCGAAGGTCGGGCACGCGCAGACCAAACCCGCCGATGGAGTTGACGAACCACCACAGGTGCGGACTCTCGGCATCAAACGAAGCATCAAAGCCCTTGGACGCGGTAGCAAACGCATCGGCAGACGGCGAGCCCACCAGCGCGACATCGCAGCCATCAAAGCCGCTCGCAAACGCATCGGCAAAGTCGTCCGCAAAGGCCACCAGGCGGTCACCGGGACGCACAATACCCAGCAGCGACAGAGCCGCCGGCACATGCGGGGCCGCAACAAGACGCGTCCCACGCGCGCCGGCCCTTGCAGCCCAGGCCTCTTCTAGCTGTTGCACGTTCACGCGGCACCGTCCCTTCAAAACAAAAACCCACGATGCGGGTGTTCCCCGCATCGTGGGCAACGGCTGCAGTATAGCGCCGATATGCGACGAATCGCCTAGATGTTGAGCGCGTGATAGGTCACGTTCGCACCCGGAGTGTCAACGGTCACGCCATAGGCCTCGGGATAGATGCGCGTCGAAAACACGAGCGCGCCATCGTTCACAAACACCTCGACCGACGAGACATCGCCAACAATGCGCACGTTGCGCACCTCGTCGACGGGCTCCCAGCGCACAGTACGACCACAGCCGGCAGAAGCGCGGCCCTCATCGGTAAATCGCATCTCAAAGCGCGCGGGCAGCTCGCCATTGGCGGGCACAAACGCCAGCTTCAGCTCGCCATCAATGGTTGCGGTAAACGCGCCGTCGACACCGTCAACAACAACGTCAAAACAGGTATCGCCGGCGACCTCCAACGAGCCCTCCCCCACGCGCACCGAGGCATAATGGTGCTCGATCTCGCGAGCCGGCTGCTGCAGCACCACGCCGTCGGCACCGGCTGTAAGCTCACGCGGCACCGTCATGCAGTGCTGCCAGCCGCACGCCACGGTAGGCGCGTTGCCATAGGTCGGCTCATCGGGCATGCCCATCCAGCCGATCAGAATGTGGCGACCATCCTCGGCCGTGAACTCCTGCGGAGCATAGAAGTCAAAGCCGGCGTCCCACAGGCGGAACTCACCCAGCTCATAAGCGTCATTACCACCCGTAATGTCGCCCGTTACAGGCATGTAGCCCGCGGCGTACACGTTGCCGCGGTCCCAACGGCCGCCCTCAAGGCCCTGGGGCGAGAAGGACAACCACTTCGTCGGAGCGCCGCCATCCGCCCCAAGCTCAAGGTATCCCGGGCACTCCCACATAAAGCCAAAACGCTCGGGCGTAGACACGCGGCTCTCGAGCTCCCAACTCAGCATATCGGCCGAGCCATACACCAGGATCTCACCCACATCGCGCCCGGCACCCTCGCCGTGCATGACGCAAAATCGACTATCGACATGCGGCCCGTCCACGCGACGACGCGCGCCCAGCACCATGTGGTAACGCCCATCATCATCGCGCCACACCTTGGGGTCACGCACGTGGCAGGTCAAATCCTCGGGATAATCCTCGGAAGCCAGCACCACGCGCTTTTGGATGAACTCCCGACCGGCAAGGCCATCAACGCTCTCGACATAAACAGTATCGGCGCGGCGGCCGGTATTGACGTAGTCGTACGTGCCGTCCGCATCGGAAAGCTTAACGTTGCCTGTGTACAGTACGCGGATGCGGCCGTCCTCGGCAAGCGCGGAGCCCGAATACACACCGTGGCAATCGAACGGCTCATCGGGAAGCAGCGGCGCGCCAACATATTCCCAGTTCATAAGGTCGCGGCTTGTGGCATGGCCCCACATCTTTACGCCGCCCTCGACATCAAACGGCGCATACTGAAAATAGGCATGGAACACGCCACCCGCCTGGCAAAGACCGTTGGGGTCGTTGAGCCAACCCGCCGGCGGCATAATATGGAAGCGCTGGCCATACGCGCCATGACCGCACTCAGAGGCGGCAGCGTCAACAGCGGCAACCAACTTTGCAAGGTCGCGACCAAGTGCATTAGACATATCAAAGTCCTAACGGATCGAAAGTAACAAGGCACCAGAGATCGGCACCAGATACGGGAAACGCCCGCGAGCATACAACCCGCGGGCATCCCCTCAGTCAAAGTCTCCTACGCCTGCTCGGAAGACTTAGGCTCGTCCTTGTACAGGACAAACGAGACGGCAAAGGAAACCAGCGCGGCGACCGCAAACATAATCGCGTACTGCACGGGCTGGGCCAGGCACAGCAGGATACCGAAGATACCGGTAACGCCCGTGCCGGAGGCAGCCAGCGAAGTGAGCGCGCAGACCAGGGCACCGCAACCGCCACCGATGCAGCCGGCGATGAAGGGCTTAAAGAAGCGCAGGTTCACACCAAAGATGGCCGGCTCGGTAATACCCATGAAGGCGGACAGGGCCGAAGGAAGTGCCAAACCCTTGATCTTGGCATCGCGGGTCTTAAAGGCAACGGCGAGTGCGGCGCCACCCTGAGCGATGTTGGCAGCGCTGGCGATGGGCAGCCAGTAGGTCACACCGTACTGGGCGAGCTGACCCAGGTCGATGGCGGTGTACATCTGGTGGATACCGGTAACGACCGTGGGGGCATAGAACAGGCCGACGATAAAGGAACCGATGCCGAAGGGCAGGGTCAGCAGGGCCTGGATCAGACCGAGGATGGCGTTCTCGGCCCAGACAAAGATGGGGCCGACGGCAACGAGCGTCACGAGCACGGTCACGAACACCGAGACGAGCGGAGTCACAAAGAGGTCGAACATTTCGGGAACGATCTTGTGCAGGCGCTTCTCGAGGAAGGCGAGAATGGCGCAGGCGATGACGATGGGGATCACATGACCCTGATAGCCGACCCACTCAAAGCTGTACACGCCGGGGATGACGGTGACCATGGTCTGCACGCCCTCGGAGGCAACCGTGTAGGCGCTCTGCAGCGAGGAGTTGATGAACGCACCGCCGACGACGGCTCCCAGGTACGGGTTGGCGCCAAAGGCCTTAGCCGCGGAGTAACCGATCAGGATCTGCAGAATGCCAAAGGACGTGCCCGAAACCAGGTCGGCAATCTTGTAGATAAAGTTATTGGTGTCGAGCGCGATAAAGCCGTTGGAGGCCATAAAGTTGAGGGCGCTCATAATGCCCAGCAGCAGGCCCGAGGCCACGATGGCGGGGATGATGGGGACAAAGACATCGCCGAGCACCTTAATGGCACGCATAAAGATGTTCTGCTGCTGCGCCGCGGCCTCCTTGACCTCGGCCTTGGTAGCAGCCTCGACGCCGCTGAGCGCGATGAACTCTTCGTAGACCTTGTTGACGGTGCCGGTACCAAAAATAATCTGGAGCTGGCCCTGGGCCTCAAAGACGCCCTTGGCGCCGTCGATATTCTCGAGGGCCTCCTTGTCGACCTTGGCGTTATCGGCAATCACCAGGCGCAGACGCGTAGCGCAGTGTGCAGCCGAAGCAACGTTGCCGGCGCCGCCGATGTTGTCGAGCACCTCTTGGGCTGATTTGCGGTAGTCCATGACTTCCCTTTCCTCCAACGGGCGCGTGTGCACCCGGCCATCTTTGACACTTACACTGTAATCGTTTTCAGTTTCATATGTCTGTAATCGTTTTCATATAGCGGTAAACGGTAGGAATAGGCCGGCGAATGGTAGTTTTGCGGCAAATATGAGGGGTCGGAGGCACACAGAAATGCCCAAAGCCTAGACATTCATGAGCTGATGCCCAAGTTTGAGCGTCCGCAGGCCGCCCTCCCCCTCCACGCCGTCAAGCGCGTCAAGCAACATATTGGTCGCCTCGACGCCACTGGTCAGGTAGCCATAGTGCACGGTGGGAATGCCACCCGTCAGCGCGCGCAAAAACGCGTTGTCGCCAAAACCGCTCACGCGGTGTATGCCCTCGCCCATGCCGCGAACTTCATCGATAGCACGCAGCGCGCCCGCCGCCATGGTGTCGGTCGCGCAGGCGACAAACGAAACATCGGGGGCATCGGCAAGCAGCTCGCGCGCAGCGCGATAGCCCGAGTCGAGCGTAAACGAGCCCAGGCGAATCAGGCTCGGATCAAGCACCGCGCCCGCGGCGCGCAATCCGGCCTCAAAACCGCGACGGCGGTCATAACCAGCAGCGCGGTCCTCTTCGGTAACTCCAATGTAGGCGATCTTGCCGTCCACGCGACCCGCAAGCGCACGGCCCAACTCAAAGGCAGCCTCGTAATCGTCATGATAGACGCAAGCCGTGCCCTCAACATTCTGGCCGATCAGCACGATGGGCACGCGGCACGACTCAATCGCCCGACGGTGCTCATCGGTAATCATAGTTGCCACCAGCACAATGCCATCGACCGGGTGGTTTTGGAATAAATCGAGGTATTCGAGCTCACGATCGGCCGCGTTGTCGGTGTTGGCAAGGAGCATCTGGTAGCCACGACGACCGAGCACCTGGCCAATACCGGCGGTAATGCGGCTCACGGATTCGGAGTTGATCTTAGGTACGATGACGCCAATGAGCTTGGTGGAACCGGTGCGCAGCGCGCGAGCCTGGCTGGATCGCACGTATCCGGTCAGCTCGATTGCATGCTTAATGCGCTCGGCCTTGTCCGCCGAGATATATCCACCGTTGAGGTAGCGCGAGACGGCGGCGCTCGAAACGCCCGCCAGCTCGGCCACATCTTTCATCTTTACCACGAGCACCCCTGTCATTGAAATCGCTTTCACCATGATACCTGTTCGTTCCGGCGTTCTAACGAACGCCGGACTGCTCGACGTTGCGCGGGCATCTGCCGGGCGATCTGCCGCTCAAACCGTCGCTCGCGTACATGAAGTACGCGTCGCTCCTCTTTCGTGGCACCTCGCCACGGCAGCTGCCCGCTCGCTGACGTATGCTCGACCAGGAGCGCCCCTCTTTGTGCAATCTGCTCGCTAGGGTCCTACCCGTGGTATTCGCCGTTGTACTGGATGAGCGTGAGGTCTTCAACGCCGTCGAGTGCGCGGATAGCGTCAGCATAGGGCATATCCACACCGTCAGAGAATACCTCCACGGCCATCTCGACTTTGTCGCCGTGCATCGTCTTGGACTTAACGGTGAACTTGGTGCGGCCAAATGCACGCACGATATCGTCGCCGGTGGTCTGGCCCGTGTAGTGAATGACCATCATGTACACGCGCGCCTTGTCCTGATGGCTCGCAAACCCGGCGATCATCACCACGATGACCACCGCCGTGAGCGCCACGAGTGCGTACATGCCGGCGCCTGCCGTAATGCCCGTGGTAATGGACCAAAACAAATACAGCAGGTCGAGCGGGTCCTTGACCGCCGTACGATAGCGGACGATAGAGAGAGCACCGACCATACCGAGCGAGATGACCACGTTGGTCGAAATCGCGAGCGTGACCATACAGGTAAGCACGCACATGCCTACGAGCGTAACGGCAAAGCTGCGCGAATACACCACGCCGGTAAAAAAGCGCTTGTACACGTAATAGATCAGGATGCCCATGGCAAGCGCCACGAGCAGCGAAAGACCGATCTTGGCAGGGTCGACCTGGCCAAACGCCTCCAAGACGGAGTTCTTAAAAAAGTCCCTGGTGCTCATGGTCTAAATATCCCCTCGGTTCTCAAAATCCGATTCCCAGTAGTTAAAACCGCGCAGGTAGGCGGTCTTTTCGTAACACAGACAGTACTTGGAGACCGCCGTAAGCTCGGCTGCGCCCGGCGGCACCATATCGCGCACCAGCTGCGGGCAAAACTCCGTGAACTTGACCTCCATCACCAGCTTGCCGGGCTCCAGCACAGGCAACGCGGGCAGCGTCACGTCAAAGATATCGAAGCTTCCCACCGCGGCACGCACGTTCATGTCAAACGTAATGCGCACGGTGCCCTCATCCATCACCCACGGCTCGCGCTCGTAGTCCACGATGGTCCTCGGGCGCATCATATTGCAGATGCACTCGATGTAGAACTCGCGACAGAGCGGATAAGGGCTCCTCAGCAAAAAGTCGTAGTCGCCAGCCAGAATCTGCTCAAACTCGCCGCGCGTAAGTGGCGCAGCCTCCTTGTAAATCCAGCTACCGTACTTCTTTTTGCGCTCGAGCTTAATCACCTTGTCGCTGCCGTTATAGATGCGCACGCGATACTTTTTGCGCATGAGAATACCGGCGTCTTTTTCCTCGTAGGCCGAGTTGCAGTAGTCGTCAAAGTACAGGCTGCGAATGGTGTAACCGCCCGCCCGCGAATGCTTGTCCAGCTTAAACACCGGCGCCATGCGACAGGCAAGCGCAACGTGCTCGCCCTCGTTAATGAGATATTTGAGCTCGTGGCGGTAACGCTCCTGCGTGGCACGCACAGGCGGGGCCGCCAAGCGCTCAAGCAGCGCGCTAGCCCTCCTCATACGTATCCTCCACGACCTTACCGCCGCCTTGTACGTAAAAGCACTTCATGCCGTAGTTCTTGCCGTCGTCGGTCACATAGTAGTCAAACGCATCTTGCGTATAACCGTCGGAGTTGGTGGCACGCACGCGCACAAAATACTGGCCGGCATCGGGCGCATCGCAGGTCACCTCGGGAAGCAGCACGTCCTCGGCCTTAAAGACCACGTCGCTTATGGCATAGTCGCGCGCAAGCTCTACGGTGTAGCGAATGTCGCGCGCCTCAAAGTCGTAGGACGCATCCCAGTTAATGCGCAGCTTACCGTTATCGATCTGCGGCACGCCGATGTAGAACGGCATGGGCTTTTTAAAACTCTCGCGAAAGCTCTTGTAGTTCTCCTCGATCTCGGAGGGAATCGACGCGGCGATCTGCTCGTATTGGTCCTTGGTGACAGGCAGATTGTCGATATCGGGCGAAGCAAAGACCAGGGATTCAGTCACCTCGCGGTAGTGCTTGATCATCTTGCTCAGGCGTGCCTCGGTCATGTACGAACGCAAGTCCTTGACGGCACGGTCGAGTTCGCTGCGGAACGACTTGCTGCGCAACGCGCGGTTAAACAGCACGTTGCCCCAGTAGTTGCTTGCGCCGCGCTCCCAGCTCGCGTAGTCCGAAAACCCGGTAAGAGAAAGCTCCAACTTACGCAGCATGCCGTCGTTATCCCAATCCAAAAAGTACCAGGTATTTGAGTTGAGAGGGCTGTACAGATAGCAGTT
>PPYF01188750.1_pt1 | contig 11200 bp, 10 predicted proteins | sample 1559871 | NCBI WGS metagenome assembly PPYF01 (sample SAMN08240021, study PRJNA423297) | Human gut metagenome, whole genome shotgun sequencing project. | reverse complement strand
CCCCGCCACCGGCGGGGTTTTTTCTGTCCGCAATTTACCGGTAACCCCCAAATAACCCCTCATTTCACCCACTAATCGTCCGATTAAAAACCCTGCAGAAACGGATAATCATGCCGATAACTCATATAACGCAGGGCTGTTTATCGTGAATTCACTCTATACCGCTGAAGGTGTAATGGATAAACACTCGCTGTGGCAGCGTTATGTCCCGCTGGTGCGTCACGAAGCATTGCGCCTGCAGGTTCGACTGCCCGCGAGCGTGGAACTTGACGATCTGCTACAGGCGGGCGGCATTGGGTTACTTAATGCCGTCGAACGCTATGACGCCCTACAAGGAACGGCATTTACAACTTACGCAGTGCAGCGTATCCGTGGCGCTATGCTGGATGAACTTCGCAGCCGTGACTGGGTGCCGCGCAGCGTGCGACGCAACGCGCGTGAAGTGGCACAGGCAATAGGGCAACTGGAGCAGGAACTTGGCCGCAACGCCACGGAAACTGAGGTAGCGGAACGTTTAGGGATCGATATTGCCGATTATCGCCAAATGTTGCTCGACACCAATAACAGCCAGCTCTTCTCCTACGATGAGTGGCGCGAAGAGCACGGCGATAGCATCGAACTGGTTACTGATGATCATCAGCGAGAAAACCCGCTACAACAACTGCTGGACAATAATCTGCGCCAGCGGGTGATGGAAGCCATCGAAACGTTGCCGGAGCGCGAAAAACTGGTATTAACCCTCTATTACCAGGAAGAGCTGAATCTCAAAGAGATTGGTGCAGTGCTGGAGGTCGGGGAATCGCGGGTCAGTCAGTTACACAGCCAGGCTATTAAACGGTTACGCACTAAACTGGGTAAGTTATAACGTCAGTAAATGCCGCACTTTAACTTTGACTACCAGGAGTTCTTAATGATGGTGCAGCACCTGAAAAGACGGCCATTAAGCCGCTATCTTAAAGACTTTAAACACAGCCAGACCCATTGCGCGCATTGCCGTAAATTACTCGATCGCATTACCCTCGTTCGCGACGGCAAAATAGTGAATAAAATCGAGATTTCCCGCCTGGACACGCTGCTTGATGAAAAGGGCTGGCAAACGGAACAAAAATCATGGGCGGCATTGTGCCGATTTTGCGGTGATTTACATTGCAAAACGCAGAGTGATTTTTTCGATATTATCGGCTTTAAGCAATTTCTTTTTGAGCAAACTGAAATGAGCCCAGGTACGGTGCGTGAATATGTCGTTCGTCTGCGCCGTTTGGGGAATCATCTACACGAGCAAAATATTTCCCTCGATCAGCTGCAGGACGGTTTCCTTGATGAAATCCTCGCCCCGTGGCTGCCCACCACCAGCACCAACAATTACCGCATCGCGTTACGGAAGTATCAACACTATCAGCGCCAAACCTGTACCGGACTTGTGCAGAAATCCTCCAGCCTGCCTGCTTCTGATATATATTAAATAAGAATAAGATGTAGCGGAGTTGTTTTTGTGTTTACAAACAATGGCTCTACACTGCAAACAGACATAACAACATTCGGGGTGAATATGAAATTAGCACATCTGGGACGTCAGGCATTGATGGGTGTGATGGCCGTGGCGCTGGTTGCGGGCATGAGCGTTAAAAGTTTTGCAGATGAAGGTCTGCTTAATAAAGTTAAAGAGCGCGGCACGCTGCTGGTAGGGCTGGAAGGAACTTATCCGCCGTTCAGTTTTCAGGGAGATGACGGCAAATTAACCGGTTTTGAAGTGGAATTTGCCCAACAGCTGGCAAAACATCTTGGCGTTGAGGCGTCACTAAAACCGACCAAATGGGACGGTATGCTGGCGTCGCTGGACTCTAAACGCATTGATGTGGTGATTAATCAGGTCACCATTTCTGACGAGCGCAAGAAAAAATACGATTTCTCTACCCCTTACACCATTTCCGGTATTCAGGCGCTGGTGAAAAAAGGTAACGAAGGCACCCTTAAAACGGCTGCTGATCTGAAAGGCAAAAAAGTGGGTGTCGGTCTGGGCACCAACTATGAAGAGTGGCTGCGGCAGAATGTTCAGGGTGTCGATGTGCGTACCTATGATGATGACCCGACCAAATATCAGGATCTGCGCGTAGGGCGTATCGATGCGATCCTCGTTGATCGTCTGGCGGCGCTGGATCTGGTGAAGAAAACCAACGATACGCTGGCAGTAACCGGTGAAGCATTCTCCCGTCAGGAGTCTGGCGTGGCGCTGCGTAAAGGAAATGAGGACCTGCTGAAAGCGGTGAATGATGCAATTGCGGAAATGCAAAAAGACGGCACTCTGCAAGCTCTTTCCGAAAAATGGTTTGGTGCTGATGTGACCAAATAATCAGCATAATGACAAAAAAGGGCGCTTTCACTAGCGCCTTTTTTATTTACGCGTTTTCAGCGTGCATAATAAGAAAATCACAACAACACACATCGGAGGCTGTTATGCCACTGCATAATTTAACCCGTTTTCCACGGTTGGAGTTTATCGGCGCGCCAATGCCGCTCGAATATCTGCCGCGCTTTTCTGATTATCTTGGACGGGAAATTTTCATCAAACGGGATGACGTCACCCCCATGGCAATGGGCGGCAATAAATTACGTAAGCTGGAATTTCTCGCAGCAGATGCTCTGCGCGAAGGTGCCGATACGCTGATTACTGCCGGCGCGATCCAGTCTAACCATGTGCGCCAGACTGCCGCAGTTGCGGCGAAACTCGGTCTGCACTGCGTGGCGCTGCTGGAAAATCCTATTGGCACAACCGCAGAAAACTATTTAACCAACGGCAATCGCTTGTTGCTGGATCTGTTCAATACCCAGATTGAAATGTGCGACGCACTGACCGATCCCAATGCCCAACTGGAAGAGCTGGCGACGCGAGTCGAAGCACAAGGCTTTCGCCCGTATGTCATTCCGGTTGGCGGTTCTAATGCTTTGGGCGCGCTGGGTTATGTGGAGAGTGCGCTGGAAATCGCGCAACAGTGTGAAGGGGCGGTTAATATTTCGTCGGTGGTAGTCGCATCGGGCAGTGCCGGAACTCACGCCGGACTGGCTGTTGGGCTGGAACACCTGATGCCTGAAAGCGAACTGATTGGCGTGACCGTGTCGCGTTCCGTTGCCGATCAATTGCCGAAAGTGGTTAACCTACAACAGGCGATTGCGAAAGAACTGGAGCTGACCGCATCAGCGGAAATTTTACTCTGGGATGACTATTTTGCACCTGGCTACGGCGTGCCGAACGACGAAGGCATGGAAGCAGTGAAATTGCTGGCGCGGCTGGAAGGCATTCTGCTTGATCCTGTGTATACCGGAAAAGCGATGGCGGGTCTGATTGACGGTATCAGTCAGAAACGCTTCAAAAATGAAGGGCCGATTCTGTTTATTCATACCGGCGGCGCGCCTGCGCTGTTCGCCTATCATCCCCACGTTTAGCTCCGGGAACGCTCATGCAAGAAAGTATACAACTGGTTATTGATTCCTTGCCGTTCCTGCTGAAAGGGGCTGGGTATACGCTGCAACTCAGTATCGGCGGCATGTTTTTTGGCTTACTGCTCGGGTTTATTCTCGCGCTGATGCGCCTGTCGCCAATCTGGCCCGTGCGCTGGCTGGCGCGTTTTTATATCTCTATTTTTCGTGGTACGCCGCTCATCGCACAACTGTTTATGATCTATTACGGCCTGCCGCAGTTTGGTATCGAATTAGATCCCATTCCGTCAGCAATGATTGGTCTGTCGTTGAACACTGCCGCCTATGCTGCCGAAACGCTTCGCGCCGCCATTTCTTCTATTGATAAAGGTCAGTGGGAAGCAGCTGCCAGTATTGGTATGACGCCATGGCAGACTATGCGTCGCGCGATTTTGCCACAGGCGGCGCGGGTGGCGTTGCCGCCGCTGTCGAACAGCTTTATCAGTCTGGTAAAAGATACGTCGCTGGCCGCGACAATCCAGGTGCCGGAGCTGTTCCGTCAGGCGCAGTTGATTACCTCGCGTACGCTGGAGGTATTCACCATGTATCTGGCGGCTTCGCTCATCTACTGGATCATGGCGACTGTGTTATCGACGTTGCAGAACCATTTTGAGAATCAACTTAATCGCCAGGAGAGAGAACCAAAATGAGTGCCATTGAAGTTAAGAACCTGGTGAAAAAATTTCACGGTCAGACGGTGCTGCACGGTATCGACCTTGAGGTAAAGCCTGGCGAAGTGGTGGCAATTATCGGTCCGAGTGGTTCCGGCAAAACCACGTTGCTACGCAGCATAAATCTGCTGGAACAACCCGAAGCGGGAACGATCACCGTTGGCGATATCACTATTGATACTGCACGTTCATTAAGTCAGCAAAAATCGCTGATTCGCCAGTTGCGTCAGCACGTCGGGTTTGTCTTCCAGAACTTTAATTTGTTTCCGCATCGTACGGTGCTGGAAAACATTATTGAAGGGCCGGTGATCGTCAAAGGCGAACCGAAAGAAGAGGCCACGGCGCGCGCTCGCGAGCTGTTGGCGAAAGTTGGGCTGGCCGGTAAAGAAACCAGCTATCCACATCGTTTGTCTGGCGGTCAACAGCAACGTGTTGCGATTGCACGTGCGCTGGCAATGCGTCCTGAGGTGATTTTGTTTGACGAGCCAACGTCGGCGCTGGATCCAGAGCTGGTGGGCGAAGTCCTGAACACCATCCGTCAGCTGGCGCAGGAAAAGCGCACGATGGTGATTGTGACGCACGAAATGAGCTTTGCCCGGGATGTTGCGGACCGGGCGATCTTTATGGACCAGGGGCGGATAGTCGAGCAGGGGGCCGCAAAAGCGTTATTTGCCGATCCCGAGCAGCCTCGCACCCGCCAGTTCCTCGAGAAGTTTCTGCTGCAATAATAAGAAAAAATCAGCCCCGACGATTCACCTGTCGGGGCTGGACGCCATTTCAAGCCTGATAAAACTGCTTAACAAATCAGCATAACTCATTAATAACATAAGAGAATGCGATGGCTTGCAAAAGTAATTCATTGCCTGAATAATATAAATTATATATAAATCTTATTTATGTGATAGTTTGAATTATCATTATAAATGATACTCACTCTCAGGGGCGTTGCGGTTTACTATGCAGGATAAGGATTTTTTCAGCTGGCGTCGCACGATGCTGTTGCGTTTTCAGAGGATGGAGGCCGCAGAAGAGGTCTACCATGAAATAGAGTTTCAGGCTCAGCAGCTGGAGTACGATTACTATTCGTTATGTGTTCGCCACCCGGTACCATTCACGCGACCTAAAGTGGCTTTCTACACCAATTACCCTGAGGCGTGGGTTAGTTATTATCAGGCAAAAAACTTTCTCGCAATTGATCCGGTGCTGAACCCTGAAAACTTTAGTCAGGGCCATTTAATGTGGAATGATGACTTATTCAGCGAAGCACAGCCGTTATGGGAAGCCGCGCGCGCACATGGTTTACGCCGCGGTGTCACTCAGTATTTAATGCTGCCAAACCGGGCGCTGGGCTTTTTGTCCTTTTCCCGTAGCAGCGCGCGCGAAATACCCATTCTTAGTGATGAACTGCAATTAAAAATGCAGTTACTGGTGCGCGAAAGTCTGATGGCTCTGATGCGTTTAAATGATGAAATAGTGATGACGCCAGAGATGAATTTCAGCAAGCGCGAAAAAGAAATTCTGAGGTGGACGGCGGAAGGGAAGACATCAGCAGAGATAGCGATGATTTTGTCAATCTCTGAGAATACGGTCAATTTCCATCAGAAAAACATGCAGAAAAAAATCAATGCACCGAATAAGACCCAGGTTGCCTGTTACGCGGCCGCTACTGGCTTAATTTGATCTCTTTTCTTTCTGCGTGTCAGATGCAAAAACCGGCTGAAAGGCACGTTCTCAGCCGGTTTTATATTACTGACGGTAGGCTTGTTTAATTTGCTTAACCGTTTTGGAAAATACTGCAGCCTGGGTTTCGTCTTCGATCAGCGCAAGCTGTTTTTCCATCTTTAACATCACGCGGCCCGCGTCAGCTTGTCCCATCGCCTGCAGCATCAGCGTCAGCATCGCTTTCAGGCAGGAGACTTCATTTGCCAGTTCTTGATTATTCTCGGCAGTAGAAAAATCAGGCGTACTCATTTATTTTCCTCGTCATGTTGCAATGAAAATTTGCGGTGAAAAATGTTAAGGCGGCGGAGTATACCATAAGCTTTGCTAAAAATAGCAGTGGTTGTTTTTTGAGCGTATCGTCAACGGTGCTATTAAATGCGTTAATATAATGACCAATAAATATTTTTATCATGAATGTTTTTTGCCCGTATTGTTCGGGTTAATTAATGTTACATATTCAGCGGGCTGATTTTCATTTTTGCTGAATAAAGGTAATTTTTGTCACATTTCGTCGCAGGGCTTACTGTGAAACGATCCGGTAAGCCGTTGGTGACGGGCGTGACCATAACTGTGGACAATCGAATTGACAAAAACGAGAGAAAAATCGAATACCCACCATTTTTAACGTTTCAAAGTTGCAATAAAAACCGCTAATATACGAATGACTAACTATCAGTAGCGTTATCCCTATTTCTGGAGATATTCCTTTGATCAACGTTCTACTTGTTGATGACCACGAACTGGTGCGCGCAGGGATACGACGCATTCTGGAAGATATAAAGGGTATAAAAGTCGTCGGTGAGGCATCGTGCGGTGAAGACGCCGTTAAGTGGTGTCGGGCAAATGCCGTTGACGTGGTGCTAATGGACATGAGTATGCCGGGCATTGGCGGTCTTGAGGCGACGCGTAAAATCGCGCGTTCCACAGCTGATGTCAAAATCATCATGCTTACCGTCCATACAGAAAACCCTTTACCAGCGAAAGTCATGCAGGCCGGTGCTGCGGGCTACCTCAGCAAAGGCGCGGCTCCGCAGGAAGTCGTGAGTGCGATTCGTTCTGTCTATTCAGGGCAGCGTTACATTGCTTCTGACATCGCTCAACAAATGGCGTTAAGCCAGATCGAACCAGAAAAAACAGAAAGCCCATTTGCCAGTTTGTCTGAACGTGAATTGCAGATTATGCTGATGATCACCAAGGGCCAGAAGGTCAATGAGATCTCAGAACAGCTCAATCTCAGTCCGAAAACGGTGAACAGCTACCGCTATCGTATGTTCAGTAAACTAAACATTCATGGCGATGTTGAGCTGACTCACCTGGCAATTCGCCATGGTCTGTGTAATGCGGAGACATTATCAAGTCAGTGAGTGATCAGTTTGACGCAAAAGCGTTTTTAAAAACCGTAACCAGCCAGCCAGGCGTTTATCGCATGTACGATGCTGGTGGTACGGTTATCTATGTCGGCAAAGCGAAAGACCTGAAAAAACGGCTTTCCAGCTATTTCCGTAGCAACCTCGCTTCGCGCAAAACCGAAGCGCTGGTCGCCCAGATCCAGCAAATTGATGTAACGGTTACTCATACAGAAACCGAAGCGCTGTTGCTGGAACACAACTACATCAAACTCTATCAGCCGCGTTACAACGTTTTGCTACGCGATGATAAATCTTATCCTTTTATCTTCCTGAGTGGCGATACCCACCCGCGTCTGGCGATGCATCGTGGTGCGAAGCATGCCAAAGGTGAATATTTCGGCCCGTTCCCGAATGGCTATGCCGTACGTGAAACACTGGCGCTACTGCAAAAGATTTTCCCCATTCGCCAGTGCGAAAATAGTGTTTATCGCAATCGCTCGCGTCCGTGTCTGCAATATCAGATAGGGCGCTGTCTGGGACCGTGCGTTGAAGGACTGGTGAGTGAAGAAGAATACGCTCAGCAGGTCGAGTATGTGCGCCTGTTTTTGTCTGGCAAAGATGATCAGGTGCTTACGCAACTCATTAGTCGTATGGAAACTGCCAGCCAGAATCTGGAGTTTGAAGAAGCGGCACGTATTCGCGACCAAATTCAGGCGGTGCGACGCGTCACCGAAAAACAATTCGTTTCCAATACCGGCGACGACCTCGACGTTATTGGTGTGGCGTTCGATGCGGGCATGGCTTGTGTCCACGTATTGTTCATTCGTCAGGGCAAAGTGCTCGGCAGCCGCAGCTATTTCCCGAAAGTGCCTGGCGGTACGGAACTGAGCGAGGTGGTAGAAACCTTCGTAGGTCAGTTCTATTTACAAGGCAGCCAGATGCGCACCTTACCGGGTGAGATCCTGCTCGATTTTAATCTTAGCGATAAAACGCTGCTCGCCGATTCCCTTTCAGAACTGGCGGGACGCAAGATTAATGTTCAAACCAAACCTCGCGGCGATCGGGCGCGTTATCTGAAACTCGCGCGCACCAATGCGGCGACGGCCTTAACCAGTAAACTTTCGCAGCAATCTACCGTTCACCAGCGGCTTACAGCACTTGCCAGTGTGTTGAAATTGCCGGAAGTGAAGCGGATGGAGTGCTTTGACATCAGCCATACCATGGGTGAACAAACCGTCGCTTCCTGTGTGGTGTTTGATGCTAACGGCCCGCTGCGTGCGGAGTATCGGCGCTATAACATTACTGGCATCACGCCGGGCGATCGGCAAATGTTGTTGAAATATATGGGCGGTTTGCAAGGTTTACGTAACGCCAGCGTCGAGGAAATTGCAAAAGTGCCGGGTATTTCGCAAGGTCTGGCAGAAAAGATCTTCTGGTCGTTGAAACATTGATGTCTCTGTAGCAACATAGGGGTAATCTTACTGACAACAGATAGTTACCCGTCATTATGCAATTTAATATCCCTACGTTGCTTACACTGTTCCGTGTCATCCTTATCCCATTCTTTGTATTGGTCTTTTATCTGCCTGTCACCTGGTCGCCGTTTGCCGCCGCGCTCATTTTCTGCGTCGCGGCGGTAACTGACTGGTTCGATGGTTTTCTGGCACGCCGCTGGAACCAGAGTACCCGGTTTGGTGCTTTCCTTGACCCTGTAGCAGATAAAGTTCTCGTGGCTATCGCCATGGTGCTGGTAACCGAGCATTATCACAGCTGGTGGGTGACCTTACCGGCGGCAACGATGATCGCCCGTGAAATTATTATTTCTGCGCTACGCGAATGGATGGCGGAGTTGGGTAAACGCAGTAGCGTGGCTGTCTCCTGGATTGGGAAAGTGAAAACCACTGCCCAGATGGTGGCGTTGGCCTGGCTGCTGTGGCGTCCGAACATTTGGGTTGAGTACGCCGGTATTGCACTTTTCTTTGTGGCTGCGGTACTGACTCTGTGGTCAATGTTGCAATATTTGAGCGCTGCGCGTGCAGATTTGCTTGATCAGTGATCGTTTCGGCGCAATTTTCAGCAAACGATCAAAAGTGGTGAAAAATATCGTTGACTCATCGCGCCAGGTAAGTAGAATGCAACGCATCGAACGGCGGCACTGATTGCCAGACGATAATAAAATCAAGTGATTAACTGATTGCTTGATAAATGCGGGAATAGCTCAGTTGGTAGAGCACGACCTTGCCAAGGTCGGGGTCGCGAGTTCGAGTCTCGTTTCCCGCTCCAGTTTAAAAGACATCGGCGTCAGCGGATGTCTGGCTGAAAGGCCTGAAGAATTTGGCGCGTTAACAAAGCGGTTATGTAGCGGATTGCAAATCCGTCTAGTCCGGTTCGACTCCGGAACGCGCCTCCACTTTCTTCCCGAGCCCGGATGGTGGAATCGGTAGACACAAGGGATTTAAAATCCCTCGGCGTTCGCGCTGTGCGGGTTCAAGTCCCGCTCCGGGTACCATGGGAAAGATAAGAATAAAATCAAAGCAATAAGCAGTGTCGTGAAACCACCTTCGGGTGGTTTTTTTGTGCCTGCAACTTGTCGTTACACCCTCCTTAATTTTTAATCACCGGCAAAGCCACTCAAAAAGTATCTCTGATACGGACCGGCATGTAAGATAGGTGCTGGCGAGTTGAGATCCACAAGGAAAAGCGTATGAAAACGGGACCGTTAAACGAAAGTGAGTTGGAATGGCTGGACGATATTCTGACCAAATACAACACTGACCACGCCATCCTTGATGTGGCGGAGCTGGACGGTTTATTGACGGCGGTGTTGAGTTCTCCGCAAGAGATTGAACCGGAACAGTGGCTGGTTGCCGTGTGGGGTGGGGCTGACTATGTGCCGCGCTGGGCGTCAGAGAAAGAGATGACGCGCTTTATGAACCTGGCCTTTCAACATATGGCCGATACCGCAGAGCGTCTGAACGAATTCCCGGAGCAGTTTGAGCCGTTATTCGGCTTGCGAGAAGTCGATGGCAGCGAGCTGACGATTGTTGAGGAGTGGTGCTTTGGCTATATGCGGGGCGTGGCACTTTCTGACTGGTCAACGTTGCCCGATTCGTTAAAACCAGCGCTGGAGGCGATTGCGCTGCACGGTACTGAGGAAAACTTCGAGCGGGTAGAGAAGATGTCGCCAGAAGCGTTTGAAGAGAGCGTAGATGCCATTCGACTGGCGGCGCTTGATCTACATGCGTACTGGATGGCGCATCCGCAGGAAAAAGCTGTTCAGCAACCGATCAAAGCAGAAGAGAAACCGGGGCGTAACGATCCTTGCCCGTGCGGTAGTGGTAAGAAATTTAAGCAGTGCTGCCTGCATTAAGAGGTCAAATTGGGTGTCAGCGTTAATTCTGGCACCCAATAAGGAATTTGAGGCTATCTGATCACCCCACTTCTGGTAACAACCCTGCCGCAATCAAAAATTGCACGCCAATCACAGCAATACCACAGAGAAACACCACCACCAGCGCCGGACGACCACCTTTAACCCGGTAACCCGCCTGAGGATTGTGCTTTCTGCTTTGCCAGGTCAACAGCGAAGGGATAATCAATGCCAGTACCGCCAGCGCCACACCGGCGTAACCCAGCGCCATCACAAATCCTCGTGGATAAAACAGTGCAAACGCCAACGGCGGCAGAAAGGTAATTGCACCAGTTTGCAACCGTCCACCAACGGTATTTGAACGCTGAAATAAATCAGCCAGATAATCAAATAAGCCTAACGCAACGCCGAGAAATGACGTGGCGAGGGCTAAATCAGCAAATAAATGCACTGCCAGCTCAACATGCGGAGAGGCCACCATTTCGCGTAACGCCTGTAACAGCCCGTTTAATCCAGCATGATTAGCCAGCAATCCCATAAAGGTTGTTGAATCAATGCTGCCAAGCGTTGCCACCTGCCAGAAAATATATGCCACCAGGGGGATCGCACTACCG
>PPYF01526243.1_pt1 | contig 11202 bp, 10 predicted proteins | sample 1559871 | NCBI WGS metagenome assembly PPYF01 (sample SAMN08240021, study PRJNA423297) | Human gut metagenome, whole genome shotgun sequencing project. | reverse complement strand
CAACTTTACAAGTACATTACATGGAAACAAAGTATTTAAGAATTAATCCTGCCGACAACGTTGCCGTTGCCATTGTTAATCTCCCGGCAGGAGAGCATCTTTCTGTAGATGGCATTGAGATTACATTGAACGAGGACATTCCCGCCGGACACAAATTCGCATTGAAGAATTTCGCAGAAGGTGAAAATGTAATCAAGTACGGTTATCCTATCGGACATGCCCGAATGGCTAAACAGCAGGGCGACTGGATGAACGAGACGAATATCAAGACCAACCTCGCCGGATTACTGGAATACACCTACAACCCTGTTCAAGTTTCTTTGGATATTGACCGCAAAGACCTTACCTTCAAAGGGTATCGCCGCAAAAACGGTGACGTAGGCGTAAGAAACGAAATATGGATTATCCCGACCGTAGGTTGCGTGAACGGTATCATCGGCCAATTAGCTGAAGGATTGCGTCGCGAAACCGAAGGCAAAGGTGTGGATGCCATCGTTGCTTTCCCGCACAACTACGGCTGTTCACAGCTTGGTGACGACCATGAAAATACGAAGAAGATTCTTCGCGATATGGTGCTTCATCCCAATGCAGGCGCAGTATTGGTAGTAGGTTTGGGATGCGAAAATAACCAACCGGACGTATTCCGCGAATTTTTAGGCGAGTTTGATGAAGACCGCGTGAAGTTCATGGTAACTCAGAAAGTGGGTGACGAATACGAAGAAGGAATGGAAATCCTGCGCGATTTGTATGCGAAAGCATCCAAAGACGAACGTACCGATGTTCCTTTGTCCGAGCTCCGTGTAGGTCTGAAATGCGGTGGTTCCGACGGTTTCTCCGGTATTACGGCAAACCCGTTGCTGGGTATGTTCTCCGATTTCCTGATTGCACAAGGCGGTACAAGCGTATTGACCGAAGTGCCGGAAATGTTCGGCGCAGAGACTATCTTGATGAACCGTTGCGAAAACAAAGATTTGTTCGAGCAGACTGTACATCTGATTAATGATTTCAAAGAATATTTCTTGTCGCATGGAGAGCCTGTCGGTGAAAACCCGTCTCCGGGAAACAAAGCCGGTGGTATCTCTACATTGGAAGAAAAAGCGTTGGGATGCACGCAGAAATGCGGAAAGAGTTATGTGTCCGGCGTGATGCCTTACGGCGAACGTTTGCAGAAGAAAGGTCTTAACCTGCTTTCTGCTCCGGGCAACGACCTGGTGGCAGCTACCACTCTTGCAGCAAGCGGATGCCATATGGTACTTTTCACAACCGGACGTGGAACGCCATTCGGTACTTTTGTCCCTACAATGAAGATTTCCACCAACTCTACTTTGGCTAAAAACAAACCGGGATGGATTGACTTCAACGCAGGCGTCATCGTAGAAAACGAACCGATGGAGAAGACTTGCGAGCGCTTCATTGATTACGTTATCAAAGTGGCAAGCGGCGAGTTCGTTAATAACGAAAAGAAAGGTTATCGCGAAATTGCTATCTTCAAGACAGGCGTAACGTTGTAAATTGCTCTTTATCCCGTATTCTGATAAAAAGAATATATTGTTAGAATTATAATACGAGTTGCTATCCCTCACTCAATGACAAATTGAACGGGATAGCAACTCTTTTTATATTAAACCATATCGTCACCCGTTCTTTTAAATGTGACACGAAGTGTCTTATGAAACGGAATAAAACGGGAAACAACAGCAATAACAATTGATATAACCAGCAGGTAGCCCAGTATTTCTTTCAGTGCAAGCAGTAGACTTTGTTGTTGCAAGGTAGTATATAAAGAATTAGTTGCCAGTTGTGCCGCCTCGGCATTTCCGTGCCCCTGCGCCAGTGCATTGTTCAAAGACTGGCTATATCGTGACGCTGCCAGCGGGTCGACAGTCGTTACAGTCTCCGACAAAGAATACATATATTTTTGTTCCAATCGGTACAGTACATTGCTATAAAACGAAGTAGCCATAATAGGAGTCAATACGGAACGGAAAATAATCAGAAAAAAAGCATTGGACAATAAGAATTTCGGATTCAAATCTTCCACGGCAAACAAGGCGAAAGCTATAATCAAAGTCAACATTCCCAAGCCACGAAAGAATATGGGCAGGTATAACATTTCATAAGTGCTATTCGGAGAGATTCCAAAATACAGGATACCGAAGAAAATCACAAAGCAACTCATTCCCCCCGCTATCAGAAAACGGAAACGCCAACGCTGCCAGCGAAACCACCAGAAGCAGATAAAGGCACCGACTATATATCCGGGAAGCAGATAGATATAGAGGGAATAGGTATGCGTAGTGTCCACTTTCAGAATAATAGTCAGATAGTTCGTCAGCAAAGTGGTTGATGTACTGAAAAACATGACAAGCATCATATAGAGATAGCCGACAATCGCTTTGGCTTGAAATAAGGGTGCAAGACTTACATAAGGTTTCTCCGAATGGCTCTGATACCAGATAAACAAGGCAATCAGCATAGGAGCTATGATGATATATGCGCATATCTTACCGGATGCCATCCAATCGAGCACTTTTCCATAATTGATAACGTACATCAACATCAACAGTCCGGTCGATATAACAAACATCTCACGAATATGCAAGTCGGACAAGGCAACGGCTTTTATAGGACGGTTATGACGGAAACAGATGATAACAAACAAGATAGCTATCAAAATCAGTATCATCATAAAGTAATACATATATTTCCAATTATAATGATATGCCAGTAGGGCGGTTACTAACATCGAAGCCTGTCCCCCACCGTAAACCAACGGATAGAAATAAGAATAGAACTCGCTACGCACATTCTTCCGGCTGAAAATCTTTTGGGCATAACGGATAAACCACAGCATAAGAAAACCTTTCAGGAAACCGACGGCAAAACTGCAAACAATCAGAATATCAGCATTCTGCGTACGGGCGCAAACCCAACTAAGGAAGAATTGCAGTATCAAGTCAATCAGCAACAGCGATTTCACGGAAAAGGCAGCCAGGACTTTAGGGATAATGGGATACGCGATAGCCATGCCTGCCGAAGCGGCATAATATCCCATTGTTATGTCTTCCGAATTCGTACCGAGCGTATTCGAAACTTCGAGCATACTACCCGTATAAGAACCATTGAGCATAGTGACGGGAAGAATCACGACGAAGATACTGACAAGTCCGAGCCAATCGGGCACCCATTGACGGACAGGTGCTTCCAATTCCTTCATCGTTATCATTTGCGCAGAGCTTCTGTTTCTACCATCATGCCGGCTCTCAACTGTGCCATTTCTTCCGAAGAGACATCTTCCAGTTCAATCCGTACCGGTATCCGCTGTTGTACCTTTACAAAATTTCCGGCAGAGTTATCCGTAGGAACCAATGAATATTTGGAACCTGTCGCTTCGGAGATAGCGGTGACTTCTCCATGAAAAATCTTTCCGGGCACTGCATCCACTTTTATACGCACTTGTTGACCGATATAGATATTGGCAATCTGGGTTTCTTTATAATTGGCGGTAATCCATTTGTCCGTGTTGCGTACCAGATAAGAAATGGTTTGCCCCGTCTGCACATACTGACCGGGTTCCAACGTACGCCTGCCCATATATCCGTCATAGGGAGCCATAAGAACCGTATAAGACAAATTCAACTTAGCCAGGTCGAGGTCTGCTTCCTTGCGCAAAATAGCAGCTTCCGCACTCGTTGTTTTCTTACTTGTTTCCGTATATTGCGAAAGTACCGACTGTTTCTGAGCAACCAATGCCTGATAGCGCGCCTTTGCCGCTTCATAGGCAGCTTTAGTTTGCTCAAACTGTTGCTCCGGGACAGATTCTTCTCTCAACAAACGTTCAAAGCGATGATAATCCTGCTCCAGTTGCCAGAGCTTCGCTTTTGCTTCGGCAATGTTGGCATCCTGCACAGCGATATTCGTATGGGAAGTCTCAATACCCGAATGAAGTACCTCTTGTGAACCATGCGCATCCAACAAAGCAGCTTCCGCTTCCTTCACCTTGATTTGATATTCACGGTTGTCAAGCACTAGCAAAGTATCGCCTTGACGCACATATTGATGCTCTTTAAAACGCACTTCCTTTATATAGCCCGAAGCCCGTACATTCAAAGGCGCTACATATTGGTCTACAAAAGCGTCATTCGTCACCTCATAATTTACATAACGCCAAAAGTAAGTGGCAGTCCACCAAAGACCGGAACCTGCCAGACAGATACATACCAAATTTAAAATAATATTGCGGGTTCTGAGCTTTTTCAGCTTCTTCTGTTTTTCTTTCAATTGATTTGCCATATCTGTTTTGTATATTAAAGACGACCACAAGCCTTCTGAAGTTGATAATAAGTATAAATCACACGAGTGCGTGCAGTAACCAACTGCAACTCGACATTCAGACGGACGGAATTTGCGTCGAGCAAGTCAGTCAAGATAGCCAGTTGATTCAGATAACGGTTCTGCATGATACGGTAATTTTCTTCCGCTTGCCGGACGGATAGTTTCAAAGCCTCTACCCTCTGCATGGCTTCCCGATGCCGCAAGAATGCGGAACGCACTTCCATGCGGATTCCCTGCATTTTCTGTTCTTCCTCGTTCTTCCGCAAAGACATCATCATTTTGCTCTCTTTTATTTTATGATTGTTCTTATACAATGAGGATAAAGGATAAGAAACCGATACGCCCACATTCCAGTTGTTATTGTACATATCCGCCAAAGTGCGTGAGACAGGACGTGCCAATGTATTCGATGCATATAACGATACGCTGGGTAATGAGAAAGACTTGGTTGAACGGATTTCATTCCTTGCCAGTTCCGTTTGCGCACGAAGCAATTTCATCGCCGGGTCATTCGCATAAGCCTGAACGATATAGTCATCATAAGATTGCAAGGCAACTGCTTGATAAAGCAGGGTAGTATCCGGCTGCAATAATACATTCTCGTCCTGCCCCAACAGAATATCGAGTTGCTGCGATACAAGCACAATGCTGTTTTCCGTTTCCTGCAAAGACAAGCGGTCGTTAGTCAACTGCATCTCACTTCGCAAGACATCATTATTGGTAATCAGCCCTTCCTTTTTCATGCGCCGTATATCGTGCAACCGAAGTTCCGATTCTTCAATGTTTCGCATCAGTATCTCATGCTGCTTAAAGAGGCTGAAGAGATTCATATACTGATTCAGCAGTTTCAGTTTAATCTCCGCCCGGTCGGTCAAAGTCTGCAATTCGGCGACTTGCTTTTCAATATCCGCCTTATGGATAGCAGTTCGGATTTTACCGCCCTGATAGAGAGGTTGCGCCAAATCAATCGCATAATTTTGTGACCAGTCCGGCGCGTCCGGGTAGAGAGGTGCAGACAGTCCCCGTTCCCAAACGACGGGTTGCCCGACGAATCCGCCTTTCAGTCCAATCTGTAATTCCGGCAGTCGTGCAGTTCTTGCAGTCCGCGTCCGTTCCTGCGCCATAGATTCTTTCATTGCATCCGCCTGAAGTTGCAGGCTATATTGTACGCCCCGTTCAAAGAGCTGATCGACGGTAAGAAATAAAGAGTCTGTTTGTGCGTCTATCAATTGGGGAAAAGAAAACAGGCTGAATAAAATGACCGGATATAGTTTATATTTTTTCAAGAACATCATAAACACTGTTTAATTCAGACAACATGGTTTCAATACTTTCAATACCGATAATGTGTTCTGCATATACATAAACCTGGTCTAAAACCGGACGAATCTGCTCTTTAAACTCTTCACCCGCCGGAGTCAGAAACACCAGTTTATTACGGCGGTCGTTCGGGTCTTCTTTCCGGCAGACGTATCCTTTCTTTTCCTGGTTGTTCATCAAGTTAGTCAGGCATGCTTTATCTTTCGCTATACGCTCCGCCAATATCTGCTGACTGATGCCTTGTTCGTGCCATAAACTGCTCAATACTTGAAGCATTTCGAATGTAATGCCTGCATTATTCTTCTTTAATGTCCGTTGCATAGACCGGCGAAAAGCCATACGTGTGCGGACAACCTGCAACATGAGTTCTCTGAACTCCGCTCCTTCTCTCATTCTTATTATCGTTTTACCTTTTCGGGCGCAAAGGTACGTATTCTCGTCGAATTAGTCAAACATTTGACTAATTTCATCTATCCAACTTCTTTTTTGAACCTATTTATTGAAATAATCAGATAAAATCTTGTTCATCTTAAATGTTTTATTTTACTTTGCACTACAAAGTACTTTTTATATGAATAAAGATAAAGCATTAGAATCGGTAAATGAGATAAAGGAGTTGATGGAAAAGTCCTCAAAGTTTATCTCTGTTAGTGGAATCGCTGCCATCCTGGCAGGCATTTACGCATTGGCTGGCGCGTACATCGCGACACAAGTTATTACACCGGACACGTATTTAATCGTCGCCCTGGAATTAATGGCTATAATAGCCCTGTCGGTATTGGCAGCCGCAGCCGTTACTGCCGGCATCCTGTCCTACTGCAAATCCAAGAAGACAGGACAGAAGTTTTTCAGCCGGCTCACTTATCGGGCATTATGGAATTTTTCGCTTCCGATGCTGGCAGGCGGTATTGTATGTATTTCTATCCTGATGCACGAGTATTATGATATTCTGGCCTCTGTCATGCTTCTATTCTATGGACTGGCGTTGGTCAATGCATCCAAGTTTACCTATTCCAGTGTGGCATGGCTAGGATATGCTTTCATTTGCCTGGGCGCTGTCGACTGTTTCTGGACGGGTCATTCACTTCTGTTCTGGACGATAGGTTTCGGCGGTTTCCATATCCTCTATGGCATATTGTTCTATTTACATTACGAAAGAAAGAAATCATAAATGATAGAATCATTCCAATATATTAATAAAGCATTCGAAAGCAAGGTACGACTGGGTATCATGGCTGTTCTGATGGTTAATGAGGAAGCTGATTTCAATTTTCTGAAAGAGCAGCTCGCATTGACCGACGGCAACCTTGCCAGTCATACCCGTGCCCTGGAAGAACTGGGATATATCGTATGCAACAAAAGTTTTGTCGGACGAAAGCCGCGAACTGCCTTTCAAGCGACTTCGCAAGGCAGGGAAGCTTTCAAATCTCATATTGAAGCTCTGGAGCAATTTTTAAAATCAAAATAATTCATTCATCTAAACACTATCAGCTTATGGACGGTTTCAATGAAAATTCAAACGAGCAACAGGCACAGCAACCTATGGGATGCCTTCACCGTTTCTCTAAAACAATCAAGGTTGTCATCATCGGGGGATTAATCCTTCTTCTGATGATTCCTATGTTCATGATTGAAAATCTTATTTCCGAACGGGGACGCACGCAGGAAGAAGCAATCAATGAGGTAAGCGAGAAATGGAGTCTCGCACAGACGGTCACCGGCCCTTATCTGAATATTCAATACCCAGTGGTAATAGAGAACAACGGAGAAAAGAAGGTGTCAATCAAAGACCTGATACTCTTCCCCGACGAACTTTTGATTAACGGGCAACTTAAGACCGAAATCCTGAAAAGAAGCCTCTACGAGGTCAATGTGTACCAATCGGAACTGACTCTGAAAGGTTCTTTCAGCTCGGAAGAACTGATAAAGAGCAGAATAGATATGGGGCAACTGCAATTCGACAGAGCTGCTATCTGTCTGAATCTGACCGACATGCGTGGTATCAGCGAACAGATTAGTATCACCCTCGGAGATTCCGTCTACGTATTTGAACCGGGAATGGATAACAGAGGGATTGATAATACGGGCGTACACGCCATTGCGGATTTATCGGAACTGAAGAACAATAAAAAACTGCCTTACGAAGTAAAAATCAAACTGAAAGGCTCGCAATCCATCAACTTCATCCCGCTGGGTAAAACAACCCGCGTCGACTTGAAAGCCAATTGGAACACACCGAGCTTTACAGGAAGCTATTTACCCAATAACCGGGATATTACCGAGAAAGAATTCTCGGCACAATGGCAAGTCTTGAACTTGAACCGGAACTACTCACAAGTAATGATTGACTATACCAATTTTAATATTAAAAATATAGATAATTCCAGTTTCGGCGTCAATTTCAAGATTCCGGTAGAGCAGTATCAGCAATCTATGCGTTCCGCAAAGTATGCTATCCTGATTATCCTGTTGACATTCGGAGTTATCTTCTTCACTGAAATTATGAATAAAACCCGTATTCATGCTTTACAGTATTTGTTAGTGGGATTGGCACTCTGTCTATTTTATAGTTTGCTCCTCTCCTTCTCTGAGCACATCGGCTTCAACCCTGCTTATCTATTATCTGCCGCACTGACGATTATACTAGTAGGCGGATATATGTTCGGCATCACCAAGAGAAAGAAACCGTCATTAATTATGTCCGGGTTATTGGGAGTGCTCTATCTTTATATATTTGTCCTTATCCAGTTAGAGACTTTTGCTCTGTTGGCAGGCAGCTTGGGATTATTTATTATCCTGGCAATGGTAATGTATTTCTCAAAGAAAATAGATTGGTTTAATGAATAATCAGCTTTTTATAATAGAACTATGGATATAATGTATATAAAAGGAGATGCCACATCTCCTTTTGCTCCAAATAATAAAGTTATCACTCACATCTGTAATGATATTGGCGGTTGGGGAAAAGGTTTTGTATTAGCACTTTCTAAAAAATGGAAAATTGCGGAAGAAGCCTATCGCCAATGGTACAGGTCACAAGAAGGTTTCTCTTTGGGAGCCGTGCAATTTGTTAAGGTAGCAGATGATATATATGTTGCTAATATGATAGGACAGCAGGGTATTCACAAAGATAGTAAAAGGCTTCCCCCTATCCGCTATGAAGCAGTCCGGCAATGTCTGAAAGAAGTTGCCCTATTTGCAACAAAACATGAAGCAAGTGTACATATGCCGCGCATCGGTTGCGGACTGGCTGGTGGCAAGTGGGAACTTATCGAAGAAATCATTAAAGAAGAACTCATAGCCAAGGGAATTGCTGTAACCGTATATGATTTATAAACAAAATCAACGCTATCGCATAAACAACCCGCTTTTCTTCTGAAACACTTGACAAACGACTTTTTATTTTGTATCTTTGAAGAAAGAAAAGTGATAAACAGCATGAGTAATATAAGAAAAATAGATACATAAACAACATTTAAACTGATATCTTTTAGTATCAGAACAAATATGGTATAGGGCAATAGTCTAACGATTATTGCCTTATTTTGTTTATATTTTTACTTAAACAATTTAATCTATTCCCGAAAAACGCAAAAAATAGTTTTTAATAAACTTGGATACCATTTATAATAAACTATCCAAAAGTTTATTATAAACAGAAATCAGGTTTATTAAGTGCGAAGTATTCAATTGTAAAAATAGAGAACCAGTTTATTTAGACCCAAAAGGCATAAACAAACCGATTCACCTATATAGTAATATAAACAAACACCATTCATTATTTCATCCAAACTATCGGATACCCCAAGTCCCTCTTAATAGCTTCCATTTCCGCGCTATGCCACATTTCATGTTTAAAGCTCCATGATAATGCTTCATATTTAGTCTCCGCAACAGGATGCTTAAACGGAAGAGGCGCTAAAGGTTCTGCTAAAGCCTCATCATTCATCAACTCCAAATTTTCGATACAGATTTGATGAACGTTATCCAACTGTTCCCTCAACTTAGTAACAGGAATTAAGTCCTTTGTTATAGAACGATGCAAAGTTCCCATACCATTAAATATCTTGTTATATTCTTTAATAGGCATCAATCGCCCTACCCTCTCATTCACTCCGGTAACGGCCGTCATTGTATGGAAATTCTGTGAAACAAGCAGATGTCCTGCCTGCCAGATAAAATTAGAATCTGTACCGTCGGGAACAACATACCATAAATCTTCCGGCAATTCAGACATCAAACGATTCACAAATGCGCGAGCTTCTATAATCTGCTCTTTCAAAAAATCAATTTTACTCATAACTATATGTTTTTAAATTACACATATAGTTAGTGGAAAAGCCAAAGAAGTTTGTGACAACTTACTGCAGAAATTTCTCCCAATAATTTTTTCTTGGAAGCTCCTTTTCGAACTTCCCATATAAATCGGCAAGCCTCATCATTCGTTGCACCATAGCATATTCCTTATCCATATCAATAGAATACACAGGTTTACAGATACGGCATTTGCAAGTGCCATTGGGATTATACAACGGACAAGTATCATTCATAAAAGCTGATATTTTCTGAATAGAACGATTATAGATTTGCCGTACATTACTTTCTTTCAATTCCATTATTTCGCTAATCTGCCGATAAGGCAGCCCGACATTCTCTCTAAAGATGAATATCAGACGGGCATCATTATTCAGACAATGGTTCAAGGCAGTGATACACCAGTCACACCTTTCTTTTATCCACTCCAGTTTCGCTTCTTCCGCACCGGAATATTCGATTTCAGGCAATGAACGGAAATATTCTACTTCCGACATTTTCACCTGTCTCTCACATTCCGCATACCTGCCGACAGTACGACGGGCAATAGTATATATCCATGTAGAAAGTTCCGAATCACCTTTAAAGCCGTTGAAACTTTTACAAAGTTCAAACCACACTTCCTGGGCTGCTTCCCGGGCGATTTCCTTATTCTGAATCATCCGGTGGGCAATCGTAGAAATCATATTTCCATATTCTTTCACCAAATGATTTATATCTACTTCCATTGCAAGACGTACCTCAAAATATTTTCTTCAAATAAACCATATCCACCAGTTGCTTACCTTCTTCATACATCGGATGGTCGTAATTATCGGTAAAAAAATTCTCTATACGATGGGAAATTGTGAAACCGCAATATTCGTAGAAAGATATGGTAGAAAGCGCATCTCCCGTTCCCACCAACATTTCAGTACACTTGTCCTGATAGTACTCGAATAGAAATTCAATTAAACGTTTCCCGTATCCCTGACGTTGGAAAAAAGGAACAGTAGCAATATTCTTGATTTCATAAATGCCTTCCCCTTCACGAGTTACCACACAGGCAGCTTTCAATCCATTGTCATACAGGACGAACATATCGCCACGTTCCAAATACCGGTCTATCATATCCTCTTGTTCGTCAGCCAAGAGTAACAGTTCGAGGAATTCTTTCTTATCTGAAATTACTTTCTTTATCTCCATATTATCTAGTTTGCCATAAAGATATAAAAAACTAAAATACCATAGTCT
>PPYF01507600.1_pt1 | contig 11202 bp, 10 predicted proteins | sample 1559871 | NCBI WGS metagenome assembly PPYF01 (sample SAMN08240021, study PRJNA423297) | Human gut metagenome, whole genome shotgun sequencing project. | reverse complement strand
TGTATTCAACTCTACATCATAGCCCGGATGGTCTGTTTGATTCCAAAATCCGAGTGTGCCTCTGCAAGCGCATCATAGGCCGCTACAGCCTGTCGGAACGCGCCCTCCTCCATCTCCGGGGTGAGAACGGCAAATTCATCCATTCCGTAAAGCTCGATGACCTCCGTATGGCCGAAAATACGCCTGATATCCTGTTCCTTATTGCGGAAGGAACCTGCCAAACGGACAAAGTAACGAAAACGCATATTCTCCATTGGCTCTATGGTCTGCTTTTCATTTCCCCATCCCATAGGAACATTTTTCTTCAGGTTCTGAGCAGCCTCAATGATATCTGCAATCACTGCGCTGGCTGTAGGGAGCTTTCCCGCTCCGCTGCCGTAAAACATAGACACGCCAAGCATATTTCCGCGGACCATAATACCGTTAAATACGTCTCTTACTCCATATAGAGGATGACTGCTGTTTATCATTACCGGAGCCACATAGGCACTTACCTTTCCGTCTCTGATGCGGCTGGTGCCGAACAGCTTTATGGAAACGCCCATTTTCTCCGCATATTTAAAATCAACATCTGTGATCTTTGTAATTCCTTCTGTGTAGATATCCTGATAATCCACCTCTTTGCCTGCAGCCATGGCTGTAAGAATGGCAATCTTGCGGCAGGTGTCATAGCCTTCTACGTCCGCCTCCGGATTGCGCTCCGCATATCCCAGATTTTGAGCCTCTCTTAAAGCATTTTCAAAAGTATCTCCCTCTTTATCCATCTTTGTGAGAATATAGTTGGTCGTACCGTTTAAAATGCCCGTAATCTCCTCAATGCGTTCTCCCATCAGACAATGATACAGAGGACGGATAATAGGGATTCCGCCTCCCACGCTGGCCTCAAAAAAGAAATTTACCTTCTTTTTTCGCGCAATGGCAAGAAGTTCTGTGCCGTGAGCAGCTACCAGAGCCTTATTGGAAGTAACAACATGCTTTCCTGCCATCAGGCAGGCCTTTACAAACGGATATGCCGGATTTAGACCTCCCATGGTTTCCACCACGATCTGAATCTCCGGATCCTCTTCAATGAGCTTAAACTCATGGATCACCTTATCTGAGATGGGGCTGTCGGGAAACTCCCGCAGATCCAGCACATACTTCAGCTCTATCTCCTGCCCTACCTGTGCAGCGATCACATCCCGATTCTCTGCCAGAATCTCCGTCACACCGGAGCCAATAGTTCCATATCCCATTACTGCTGTCTTAATCATAATCCTCTGCTCCCTGCCTTTTTATACTTCTCCCTGAAAATACAGGCCTATTCTCTTGCCAATATTTTTACATAATGGATTCCATTTAGATTTTCAAGCTCCTCGATCATACCGGAAACATTTCCCGTATTCTCGCGGATCTCTACACTAAGCGTCAGCGTAGCCACTCCATTTACAGGAATACTCTGATGGATTGTCAGAATATTGGCCCGGTAAACAGCAACTACATGAAGAAGGTCGCTTAAAAGCCCCTGTTCATCATCCATCTGTACCACCAGCGTGATGGTCTTTCCCTTCGTATTATCATAAAAAGGAAAAATATCATCCTTGTACTTGTAGAAGGAGCTGCGGCTGATCCCCACCTTGTCTGTGGCCTCCTGAACTGTAATCGCGCGTTCGCTTTCAAGGAGCTTCTTCGCCTCCACCACCTTTAAAAGTACCTCAGGAACAGCTTTCTGCTTCACCACAAAATACTTGCTTTTGTCTTCCATGTACTCTTGTCTTCCTTCCTTTTTTGTGTCCGCATCAGATGTACATATGTACCCACGTGGAAGATGGTATCATATTTTCCATAGAAATGCAACTGTTTTTCTCCGGAATTTAAATGAAGTCAGAAAAAAGCCGGACTATTGCCCGGCTTTTCCAGTATTATTCTCTGTTTTTAATCTTCTGTGCGTGAATTCCGATCTGGACATCCCAGACTCATCCAGCGCAGGTAAGCACTGATAAAGGGATCCAGTCCACCGTCCAGCACGGCGTCTACGTTGCCCGTTTCCTCTCCGGTGCGCAGATCCTTTACCATGGTATAAGGCTGGAGCACATAGGAACGGATCTGGCTTCCCCAACCGTTGTCCTTTACGTCTCCGCGGATGCCTGCAGCCTTAGCTGCCTGCTCCTCCTGGCGCAGCATATACAGCTTTGCCTTTAACATCTGCATAGCCTTATCCTTATTCTGGAACTGAGAACGCTCATTCTGACAGGTTACCACAATTCCGGTGGGATAATGAGTAATACGGATAGCTGAAGATGTTTTATTAATATGCTGTCCGCCGGCACCGCTGGAACGGTAGGTATCGATACGGATATCATCGGGATTGATCTCAATATCAATATCTTCTTTGATATCCGGCATCACATCACAGGATACAAAGGATGTCTGGCGTTTTCCCGCCGCATTGAAGGGAGAAATGCGCACTAGGCGGTGGACTCCGTGCTCGGAACGCAGATAACCGTAGGCATTGTCTCCGCTGATCTGGATGGTAACAGACTTAATGCCCGCCTCATCGCCGTCCAGATAATCCAGAACTTCTAACTTAAATCCCTTTTTCTCTGCCCAGCGACAGTACATACGGTACAGCATACTGCACCAGTCACAAGACTCTGTGCCTCCGGCTCCCGCATTCAGACGCAGGATCGCGTCATAGCTGTCATACTCGCCAGAAAGAAGGAGCTTCATCCGCATTTTTTCCAGAGTTTCTGTAAAATGATCCAGCATCTCCTGGATATCCGGGATCACAGAAGGGTCATTTTCCTCATACCCCATCTGGATCATAACCTGAATATCCTCATACTCCTGCTCCAGCTCGCGGAAGGTTCCCACCTCATCCTTTAAATTCTTTGCTTCTCTCACCAGTCTGGTGGAACGGTCGGGATCATCCCAGAACCCCGGCTCCTCCATCGACCGGTCTAATTCGTTGATTCGTCTGACCTTGTTATCCAGGTCAAAGTGAATCCCTCACTTCCACTAATGGTTTGTCATACGTTGATAACGTATATTTGAAATTATCTAACTCAACCACAGCTTCACCCGCTTTCTTTTTATATTTTAATGGCAACTATTCAGTTCTCCCATCGGAGGAATAGTTACTTTTGATCATTTATAAATGACTGCGCACTATTTAATGCGTCCGCAGCACTGCTTATACTTCTTGCCGGAGCCGCAGGGACAGGGATCATTCGGATAGATCTTCTGCTCAGCTCTCTTCTGGGGCGCTACAGGAACCGCATCCTTATTGGTACCTGTCACCTTGGCAGCAGGCTCGCGCTCTACCTTCTGCTCTACGCGGATATGGAACAGGATGCGAACGGTCTCCTCCTGAATGGAAGCCATCATAGCTTCATACATTTCATAGCCCTGCATCTTATATTCAACCACCGGATCTCTCTGACCGTATGCCTGAAGACCGATGCCCTCGCGGAGAGCGTCCATGTCATCCAGATGAGCCATCCACTTATTGTCAATTACCTTTAAAAGGACTACGCGCTCGATCTCACGGATCTGCTCGGCATCCGGATACTCTGCCTCCTTTGTTTCATACAGCTTAATGGCAGCTTCCTTGATGCTGTGCTTTAATTCATTTTTCTTCATGGACTTCTTCTGCTCATCCGTAAGCATCACCGGCTTTAAGGGAATCACAGGGAGAAGAAGGCTGTTTAATTCCTTTAAATCCCACTTATCCGGAGTCTGATCATCTGCAATGGACATATCCACGGCATTTTCTACGATCTCTGTGATCATCTTAAGAATCAGATCGCGCATATTGTCGCCGTCCAGCACCTTACGGCGCTCCTGATAAATAACCTCTCGCTGCTCATTGTTCACCTCATCGAACTTTAAGAGCTGCTCACGGATACCGTAGTTATTGCCCTCGATCTTCATCTGTGCCTTCTCAATGGCATTTGACAGCATCTTGTGCTCAATCTGCTCGCCCTCCGGCACGCCCATGGCCTCAAACATATGCATCAGACGGTCTGAACCGAAGAGACGCAGCAGGTCATCCTCCAGAGACAGATAGAATCTGGACTCACCCGGATCGCCCTGACGGCCGGAACGGCCGCGGAGCTGATTATCAATACGGCGGGACTCATGGCGCTCGGTACCGATGATCTTTAAGCCGCCCAGAGCCTTTGACTCGTCATCCAGCTTAATATCCGTACCACGGCCAGCCATATTCGTAGCAATGGTAACGGAGCCGTGGATACCTGCATCTGCCACGATCTCGGCCTCAAGCTCATGGAATTTAGCGTTAAGGACTTTATGAGGAATGCCTCTCTTTGTGAGCATCTTGCTTAAAAGCTCAGAAGTTTCAATGGTAATGGTACCAACCAATACAGGCTGTCCCTTTTCATGGGCTTTTACCACCTCATCTACAACTGCTTTGTATTTTTCCTTCTTTGTCTTGTATACCGCATCATCCAGATCCTTACGCTGAACGGGACGGTTAGTTGGAATAGCAATGGCATCCATGCCATAGGTATTGCGGAATTCTTTCTCCTCCGTAAGAGCAGTACCGGTCATACCTGCCTTCTTATTGAACTTGTTGAAGAAATTCTGGAAGGTGATGGTAGCCAGTGTACGGCTTTCACGGCGCACATTTACATGCTCCTTTGCCTCGATTGCCTGATGAAGTCCGTCGGAATAGCGGCGGCCCGGCATGATACGTCCTGTAAACTCATCTACGATCAGTACCTCATCGTCCTTTACCACGTAATCCTTATCTCTGAACATCAGGTTATTGGCGCGCAGAGCCAGAATGATATTGTGCTGGATCTCCAGATTTTCCGGATCTGCAAGGTTATCAATGTGGAAATATTCCTCTACCTTTTTCACACCCTGCTCCGTAAGGTTTACTACCTTATCCTTCTCATCAACTACGAAATCGCCGGTCTCCTCAATCTCCTCACCCATAATGGCATCAATCTTGGAAAATTCCTTGGAAACCGTTCCGCGCTCCAGCTGACGGGCCAGTACATCGCAGACCTCATAAAGCTTTGTGGATTTTCCGCTCTGTCCGGAAATGATCAGAGGGGTTCTCGCCTCGTCGATCAGCACAGAGTCCACCTCATCGATAATACAGTAGTCCAGATCGCGGAGCACCAGCTGCTCCTTGTAAATGGCCATATTGTCACGAAGGTAGTCAAATCCCAGCTCGTTATTTGTCACATAGGTAATGTCGCAGGCGTATGCCTCCTTGCGCTGGGCGCTGTTCATGTCATTTAAAACCACGCCTACACTCAGTCCCAGGAAACGATGTACCTGGCCCATCCACTCTGCATCTCGCTTTGCCAGATAGTCATTAACGGTTACGATCTGTACACCTTTTCCGGCCAGCGCATTTAAATAAGCAGGACAGGTGGATACCAGCGTCTTTCCCTCTCCTGTACGCATCTCGGCAATACGGCCCTGATGAAGTACAATACCACCGATGAGCTGTACAGGGAAATGCTCCATATTCAGCGTTCTTCTTGCAGCCTCCCGCACAGTAGCAAATGCCTCCGGCAGAAGATCATCCAGTGTTTCGCCCTTTGCCAGTCTTTCTTTAAAAATCCGGGTCTGGTCGCGCAGCTCTTCGTCTGACTTTGCCATCATCTCAGAACGCAGTCCCTCAATCTTGGCAACGATCGGCCGGATCATCTTAAGTTCTCTTTCACTATGAGTCCCGAACAGTTTCTCAATTACGTTCATGGTCTACTCTCCTAACTTCTTCCTTATATAAAAGTCTATACTCTCCCAAACTGCGGCTGTCGTGCCGGGAAAGCTGCTGTCTGTTTATAATCTGTCTGAAAATACTCTCTATTCCCTGATAAATGCACGCAGTATGCTATGATATAATCCAATATATTGTATCACCAGACGCTGATTTATTCAACTCATTCATAAAAAATTTACATTTCCCGGCAATCTGCCTCCCCGGTACTGCGAAGCATCCTGTTTCCCCCTCCGTTCCTGTACATTCCTGCCCTTTTAACAATATGCACAAACCACACGTTCGTTCCTTCTTCTATCCACATTATCCACAGTTATCCACACACATTTCCCCCAAAGTTATCCACACCTCATTTTCCTTTTATTTTCGTTGTTTTTTACTTATGCACCGACTTATCCACATTATCCACAAGTTTATAAGTCCCCGCTTTTACCAATTTTCTTTCCATTTCAGATCCTGTTTTTTTGTACACATCTGATAAATTTACACGTTTTTTACATTTTTTCTGCTTTTCCTCTTGACATTTATAAGCCTGCCCTATTAGTAATTCAATATTCTGCTTATGAATCACAAAAACAATTTTTATAAAAAATTTATAGTAATTATTAGTCAATTTATCGTATTATGATTGTAATTTCACAACAAATATGTTATAATATGCATATCTCAGAAAAAGGAGTTGATTTTATGCGTTATACCATTACAGGAAGAAACATCGAGGTAACTCCAGGCTTGAAAGCTGCCGTTGAAAAGAAGATCGGCAAGCTGGAACATTTCTTTACTCCCGACACAGAAGTGTTCGTTGCGCTCAGCGCCCAAAAGGATATCCAGAAAATTGAGGTCACTATCCCTGTAAAGGGAAATACCATCCGTGCGGAAGAATCCAGCACTGATATGTATGTATCCATCGATCTGGTAGAGGAGATCATTGAACGCCAGATCCGCAGATATAGGAAGAAACTCATTGACAAAAAGCAGGCGGCCCTGTCCTTCTCTCAGAATTTCATTGAAGAAGAAGAGGAAGTTCCATATGACGATGAGATCCAGATTGTTAAAACAAAGAAATTTGCCGTAAAACCTGTCAATCCCGAAGAAGCCTGCCTCCAGATGGAAATGCTGGGACATAACTTCTATGTTTTCTTAAATTCCGAAACCGATCAGGTAAACGTAGTGTACAAACGTAAAAATGGTACATATGGCCTGATTGAACCAGAGTTTTAAATGCAATAAAAGGCCGATCCTTCCAACGCGGAGGATCGGCCTTTTATTATGCTGCAAGATATTCCTGTCTAATTTTAAAATCTATGGATCAGTCAAAAAAGCTCACTGCCTTGCAGGGGGTTCTGTAGTTAGCAGACGCATAGCAGATACCTGTAGCGGGATTGCTGGAATGGATGATCTTTCCATCTCCCACATAAATCCCCACATGATTGATATAATCGCCGCTTGCATAGAACAAAAGATCTCCCGGCTGCACCTGATCGACCGGAATCGTCTTTCCCTTGCCAGCCTGTTCTCTGGAACTTCTGCCTGTATTGATACCGAAATGAGAAAATACACTCATGACAAAGCCAGAGCAGTCTGCACCGTTTGTAAGGCTTGTACCGCCATAAACATAGGGGTTTCCAAGAAACTGCTTGGCATAGGCAACTACTGCGTTGCGGGAGGCAGATACGACCTTGGAACTGTCCTTTTCTCCCGGACTGTCAGGTTCTTTATTGGAAGACTCCTCAGGTTTTGCAATCGTAGGCGCCGCCACATTCTGCTGAGTTCCCTTTTCCGGATTCGCCTCAATAATCGGGATCCCGGAACCATTTTTAGAAGCAGAAGCAAACTGTGCGGACTTCTGCTCTGTTTTCGCTTCCTCCAACGCCTGAATGGCAGCATCCGCTTCTTTCTGAGCCTGGGCCTTTTCTTCCTCCGAAGAAACAGCTTCCTTAAATTCCACCTCTGTCTCTATGTACTCGCTGGATACATAGCCTTCCAGATCCGTATCCACTGCCACCTTTACAAAGCTTCCCTCCTGTCCCACAACAGAGCATCTGGCGCCTTCTCCCAGAAGAGTTAAGGTCTTTCCATTTAAATCCGGTGTTGCCCGCAGACGGACGGTAGCAGCGCCTTTTATAATTCCATAGGTATGTCCCACTTCCTTTGCCCTGGCAGCTGCGGCCTCGCCGGTAACAAAATACTCTGCCTTGATATAACCAGTAACGGAGCCGGAACGGATCTTATACCATTTTCCGCCCTCACCGTCTACCGTTTCCAGAATCTCGGCGGCACAGTCATTTTGTATCTTTCCCGTGACAGCGCTGGTTGTATTGGCCTCTGTGCGGATATTTACTGATCCGCTTACCTTTGATACCGCAATATTGTCATAATTGGGTGCGGCAAGGACGGTAAATGCCCCTGCCAGCGTACACAGGCTGCTGATGATCAGTACCTTCTTCCATTTTTTCATCTGAATACATCCTCCTAGTGCGCCGTAAGATAGCGCTCTGCACTGGTCACCGCGTTTGCTCCGTCTGCTGCAGCTGTGACGATCTGCCTTAACAGTTTGGTTCTCACATCTCCTGCTGCGAAAATGCCGGGAACAGACGTAACTCCGTCCTCTCCCGCCTTAATATAACCGTGATCCATGTCCACCAGACCTTCAAATGCACGGCTTTCCGGTGAAATACCCACAGCAATAAATACACCCTGAAGGGCAAGCTCGCTCTTCTCTCCGGTCTTTACATTGGTTATTTTCAGACATTCTACAGAGCCTTCTCCCTCAATGGAATCGGCTACTGTATCCCAGAGGATCTCTACATTTTCCTGCGCAAACAAACTTTCCTGAAGGCTCTTTGCTGCTCTGAGTTCATTTCTTCTGTGAATGAGATACACCTTGCTGCACATACGCGCCAGAAAAATAGCGTCCTCTACTGCCACATCGCCTCCGCCGATAACTGCTGTTACCTTATTGCGGAAAAAAGCCCCGTCACAGGTTGCGCAGTAAGATACACCCGCTCCTCCAAGCTCCTCCTCTCCGGGAATCCCAAGTTTTCTGTGAATGGCTCCTGTAGCCAATATCACTGCCCTTGCCTCATAGATGCCGCCAGAGCAGACTACTCTTTTAACCGGGCCATCCTCTACGGAAATCACCTCATCCTCCTTAAACAGAGCTCCCAGGCGGTCTGCATGCTCTCTGAACTTCAGTCCCAGATCGTAGCCGCCGATTCCGGGAAGGCCGGGATAATTATCTACTTCATAGGTAGTAAGCACCTGTCCACCGCTTACCATGGCTTTTTCCAAAATCAATGTGTTCAGCCGTGCTCTCTGCGCGTATACAGCTGCTGCCAGCCCTGCGGGGCCGGAGCCGATGATGATCAGATCGTATAATTGAGTCATATTTTCTATTCCTTATCTTATTAATTGGTCTACAGTTGGACATTTTTTTACATATTACCTATTATTATAACACAAATTACAAATCTGTTACAGAAAAAATTTCTTACAATTCCTGTACACGCATCTGATGATGTTAAAATGGCGTTATCCCATTGGAAACTAAAATGGGATACATGGTTTTCCCTGCCAAAATATGATATAATAGGGTAAGATTTGGAAAGGATGGTTTTGCGTATGGCAAGAAAAACAGTACTGGTCACCGGGGCATCCCGTGGCATCGGGAAAGCAATCGCAGTCAAATTTGCAAAAAAGGGATATAATGTAGCCATAAGCTGTGTGCACAGCAAAGAACGTCTTTTGCAGACGCAAAAGGAAATCCAGAGCTATCAGGTGCCCTGTCTGGCCTATATGGGAGATATGGGCGATATGGAATGCTGTGAAGAATGGTTTGAACAGGTAAAAAAACAGTTTGGAGGAGCAGACATTCTGATCAACAATGCCGGTATCGCCTATATCGGTCTCCTTCAGGATATGAGTACAGAGGACTGGGAAAAAATGCTCCATGTCAATCTGACCTCTGTCTTTAACTGCTGTAAACTGGCAATTCCTTATATGATCCGTCAAAAACAGGGTAAAATAGTAAACATTTCTTCTGTATGGGGTCTTGCAGGGGCTTCCTGCGAAGCTGCGTACTCAGCTACAAAAGGTGGAGTCAACGCACTTACTAAGGCGCTCGCCAAGGAGCTAGCCCCCAGCGGTATCCAGGTCAATGCCGTAGCCTGCGGAGCCATTGACACAGAGATGAACCAGTGGCTGGAAGAAGAGGAGCTGATTTCCCTGGTAGAAGAAATCCCGGCCGGCCGCCTGGGACGGGCAGAAGAGGTGGCTGACCTGGTGTACCATCTCAGCTATAAAGACTCCTATCTTACCGGACAGGTAATCGGTTTGGACGGCGGCTGGATTTAGAAGCCTTACATTTTCTCCTATTTCATTTTCCTTACAAAAGCTTACAAAAGGCTTACATGCATTGACCTTGGAGTTACTCCAGGGTATAAACTCTTGGCATAAGGAATTAATCCTCAGTCCCGATGTGAAATCGGAGATTGTAATCATAAGAAACAGGAGGAATGAATTTTATGAAGAAGCGTTTCGCTATTGTAACTCTGTCTCTTGCCCTTGCAGCAGGCAGCGCCATGACATCTTTTGCAGCAGGTTTTGTAGGAACAAAAGATGGTGTAAAATACCAGTGGGGCGACGGAGCCTACTGCACTAATAACTGGGTACAGTACAAAAACCACTGGTTCTTTTTCGGCAACGATCAGTTGATGCGTACCGGATGGATCCAGAGAGACGGTACCTGGTATTATGCAGCCGATACCGGCGAGCTTCAGGGCGGCATCATGAAAATCAATGGAAATGTATATTACTTTGACAACAACAGCTGTAAAATGCAGACAGGTGTACGCAATTACAACGGCGTAAACCATGAGTTTACTGAAAACGGCACAACTGACGGCGGCCCATACGTTTATACCGAGTGGAACAGCAATGGTACCATCCGCAGAGGAACTAAGTTTGGAGTGCGCTGATCGGCTTAAAATGAATCATATGAATGCAGGAACCGCTGGAGATCGATTTTGATTTCTGGCGGTTTGTTTTATTATATAATCCTGTCTTTGACAGTTGTTAGAAGAAAAAAATCGCTGTATCCCTTGATTTTACGCTGATAAGGAAGTATTCACAACAACTTATCACTAACGCTGACAGACAGGTTTCTGGTACAGTTCCTCTCTCGTTCTTGCATATAAGGAAACCCGCCGTCCCTCTTGATGCTTTCATTATTGTGGATTCATCAATCCCACGCATCTGCCCCTTACTTACCCGCCCAAGATAGCGGATCACGCATACCTTGTCGCAGGTGTCGAGCTGTTCTGCCAATACCATAGAAGATTTTGCCAGTCCCTTTGCTTTACAGAGGAAGAAATGCGTTGGCTGCTTTCGCTTCTTCTCAATTTTCGATGTCAGCGGAGCAATCGTGATCGTCGGCGCATAATAATTGCCGACATCATTCTGAA
>PPYF01269008.1_pt1 | contig 11202 bp, 6 predicted proteins | sample 1559871 | NCBI WGS metagenome assembly PPYF01 (sample SAMN08240021, study PRJNA423297) | Human gut metagenome, whole genome shotgun sequencing project. | reverse complement strand
GGTCATGCCAATATTCGTTCATCAGATGCACCGACAGCCGCTCCCCCGCTTTGAGCAAACATTTGCCTCTGCGGCAAAGAACGGTACAAATTCATACCGCCTTGGAGAGCTTCTCCTCCCTGAAGAAAGGTGAGGCCGTCCAAGCGATAAAGCGAAGCAGGATCGCCCGTCTTTAAGCCGACGACCCTTTTGTATTTGTGGTGTCCCCCCGAACACAACGGCACTAGGCGCCTGACGCTTAGCGTCAAACTCAATATCTCTCGCCATGTTGTCTGAAGAGTCCGCATCCTCTGCATGCCCTCCGCTGAGAACCCTTCCTGAAGATCTTGTGGAGTCCGGCAGCATTCGGGTGCTGCGCCTCCTTGTGCGGCTGATGCGTGATCCGGTGCTTCAGCGAAGCGCAGACGCGCTCGGCGTCAGCGCTCCGACGGCGTCTCGTCTGCTCGCCCGCGCACGCCAATGGTTTAAGGATCCGCTCTTTATCTACAGCGCCGGACGCATGCATCCGACGCCGAGGATGCTGGCATTGTCGCCGCGCATTGAAGAAGAACTGCTGCGGCTGGAGTCACTTTTCAAACCCGAAGAACCTTTCAATCCTGCAACCGTCGTACGTACGCTCCGCATCGCTGCCATTGACAACGCTTTCCATACGCTGCTGATGCCCTTTCTTGAAACGGCCGCAACAGCTGCGCCGGGCTTATCCATCTCGGTCTTTGACCGAGCGCCTACGCTGCTTGAAGATATGCGTGCCGGCACGCTCGATCTGGCCTTTTATTCAACTGAAGGCCGCCCGGTCCCCTCAGACTTTTGTGAAGAAACGCTCTTCACAAGCGGTCACGTTCTGCTCATGCGCCGCGGACACCCGCTTCACCAAAAATGGCTTGCCGGCAGCGAGATTACCGAAGCAGATACCGGGGCGTGGCCCCACATCAGCGTCGTCGTACCGATGGCGGGCGGCAGCGACCGTCTGACCATGTCCCGTCATCCCGCACACGGTCCGGAACGCACGGCCTGCGAAACGCCGTTTTTTGTGGCCGGGGCAATGCTTGCGGCCCGTACGGATATGCTGATGCGGATTCCGCAGGAAACCGCTGCAGAACTCTGCCGTACGCTCCCGCTTGCGATGATGCCGATGGAAGCCGGTATCCACATTCCCTGGATCCCATGTCTCTTCCGTCACCGAGCGGCAGACCATGACCCGCTCATTACGTGGGTTCGCGCTCAGCTTGTTTCGCATGCCAGACGTCTTCACGCAGAAACCCTTCGGCAGATTGACGAAGACTTCAAGAGGCGCGGTCAGCAAGTTCGATAGAAAGTCTTATTTCTGCTCCCGCTCTCACTTAAAAGTTGGATTCCCGCAGCAGCACAGACCATGCGGCTCGGGCGAACCGTCCGGCCAAGCTTTCGCGTTCGCCCTCAATCAAAAGGGTGCCGCGGCGCACCTGCAGATCCAAAGCTGCAGTCCCCTGCTGCGCTCCGGCCGGCGCGGCCGTCACGCGGTAAATGGCTTCCTTCGGCGCAAAAACCTGTCCTTGATCCACGCCAAGACTTTTGGCAGCCTCCGCCGGCGCGGGCAGCGATGCGACCGCGCCGCCAAAATGAGAAGCGAGCTCCGGCACTGCGCCAAGATGACGAGCCGCTGTGCCGTCAACCGCCTCGACGCTTGCCGGAATTGCGGGCTGCAGGGCATCTTCGGGGATGAACTTGGCCGAAGCACCCGCCGCAAAGCGATTGATATCCTGTTCGCTCACGTAGCCCACGATTTCGAGCGCCGGACGGTCAGTGCCGGCTGCCGCTGCGACCACGGCGAGCGCCTCACCGTCGGGCAGCCATTCACCGACGGCAAGCGGCTCCGTGCGGTCGGCCACTCGGCCGTCCACGGGTGAGCGTACTTCCAGAAGCGCCGTGCGTTTTTTCAATTCCGCAATGCGCCGCTCGAGCGCAGAGAGCTCCCGCAGCGCTGCGGGCACGTCGGCAGCACCCTCCCGATTCATGCGCATGTATTCTGCCCGCCAGCGAAGCGATGCGCGGTCTGATTCCAATTTTTCAAGCTCATGGGTGAGCTCGGGAGAACGAAGACGAAAGAGCACCTGCCCCTTTTTCACCGCATCGCCCTGAGCAGCCTCAATCGCTTCGACCTGTGCCGCTGCCGGCGTGTAAAGCGTCACCGCTGCCGCCGGCTTCACCACCGCCGGCGCCGCTACCTCTGAGCGCCAAGGCATGAAAAACACCGCCAAAATTCCCGCAATGGGAAAGAGGAGCCACAGACTGCGCGGCGCAGCTTTTCCCTTCAGGATGCGAAGCGCCCATTCCTTAAGTTCACGAAGTATCGGAAGCATGACGAAGACGGAAACCTCAACGCAAAAGAGAAAAATGCCGAGCAGCTTGAAGAAGGCGTGGTAGACGAGGAGCGCGATACCGCAGAAGAGGAAGAATCGGTAAAGCCACGTTGCCCACGCATAGATAATCAATGCGCGTTCCTTCCACAGCTCAAACGATTCGGGCTTCTTCTCCCCAAAGCCGAAAAGAAGCTCCCGCATCCGCCATTTGGCCAGCGCGAAGCTCCTCTGATGCAGGTTCGCTACGCCCAGCCAGTCCGAGAGCAGGTAGTACCCGTCAAACCGCATGAAGGGGCTTGAATTGATGGCGAGCGTCATGATCCAGGTTGTGGTGGCGAGCATAAAGGCCGCGCTCTTTAGCCCGCCTTCGGGCAGAAAGCTCCACGCGAGCGCTGCCCATACGCCTAAAGCCAATTCCCCCAAAACACCCGCCGCGCAGACGGCCATGCGCTGACGCTTGGACTTCAGGCGCCAGGCAGCGGACGTATCGGTATATAGGAGCGGCATCATCACCATGAAGGCAATGCCCATATGGGGAATACGGCAGCCAAAGTGTTCTGCTGTATAAGCATGAGCCAGCTCATGGATCACCTTCGTGCAGGCAATCGTGAGGCCGGCCATGACCGCGCCTTCCCAGGAAAAGAAATGCGAGAAGGTATGCGTAAAGGCATCCCACTGCCGGCCGATGAGGTAAAGCGCCAAAACGAGCGCCGTTAATGTGGCCCAGAGAAAGGTCTTTGTGAAAAAGAGGCGCTCAGCCCAAGGAAGCGTCCGGCGCAGGAATGCGTCCGGCGCCACCAGCGGAATGCGGAAAAAAAGATAGTGGTGCAGAAAGAACTTCCAAAGCGTCTGCTTGGGCTTACGCTTCATCTGTTCGGCGAGCCTCGCGGAAGTTCCCGCTTCGCGCGTGAGGCTCATCCGCATCAGAAACTTCGCAAAATTCTCCACCGTCTCCGCCGTCGGCCGAAGGAGCGTTTCCTTGCCGACAGCAGCAGCCACAGCCTTGGCTGTCCCTAAGTGCCAGCGCTTCAGGCACTCCGCCTGAAAAACGCCGAGCTGAAAAAACTGATCGCGCGCCGGATCTTCAAGCACCCAAGTAGGACTCCCGTCATCCGCGTCCGGGCCTTCGTGCAGACGAAGATCCTCCCGCAGCGGCGGAAGCCGCGGCTCCTTCGGGGTCGGATGCCCGGCAGAGAGACCCGGAGCAACAGGGGGGCGCTCGAGAGCGTTCATATCATTCATCCGCAGAGGTGCCGAGCCGGGCGCTTAAACGCCGAGCCAGAGCCGCAGCGTGGCCAGAGGCCGGCGAAGGAGATAAAGCCCCAGAAAGGTTTCTTCGCCGTAAAACTTTGCCGTGCCCTTGAGGCCGAGCTGCGGCGCATCACCTTCGGCTTGGACGAATTCGGCCCGAGCCTTGTAGGCAAGCGTCCCGTCAGCCGTGGCTGACGCGCGGTAGGCCACTCGAGTGAGCTCTGCTTCGAGCGGACTCGTCGGCGACGCATTGAGGAAGAATTTCACTTCGGCGCCTTTTTCAAGCGCGACGGCGTCACCCACCGGAATGTCGGCCTCGAGCTCCACTGCCCGAGGGTCCGCCACCATCAAAATGCGTTCGCCGACTGCTACCGGCCGACCAAGCCATTCCTGAGGGTCCGAAAAGACGGCAACACCTGAGCGGTCTGCCCGGATCTCCGTCCGTTCGAGTTCTCCGGCAAGAAAAGCTGCATCCGCTTCCGCCTGGTCACGACGGCGCTTAAGCACCCCCAAAGCCATCTTGCTGCGCTCATCAAAGAAGGCCTGCTGCTGCCCCTGCCGGTATTCGGCCTCTGCAACAGAAAGCGTCTGCCTTGCAGCTTCCAATTGACCGCGCAGGTCGCGTGAGTCCATCCGCACAAGGAGATCCCCCGCCTTGACCGGCGCATTGGGCTTCACGACGATTTCTTCGACTACGCCCGAGAGCGGCGCACGAACAGCAAACGGATTTTTGGCCGTTACTTCTGCGGGCGCAAGCACGGACTGCCGAATGGGTATCAGCATCGCTCCGACCACTGCTGCGGCGGCTGCACAGCGCACCCAGCGCTTGCGGCTCCAGACCAAAAGCCTTCCGGAGTGAGCCTTCACGGTGCCCTCGCCCGACCAGTCGCTGCGGCCAAGCGGCATGGCACTCCACGCATCGGCATAAGCACGCGCCAGATGGGTGAGGATAGCCTTGTCGGCCCCCGTCCACGGGGCGTCCCGCCAAAGGATAAGCGCCGCTCTGATGCCGGTGCCGCCCGCCTGCGGCGCTTTAAGCGGCAATTCGCCCAAAGCGCCTGAGCCGGCAGAAACTCCTTGGCCATCATTCGGTCGTGATCCGCGGCCGGCGGATGCTCGAGCACATTGAAGGGCTGCACGAGTTCATCGGCCAAGGCGGAACCCGACAGAGAAGAAGCGCCGGCCGGATGAGCATCTGCGAAGCCGCCCAGGCGCTTAACGAGCCAAGCCGGAAAGGCCGCATTGCGAACCGGATCCGCAACGCCCGAAAGCCCTTCGATTCGCCCCGCTCCAGCATCATCGGCCGCCCGCCACCAAAGCGCTGCCTGACGGTAGTCAATCGCTGCGAGCGTATCGTTGAGCGCCGTGTAGCCGAGCGCTCGGCGATCGGATGCCGCACGTGCAGTTTCACATAGACGAATAACGCGCTCCAGGCGCTCGGTTTGTTCACGGGACTTCAGAAACGCAGACTTAAGCTCCTGGAGCCCTTCGGCAGCGGAACCCTTTTTGGATTCCGCTCCCGGCTTCGTTCGAATGATCATGGAGCAGGGCTCCAAGCGACTCGTCCGCTCATGCCGGGCAGAAGCGGGAGCGCTGCCGCACCGGCATCACCCGCAGCCTTCTCCCTTTTGGGAAGCTGGAGCTCGCCCGTCACCTTCACCGACTGACTGACCGGATCCACACTCCCGGCGATGCGCGACACCGTGACCGGATAAACCGCACCGGTATCGTCCAGCGTAAGCGTCAGGCGGCTCCCAATCCGCAGTACTTTCAATGCCGCCGCAGGGAGGATCGCCTCAACCTCAAAGGCGCTCACCTCATAAATGGTGAGGAGCTTCTGGCCTTCTCCCACATACTCATGCGGGCGCACATACGTTTCGCCCACCATGCCCGAGAACGGCGCCTTGATGCTGCAGCGGCCGACTTGAATGCGTTCAGCCTTGGCTTCGGCTGCCGCAATCCCGACGTTGGCGCGGGCTTCTTCATAGTCGGCCGTGCTGATGGAATTGAGCTTTCTGAGTTCCCGGGCGCTGCGCCAGCGGCCTTCAGCGGCCGATGCAGCGGCTTCCGCCCGCAGAAGACGCGCCTTGGGAAGCGCACAGTCGTATTCGACAAGCACGTCTCCGGCCTTGAAGCGTTCACCGTCGCGGAATGCAACAGAACTCACTTCACCGGGCATTTCGCTCGAAAGGAGCGCCTGCGCCTTAGCGGTTACCTGTGCGCGGAATTCGACCGCATCAGCCAATGCTGATGAGCTCGAAAGCCCTGCCGCAGGGGCCGGCGCAGCCGAGGCTGCGCCAATTGTTAAAGCTGCAGCCATCGAGCAAATTGCGCTCAGCGTATGGAGCTTTTCCATCATCATCCTCATTTCGAGCACGATTCTTACCGGCTGGCCTTCAAAGAACCGAGACTTTCCCAGGGCATGCCGGAAACGAGACGGACGGCCGCTCCGCCCTCCTGCGCAGCCGCAGCAACTTCCGGGTTGAGGCGGTAGCTCGCAGACGCTTCCTTATAGTCGCCCACGCCTTCCTTCAAGGCCTGCGTGCCGTAAAGCCCCTGCAGCACTGCGCCGTCGGCGATGATACGGTCCTGCGCGCCGATGGCTTCAGCGAGTCCCGAAATGGACTGATCGGCAACCTCAGCGGGTACCGTATCAAAGCCCGCGGCTTGATAGATGGCATCCTGAGCGTTAAGCATTTCGGCATAGCTCAGATCACGCGTGCGTTTGGCGAGCAGCGTTTCAACCTTCGTGCGCACCGCTTCGAGCTTCGTTTCGCTTCGGATCTTCACGGCATTTTCAACCTGCTTGTCGATGGAATTCTGTACGCGCGAGAGTTCGTCAGCTCGACGGAAGGCCTTTTCAGCCGCAAAACGCTGATGCCAGGCAACGTGCACCTGGGAGAGAACCGTCATGCGGATAGCCTGACGACGAAGCGGAGCGAGTTCTTCGCGAAGCTCTCCGCCCTTCAAAATCTTCGGTGCAGTGAAGAGGCTCATCAGGTTCCAGCTCACCTGGGTGCCCACGTCCGCCCAGTCATTGTTCGCCAAGTACTTATTGCTGTCGTAGTTGAGACCCGCAAAAAGCTGAACATTCGGGAAGAGCTTCAGGAGCGACATGCGGGTTTCGAGCACAGCATTGCGCGCGAGATAGCTTTCTTCGCGAATCTCAGGGCGGCGCACCATGGCGAGCACTTCGAGGTCACTGAGCTTATAGGGCACGGCCGGAACGGCCTCAGTATCCGTCGAGGGAACGGCGAGCTGGAATGGCGTCCCCGGCTGCAGGTTCATGAGGGTCGCGAGCTTGGCTTTGCTCTTCACCAATTCGTCTTCGAGCGTTTCGAGCTGACGAACCATGTTGAGAAGGTCACGCTGGTAGCGAAGCGCATCGAGCGGCTTCACGAGGCCGCGGCCGCCCGCTTCCTTGGACTGAGCCAGAGCCTTCGAAGCGTCGTCGAGCGCATCAGCAACTTCGTCGCGCAGACGCTCAGCGCTGACGGCCGAGAGCCAGGCCGCACGGGTCTGACGGGCGATATCGGCCACCACGCGGCGGCGGCGTTCTTCGGAGGCATAGGACTTGTTGGTCGAAGCTTGGGCTTCAAAGTAGCTCAGACCGAAATCGAGCACATTCCAGGAGAGCTCCAGATCGGCCGTCCTGCCGTCGCGTTCGCTGCTCTTAGAAGGCACGAGCGACTCCTTGCCGGTTGCAAGCGATTCGCTCGAGCTTGCGAGCTCGTTGGAGCGGTCGCGATACCCTGCCGACGCCGTGAGCTTCGGCAAGAGGCTCATGCTCTGCACATCAGCGATGTTTTCCTGCACCGCACGCTCCATCATGGCCAGGCGGTGTTCGAGGTTGTACTTGAGCGCACGGGCAACAGCCTCTTCCATCGTAATGGGAGCCGTGACGGGTTCCTGCGCAGCGAACATCAGCTGCTGGTCGACATTGGCAAGACGCATAAGATCGTCGCTCGAAAGCTTTTCGGGCGCGATGACCGAGCAGCCGGCGAGCATCAGCGCTGCGGCGACGGACGTAGAAACAAGAGTAAGGCGGATCATCCGAGAGGCTTTCATCTGAGACATGATTGGAAATCCTGAAATAGGCAAGAGAATGAGTAGGTTCGGCGGCACGGACTGCCAGAGTGAGCGTCCGTGCCGAATAAGTGAGTTGTCAGCGATCAGCTCGCAGCGAGATCATCGGATTTGGCAAAGATGCCTTCGCGGGCATAGACCGTATGGCGTTCAATGGCAGCGGTGAGACTCGTGTCAGCGACCTCGCTCTGCTCGGGCGTCTCTGCGTCGAGCAGCGCGGCTAAACCCTTTTGAGCAACGTCATTCAAGTCAGCTGACGGCAATTCCGCTGCGCTCTCATTGAGCGTCACGCGTGCTGCGGATTTGTCTGAGCGCTCGACCTTTTCAACAGCGCGCTCTACCGCCCGGTCACGGCGAACCTCTTCGGTATGAAGCTTGGTGTCGCGTTCATCATCGACGGTCTGCTTATAAAGCGCGAAGAGGCGCTCTGAGGCCGAGGGTTCTTCCAGAGGCGCAGCCGGCTTGCCGAAGATCGGTTCGAAGACCGGGTGATCCGCCGCCAGTACCGTAGGTCTGAAGTCCTCGCGCTCGAGCCCTCGTCCGAGTCCCGTGTCGCGCAGAAGGTCAAGACCGCGGCCAAATGCCGGGTTGGCAACGCCCGCATCCGCACTGGTGACGGGCGCAATTTGCGTCCCGATCCAAATGGTGCGGGTGGTCGAAGCGCCATAGGCATCCGTGGCCTTCACCGTCACCGCCAAGCCGTTTTCGAAATTCGCGTCCGCCTTTAAGATGCCGGTATCGGCATCAAAAGAGACGCCCTCAGGGAGTTCTGCGGGTTCGGTGATCTCCACTCTGAATCCGTCGCCCTCGGCATCCTTGAAGAGCGTATTGAGATCAGCTCTGATCCCGCCGGCCGTATCGCCGAAGACCGCCGGCAGCCCTTCATGAGTCGATCCCGCGCCGACAAACTCGGGCGCGGAATTGGTGCGAACACCCACCGTCACTTCGAACGTATTCGAAAGGCCGTAGCTGTCCGTCGCGGTAATCGTGAGCTTAAAGGGTTCAGTCACCGTCGCCGTGCCGTAGATGCGGCCCGTGTCAGCATCAAAGCTCAGCCCGCTGTTATCGGGCAGCCCGTCAACCCTGAAGGTCAAATCGTCGCCATCAGGATCCTTGATGAAGTCCTTGAGCTCAAACGAATTATTGCCCCCGACCACAACGCTCGGAGCGGTATCCGGTACAGCCTGCGGGGCTTGATTGCCGCGAACCGTGAGCTTAAAGGTGTACTCCACCGGAGCATTCTTGCCGTCCGAGGCCGTGATCGTCACCGAGAACGCACCGACCTCCTGAGGCGTGCCGGAAATCGTCCCTGTCTTTGCGTCGATAGTCAGACCATCGGGGAGCCCCTTCACTGCCGTGAAGGTCAGCTCATCGGCCTCATTCGGGTCTTTGAACCAATCCTTGACACTGAAGTTCGTCTCGTGATTGAAGACGACTTCGGGCACCTTGACATTTCCATCAACAACGACCGGCGGCTGATTTTCCATGATGGTCAGCGTGACATCACGGCTCGCCGTCAGACCGCTCTCGTCTGCCGCAGTGATTCGCAGCTGATAGGCACCCGTCTTCGAAACCGTGCCGGAGAGCTTGCCATTCTCAAACTTCAGCCCCAGCTTCTGAAGACCATTTTCGATAACGTTCCCGTTCTCATCGAGGAGTTCCACGGTGACGGTCGCCACTTTGACGTCATCCGTAAAGAGGTCTGAGGGCAGCGTAATAGAACCCGCTGAACCGCCGAGCGCAACATCCAAGGTACCGCTCAAAGCGTAGTCCGGATACTTCGTTTCGTTAAATTCGGGACCATCGTTAATCTGCAGCGTCACCGCATTGTCAATCAGCAGCGAATCGCTGCTGCCGCTCGAGGACGTAAAGCCAATGCTTAAATCGACTGACAGATCTGCACCTGGCTCAGCACCCGAGGCGGTGAAGGTGATTGCCTTCAAAAGCGCCTCGGCTTTGTCTGCATCAACGCCCTGCTCGAGTGTGATGGAAAGCGTTCCTTCGCGGGCAGACCATGCACCGAGCTTCACGTCACCGCTGTAGACGTAGCCGTCATCCTTGAGCGTCAGACCAGAATCTGCACTGAGCCCAAAGGTGCCGTTCGGATAGTCGACATTTACCGTGATCGAAGCCGCGTGTCCAAGGATGGAATCTTTGATGCCCGAGAAATCAACATTCGCGAGAAAGTCGGTCGGCTGCTCGGGATCCGGGACATGAATGGTCTCTTCGTCGGGCGTCTCAATAGAGCCGTCAGTGGCTTTGGCGCTGAAGATCTGAGCGTCGGACTTGCCGACATTGTCAATCATGGTGACCTTCAGCACGACTTCACCGGCAACGTCGGACGGCACGTCATATTTCACCGCCCCAAGCACCGTGTTGAACACATCGTGATTGAGCGACCCCGTGAATGTAATCGTCAGCTTGCCGCCCTCGACACTATAAGAACCGAGTTGAGTGCCGTCAGCTCCGGTAATCACACCGTCGGCAAAGGTATATCCAATAGTCTTGGCAAAACTAAAGCCGTCTGAAGTATTCGCCCCGCCGTTGCGCTCGATCGTAATGCTGAAGTCTTGGTAATCCTCAACATCCGCATCGACGCCAGACAGATATTTGCCTACTTCGGCGGAATTGCCGGTGTAGGGAATCTGAGGCAATGCCGACGCAGAATAAACGCCCTGAGATCCACTGTTAAAGTAGATATTTTTACCGTCTGAAGAAACAATAAATTTCCCAAAACCTTCTGTACCCGCATCAATGGATCCGGCTTTTGTCAAGAAGCCAGAAAGTGCATCTACAGTATATTCAACCATCTTTCCATCCTCAGTTGAGGCAAACAGAAGCTTGCCGTCGGAGGAAAGATGCATTTCTTGAATACTGATCGATTCGCCTTCGAATCCATAATCCGCACCAACAGTTAATGACTGCACGAGAGTCATCGTACCGTCATTATTTTTCTCAAAAGTCAGTACGTAGCGGGTGGTCATGGCAGATGCGGAGTAAACGTAGAGATATTGACCATCCGCCGATGAAACAACGCTCCCAACCTTCCACAGCATAAATTCATCATCGACTTTGACCCCAGACTCATCCGCATTGATGGTCTCGTAATTCAATGATTGAAGCAGATTAAGCGATCCGTCTTCACCCACTGCGACAACAGCAATTCCGCTCTTTTCGCCCATACTGTCTTTTTGAACATATATGGATTTGCCGTCACCGGAAAATTTAATGGCCGTTAGATTCTGATCTGCAAAATTCATTTCATCCCGCGTGAACTGCGAGATCAATTTCAAACTGCCGTCAGCATCAACTGTATAAAGGTACAAAGTATCTTCAGTGAGCGCCGCAAAGTACTTGCCGGAAGGATCCAAGGAGATGTCCAGCCACGAATCAGACTCAGAGGTCAGATCAATGCCTTCAATGGGAGACCAAGTCCCGTCGACATCTGCCATGAATCCATGAACGCCTATGACAAAAGAGTTTTCACCGGAAATTGCCTTGACATAAACAGAGTTGCCGTCGGCGG
>PPYF01547162.1_pt1 | contig 11209 bp, 8 predicted proteins | sample 1559871 | NCBI WGS metagenome assembly PPYF01 (sample SAMN08240021, study PRJNA423297) | Human gut metagenome, whole genome shotgun sequencing project. | reverse complement strand
GGAGGAGCAGTCGGCACTAATCACTTATCACTCACCACTAATCACTAAACACAACTATATTCTGAACAAAAACCGATTGCTTCTTGTTTCCTATTTAAAATAATTACAAATAATATCATAATTATGAAAATAGAAAAGATTATCGGACGTGAAATCCTCGATTCAAGAGGAAATCCCACAGTGGAAGTAGATGTAATGTTGGAATCGGGCTTTATGGGCCGTGCTTCCGTTCCTTCCGGCGCTTCTACGGGAGAACACGAAGCTTTGGAACTCCGTGATGGCGACAAAGGACGTTATGGAGGCAAAGGTGTATTAAAAGCTGTAGAAAACATCAATGATATTATCGCTCCGAAACTTGTCGGAATGTCAGCCCTCGACCAGATGGGCATCGATCATACCATGCTGGCATTGGATGGAACAAAAACGAAATCAAATCTGGGAGCAAATGCTATTCTCGGCGTATCCCTCGCCGTAGCTAAAGCTGCCGCCGCTTATCTCGATATACCCCTGTACCGCTACATCGGTGGTACCAATACATACGTAATGCCCGTACCGATGATGAATATCATCAACGGTGGTTCACACAGTGACGCTCCTATTGCCTTCCAGGAATTCATGATACGCCCTGTAGGCGCAACTTCCTTCCGTGAAGGTCTGCGCATGGGTGCCGAAGTATTCCACGCTTTAAAGAAAGTACTGAAAGATCGTGGTCTGAGCACTGCAGTAGGTGACGAAGGCGGTTTTGCACCAAATCTGGAAGGTACAGAAGATGCCCTGAACAGTATTATTGCCGCCATCAAAGCTGCCGGATACGAACCGGGCAAAGATGTAATGATTGCCATGGACTGCGCTTCTTCTGAATTCTATAAAGACGAAATCTACGATTATACCAAGTTCGAAGGCGAGAAAGGCAAGAAACGCACAGCTGACGAACAGATTGACTATCTGGAACAACTTATCAACCAATTCCCCATCGACTCTATCGAAGACGGCATGAGCGAAAATGACTGGGAAGGCTGGAAGAAACTTACCGACCGCATCGGCGACCGTTGCCAGTTGGTAGGTGACGACCTTTTTGTTACTAACGTTGATTTCCTGGCCATGGGTATTGAAAAAGGTTGTGCCAACTCTATTCTAATTAAAGTAAACCAAATCGGTTCCCTAACCGAAACATTGAATGCCATCGAAATGGCTCACCGCCACGGATACACTACCGTGACCTCCCATCGCTCCGGGGAAACGGAAGACGCTACGATTGCCGACATCGCCGTTGCCACCAATAGCGGACAAATCAAAACCGGTTCATTGAGTCGTTCCGACCGTATGGCAAAATATAATCAGTTGCTTCGCATCGAAGAAGAACTGGGCGCTAATGCTGTTTACGGTTATAAACGTATAAAATAACCATGAATTCTATTTAAGTGTCAAAAAATAAAATAATCAAGAGGGGCGAACCATCACGGACCGCCCCTCTTCTACTTTAACCTTAAAATCACCAATCAGTCTACTACCTTGAAGAAAACTTCTTCTCCGGACTGACTATCCGTTGCCACCCAAAGCCCAAAGTCTCCGGGTTCCACAACTTTAGCCATATCTATGTTCCAAAATGCAAGTTCACTAACAGGGAGTTCAAACGAAACGCTTTTTTTCTCACCCGGCTTCAATGTCACACGAGTGAAACGTTTCAGTTCTTTCACCGGACGGGTCACGGAACCAATCTTATCTTGTATATACAATTGAGCTACTTCCGTTCCTTCATATTTCCCGGTATTTTCCAGATCGAATGTCACTGTCAACACATCATCTTTTTTCAGTACATCAGACGCCAGTTTGATGTTGCTATACTTAAATGTGGTGTACGACAAGCCATAACCAAACGGAAACAAGGGATCAAAACCCAAAGCAAATCAGCCAATGCAGGACCGCCCATTGTGCCCGGATGGAATGAATAGAGAACAGCAGTCGACTCTTCGACTTCTTTACCGATAGTCAACGGACGACCCGCCATCACAATAGTCACTACAGGTTTACCCGTCTTAGCCAAAGCTGTAATCAAAGCTCCCTGATCACCCTGCAAATCCAGATCAGCCAAACAGTGAGCTTCACCCGAAAGAATAGATTCTTCACCCACAAAAGCAAGAATGACATCTGCACGTGCAGCGGCGGCAGCTGCTTTAGCCACACTTGCCGGATTTTTCTCACGACTATATGCTAGTCCCGGTTCATAAATCACCTGTACTTTATCGCCAACCATTTCCTTAATAGCGTTCAACGGAGTCTGAGTACGAGCTTTCTCACCATCAAATATCCAAGTACCCAACTGTTCATAAGGTGCATTAGCCATAGGTCCTACCACTGCAACAGTTTTCACAGATGGCTGTAACGGCAACACTTCCTTATCATTCTTCAACAGAATAGCCGATTCAACAGCGGCTTGCTTAGCTGCTTCCAAATGAGAAGGAGCATACATGACAGATGTTTGTTGTTCATCTACATAAGGAGTATCAAACAATCCTAAACGATACTTGATACGCAAAATATTACGAACAGCCTCATCGATAGTGCTTTCCTTCACCTTTCCCTCTTTCACTAATTCCGGCAGTTCTTTCACAAAAGTGTAACTCACCATTTCCATATCTACTCCTGCATTCACAGATTTCATTGCCGCTTCTTTTGAACCGGCGGCAAAACCATGGCTTATCATTTCGCTGGCAGAAGCCCAGTCCGTCACAACAAAACCATCGAATCCCCACTCGTCACGGAGTACATTCTTCAAAATAAAAGCATTCCCGGTAGAAGGGATTCCATCATTATCATTAAATGAAGTCATAAACGTGGCTGCACCCGCTTTGGTGGCAGCTTCAAAAGGTGGCAAATAAACATTGCGCAAACGACGTTCGGGAATGAACGTGGAATTATAATCACGTCCTCCTTCGGCTGCACCGTAACCTACAAAATGTTTAGGGCAAGCTGCAATTGAAGTAGGGCTATTCAGCGAATCTCCCTGAAAACCTTCTACCATAGCTGCTCCCATTACGGAAGTAAGGTACGTATCTTCACCACACCCTTCGGCAATACGTCCCCAGCGAGGATCGCGGGCAATATCAATCATTGGCGCAAAAGTCCACCGGATACCTACAGACGAAGCTTCAATAGCTGCTATCCGTGCACCGTCTTTCGCTACCTGCGGATTGAACGAAGCATATCCTCGATATTACCGTAAGAGGAAATCTGGTTCATCTGACCGATTTTCTCCTCAAGGGTCATCTTAGACAGGAGAAATTCTACTTTTTTCTCGGTTGCCGCATCACTACCTTTATTGGCTACTTGCGTACAAGAGACAAAAGGCAAGAGAAACAAGCAGGCGGAGAAGATTTTCAGTGTCTTCATGAATTAACCTAATTATGTATATTATTACCTATCATTATAAATTGATTGTCCACATCACTAACTGCTCAGTTTATTTCTTTTGAAACACGCGTACATAATCCACCTTCATCGTTATAGGCAAGGCACTCTCATCTACACCTTTGTATCCTCCCCAATCACCGCCCCATGCAAGGTTGAGAATAGGATAGAAAGCATAAGTGAACGGCCACACATTTTTGCCGGAACCTTCATTCTTGAATGTCATCAATTCTGTTCCATCTACAAAGAATTTCAGATAGTCGGGTGTCCACTCACAAGCATAGACATGGAACTCTGACTCTGCCGTACCAATATTGCGAGATGCAGTCTTCTGAGTGTTTATGGTATGATTATAAGCTGCACAATGAATAGAAGAAGACACGATATTCGCATCAACACCCACTTCTTCCATGATGTCAATCTCGCCACACCCCGGCCAGGGATTAGTAGAGTAATTATTGTTCACTGGCATCATCCAAAAAGCAGGCCAAGTACCCTTACCTTTAGGAAGCATGATGCGAGCCTCAAAATAGCCATAAAGCCATCCAGTATTTACTTTAGCATACACACGTCCCGAATATATCTTACCATCAGACCCTTTAAAGCAGTTGATATTTAATTTACCATCTACTAATTCCGTCACATGCTTACCATTTGCTGAACCATTCACATATTCCTGAAGTTCATTATTCACCCAACCAGGCTTTTGCACTTCGTGTGTCCAATCGGTGCCAAGAGTGCTACCTTCATTAAACTCATCGTGCCAAACCAGGCGATATCCTTCGGGAGTGTTTATCTCACGGTCTTCAGTCGACTCTTGAGTGATGCTCACCGTAATCTTCTCCGCACCCGAAACAATATCCAAAGTTCCCTTCCTGGAAGTTTTATTCTCATTAGGGGCTGTCGTAACACTTACTGTCTTGCCATCTTTCTTTTCGGCCTTTAGCCAACTATCGTTAGACGTCACACTCCAGTCACCCGTAGCTACAACGGACAATAGGAAATTCTCGCCACGAGAATTGGAATATATCTCACGCTTCGAAACAGACATTGGGGTTCCTTGCGTCACAGGTACCACAACACGCTTTGCTCCGGATTTAATGATTACAGAACCGTTGCGATCAGTTGTTCCCGAATTTACATTCACAGTAACGGCGACTTTCCCTTTATCCAAAGAAGAATCCAGCACTTTTACTTTCACCCAAGAGGTACAATCATCGCTGGCAAAAGCTGTCCATTCAACGCCGCTACAAGTAATATTTAGCGTATAAATAGCTTCTATAGCAACAGCTTCTAGCTTTTCAGGAGAGCATGTCAATGTTACATTATCAGATAATGGATCCAATTCATCACCGCTATTTCCGCAAGCGATTAACACTATAAACAACAAAGATAAAACATAGTTATATTTCATTATCAACATATTTAGTTCGATAATATTCAGTTGTCGAATAAGCTGACCTATAAAACTTCTTTCTGTAAAGAAGGGGGGAGAATGAAATCTCAATATCCATAAGATCACGTTCTTCCCCTTCCATTTATAAGTAATATATTCTATTCCTAAATTTCAGTAAACAGTTTATAAGACAGATCATTCAGCCCTATTTTTTAATGACCGTGATGTCATTAATAGTTATTACAGCACCTTCAGGAGCTCCGCCAAAACCAAAAACGAGCATCAGTTTTGGAGCATCTTCAGCTTTAGACAACTTTGCGTTTTCTATTTTGAATACAAAATCTCCTGCGGGGATTACTTCTTGGTTAGCGAAGAAGAAATTTTCATCATCACCATCTTTTGTCAATTTGACTATCATACCGGGTAACTTGACAGTAGAATTAATCTTCACCGAGAAGTCCACAGTATCATCAACTGTAGCCGAAAGGTCTGTATGAAATTTCCATTGAGCACGCCATATCTCAGCTGCAGATGTCAATACAGGAACTACTATTGTATGCTTACTACCCTCGTGTGTGGTTTCCGGATTACAGTCAATCGCCCCCCAACCATCATCACCAAAAAAAAGTTCCTGAGTAAAAGTAGAATTCTCATCCACAGCTTTCCAAATATTAGCCGCATCATTATAATCAAACGGAGTAACTAGTTCTTTGGGTATTTCAGTTCCATCATCATTAGCATGATCTTTCAGTACAAAACTTTCAATGCTAACTTCTGTGTTCGCCGCATTTCCACCAAAATCGAATACAACCTTAACATTACTAAAGTCAGTTACCGGTATGTTTTCAGGGTCTGCGCTATAGATTTCAAGATTCGCCCCCCACAATGCTTTGGGCTCTCCCGCATCAAGAGCGAAGTTCTTATCCATAAGAATAATATTATCATTATCAGCTTGACAGATTTTCACCTTCACGTTTTTATGCGCTGTAGAAGATGTGAGAATAACAGAAAAATCATAATGCTTGCTAGCAGAAATAGACAGCCCTGTATTGATTGCCATCTGTGCCTGCCACTGATCAGTAGTAGCCTCAGGAAGAGTAATGGTATAAGCTCCCTTAGATAAAACGCATCGAGGAGCATCTATCATATTCCATCCCGGAGCATACCAAAATGCAGGATTATGTGCTGGATTATCATTATTACCGGGATTGTTCGGAAGCTCCAGTCCCTTGAAAAGATTGTAATTACTATCTTCAACGAAACCACCGAAACCGGTCATCTTTGTTTTCTCTACAACAAAAGTTTTCACAACAGAACCATCACTGAACCCATTAGCATTCTTCACTTTACATTCTACAGTATATGTACCTTTTTTACGATAATACTTTGAAAGGCTAAATGCCGACGAATAAGTTGCACCATCAATAATCCAAACCGGAGTAATTCCAGGAGCGGAAGTAAATTCAAAATTCGCATAATTGGTTGACTGATCTACAGTCACTTTAAAATTGTCAGCATAATCTGAAGCTTGCGGGATATCTCCATTTGCACCCGTAAAATCTTCGGGCGAACATGCAGTCATTGCAAAACTTGCAATCAACACCCCTGCCATATATTTAAAAATATTTTTCATATCGTTTATTCTTTAATAAAGTTATGGGAAACTATTTATAATCGTTCTGGACCAAGGCCGGATCGGAATCCAACTCACCCTGCGCGATAGGAATATATTTCTTCTTCGAATTCCAGGAATTAGTGCGATAACCATATTCATCGGGAATAAGTGCCGTAGTAGCCTTATTCTTGGATGAAGCTCCGTTGATACCCTCAGCACGCACCAAGTCGAAATAACGTTTACCTTCGCCCACAAACTCAAGACGACGCTCGGTGAGTATATCGTCCACGGTAGCTGTGGAGAGTTCTGACAGTCCGGCACGGGTGCGGACTGCATTCAGCCACGTCTTGGCTTCACCGGTTGCGCTGCCGCCGGTGCGGAGAGACAGTTCAGCTGCATTAAGCAACGTTTCGGCATAGCGATAATAACGGTAATTATTATTGTAATTCAAGTTCTGGTCGAATGGAGCACTCTTAAAATTCCGGTCATACGGACGGTACTTGCGTAACCAAATATGGGTATCCTGATAGCGGGCGGTATACTCCGTTCCACGCACATCCCAGCAAGTAGCATCGCGACGTTTGTCCGTACTGCTAAACATTTCATAGGTTTCGAGGCGCATTGGCAAAAATCCCCAGCCTTCACCTGTCCAATCTGGATCAGCAGTAAATGTATTGGGTGAAATCAGTGTAGGAAGCACAGTACCGCCAATAGCCAACGGACTTCCCCATCCACGTTCAGAGTTAGTCTGCTCGTAATTGATTTCCCAAATAGACTCATTACACCACTCACCGGTTGTGTCCCAGATGGAAGCATAATCGGTCACCAACTGAAAGTTGGAGTCTGCTATAATCTCTTTCATATAGCCAAGAGCTTTTGCAAAACGAGCCTCATCGTTCTGATACATCACCATTTCAGCATACATCATATAAGCCATAGACTGAGTGACGCGTCCCAACTGACTGTCATCATTTTCCCCTTTAGCAGTCTTATAGTACTTCAAAGGTAACACTTTCGAATCTATCACAGCTTCCAATTCCACAATCAGTTCATTGTAAACATCGTCGGCCTTGTATTGTGGAGCTGTATAGGGAGGCTTGGAAAGATTCTCCAGATAGAAAGGAACATTGCCGAAATAATGCCACAGCATATTATAATAGAACACACGTAAACAACGCGCCTGCATCTCATAGCTATTGCGATTTTCTGGTGTAACATCAGTAGCCCAATCCAAATACTTCAGCAAATCATTACAACGCTTAACGCCCGAATAGTCTACTGTCCAAAGAGAACTGAGTGTATTGTTCTCATTACCTTCATAATTGAAAAGCATATGCCAATTCTGCATATCCGTCTTAGTGGCACCGCCTACCCAGAAATTGTCACCCATGATTTCAGCATCAATATTCAGGGCATTATACTGTCCCAATCCCCAGTCGGCCCAATGAATAGGATCATAAGCCGCAATCAGTGCCTCCTGAATATGCGCATCCGTAGTATAATAATCTTCCAAAGGTTCACCTGTGGGGTTTTCCACCTCAAGGAAACTGTCACTACAACCGGCAGTTAGCATCGTGGCGACAGAAAGTAAGCCTATTGCTAATATCTTATTTGTTTTCATATATTTCTTGATTTTTTTAGATTAGAAAGAAACGTTTACACCTACAGTAAAGGTACGAGCCTGTGGATAAACACCACGATCGATACCAAGAGATTTAATGCCATCAGGACCGGAAGAGATTTCAGGATCAAAGCCCCAATACTTTGTCCAAGTCACCAGATTCTCAGCCTGCACATAAAAGCGTAAACGTTCGATAGTAAGTTTACGAGTAAGAGCCTTAGGTAATGTATACCCCAAAGTGATATTCTTGAGACGAAGGTAAGAACCATCACATACATAAAGGTCGGATACCATCCAGTTTGTGGCATCACCCACTGCCAAACGGGGATACTTATTAGAAGTTCCCTCACCGGTCCAGCGACCTAGCATCCAGGAAGGATAGTTACCTGAAGCAACATCGGTACGATAAGTAGCATCAAAAATATCAGCACCGGCTACACCCTGGAAGAAAATATTGAAGTCGAAACCTTTCCAGTCGGCATTGAAGTTTAAACCATAAGTCCAGTCAGGCGTACCATTACCGATATTGGTACGGTCATCAGCCGAAATACTTCCGTCACCGTTCACATCCACAAAGCGCGTATCACCGGGAACGGCATTCGGCATTATCATAGCCCCATCCTTATTGACATAAGCACGGACCTCGTCCATATTTTGGAATATCCCGTCAGTCTTATAGCCGAAGAAGTACGGAAAAGGCTGTCCGTTTGACCCACGCGTACCACCACCGGACAATCCTTGAATACCATCAAAATCCATATAGCCAGTGTCATTACCTAAGTTCTTCAATGTATTTTTAAGATAAGTGGCATTACCCTTGACAGCAAATTTAGCATCCGAAATATTCCACTTGTAGCTAATCTCAAACTCAAAGCCGCTATTTTCCATGTCACCCACGTTTCCCAAAGGTTTGCTTTCACCTACATAACTCGGAATAGGCATCTCCATAATCATGCCATTGGTCTTCTTGATATAATAATCGGCGCTGACTGTCAATGCGTTGTTAAAGAAACCTAAGTCGATACCAAAGTCAGTCTGTTCACTTTCTTCCCACTTCAAATCAGGATTGGCCAGGCGCTGCGCCTTTGATCCGATATACTTGACTGCATCTCTACCAAGAAGCACATTATTACCCATAGCCGTAAGTGAGGTATACCCGAACTCATCTATATTGTCATTACCATTCTTACCCCAACTAGCACGAATTTTTAAGTTAGAAAGCCATTCACGTGTATTTTCCATAAATGCCTCATTCATCACATTCCAGCCTGCAGATACAGAAGGAAATGTACCATACTTATTGTTAGGACCAAAACGGCTTGAACCATCACGACGTATCGTAGCCTGAATCATATAACGTTCGTCATAGTTATAACTGAAACGGGCAAAGAGGGATGACATAGTGTGTTCCACACGGGGAGCACCTGATGTACCATACTGAACAGTAGTAGTGGATATGATTTTATTTCCATCTTTATCCAATATATAATTACCATCTCCATCTGTCTTATAAGTATATTCGATATTTCCCGTAGCATAGTCAATGGAAGGTTTATCAGGATTAACCAGATTCCAACGATTACCCTTCAAATAATCACCCTTGTATTTTAAAGCAGACTGTCCCAATACCACACCAAAGGTATGCTTACCAATAGTCTTATCATAAGTCAAAGTATTTTCTAACTGCCATGTAACATTCTGCTCCTTATTGGCTTCCACACTGGTATGTGAAGCATTATTATTGCCTGAAAGATAGAAACGGGAAGTTGTGGCCTTGTCATATCCCCAAAAACCCATATCAGCACTGTAACTAAAGTGATATTTCAGATTATCCCACAACTGCAAGTCAAAAGAAAACTTGGGTACAAACTTATGTGACCAATTCTTCTGAGGATTTAACGTCATCATGGCCATCGGATTGTTCATTTCCTGATAAGCGCCACCATAACCGGGCACTGTATAGGGATTTCCATTTGCATCACGAGGCAGGTCATAAGCCTTATAATAGTCTATCATTTCAGTTGCTGCATCCCCTGTCAATGTAGGTGTCAATATAGGAGACAAATAGAGAGCGGATCCCAAAGCAGAACCGAATTCTGAGTTAGTGGAGATGCCGGTGGAGTGTGTGCGCATATAAGCGATATTTACACCCAAATCCAACTTATTAAGGAAGCTACGTTCCTTGGAAGCATCAATCAGATTGTACTGTGTGTTAGAGCGAATAGTCAGACGGTCATAATTAGATTGCCCGTAGTTACCACCAACAATACCATCTTGCGTATAATATCCCAATGAGAGATAATAATTTATTTTTTCAGATGCTCCACTGATAGTTACATCATGATTCACCACTGGTGCATTGTCATTGAACACCAGATTCTGCCAATCTGTACCAAAACCTGTGATGGCTTGTCCATTAGCATCTATCAAATTGTAGGGATCAGCATACACCGGAGCCTGGCCACCGTTCACGCGACTTTCATTCTGCAAAATAGCATAATCCGTAGCACTTGTTACGTCACGTTGCTTCCATGCACTCTGCCAGCCATAAGAAAAATTATAATTAATTTGTGCCTTCCCCATCTTACCCTTTTTGGTGGTAACGAGGATAACACCATTGGCAGCACGTGCACCATAAATAGCTCCGGATGCAGCATCTTTCAAAACTTCGATAGATTCGATATCATTCGGATTCACAAAGTCAAGGCCACCTCCGATAGGCATACCGTCCACGATATAAAGCGGATCACTATTATTAATAGTACCGATACCACGTACACGTACGCGAGGAGAATCACCCGGTTGTCCTGAAGCCGAAGTTACATCTACACCGGCAGCCAGTCCCTTCAATGCATTATCCATGCGAACAGGAGCCTTTCCGGCAATGTCTTCGCTGCTTACCTTGGCAATAGAAGCAGTGACTACACTCTTCTTTTGCACACCGTAACCCACTACCACCACTTCATCCAGCGCTTCAGAATCCTCTTGCAGAACAATTTTCAGTTCACGCTTGCCACTAACCGAAACTTCCTGTGATTTGAATCCTATATAAGAAATAGAAAGGATTGCGTCGGAGGGAACCGACAAAGCAAATTCACCGTCTATACCGGTGATTGTTCCCGTAGTGGCATTACCTTTCACCACCACATTTACTCCAGGTAAGGGTTCA
>PPYF01603101.1_pt1 | contig 11210 bp, 8 predicted proteins | sample 1559871 | NCBI WGS metagenome assembly PPYF01 (sample SAMN08240021, study PRJNA423297) | Human gut metagenome, whole genome shotgun sequencing project. | reverse complement strand
CCGGATTGCGACCGCACGAATTGGTCATTCTTGCTCAGCTATGCCATTTCGTCAGCGAACGGCTCGACGACGACGTACCTCAGCATTGGAGTGCGGGCTCGTCAATCGGCCGCAGCGAACTGCTCGATGCGATTCGTACTGAATTCCCGCTGGCCGATGGTTCAGACGCGCAATTCGACTCTGCGATCAGCGTGCTCGATTATTCATATTTCACCGGCCCGAACTGCAATCGTTTTGGCAACCAGCCATTGGTCGAAACCTTGAACAGCACCGGCACAGGAAGCGACACCGCATATCGGTTGAGCAGCAGATTCGCCGACATACTTGCCACGAACCGAACGTTCCGCATCTTCTTCGCGGACACTTTGCGCACCGGTATGGCCAATTGCCGAGATATGTTCCGCGAGGCCGCCGCCAGGCAACAGGTCTTCGACCACATGTTCTTGTACGAGCGCAAATATTCCATGGCTGACGTCATGCGCCTGTGCGGATGGAAGAAGGAAAACACTCCGCAAAACGTGGGTGGTTACCTGCTCGACAAGGAAACCAACACCATGCCCATCTTCGTGAAATACGCGGCCAGCCAATACGAGGATGAATTCCTGAGCACACAGGAAATGAAATACTTCAGCAAGAACGGACGCACTCCGCAGTCTCCGGAATTCCGATGGGCGCTTAGCGGCATTGGCCCGAATTGGGACCACACACATTTCGTCCCGCTATTCGTCATGCGCAAGGCGGAAGAGGCCGATGGCAAGTACTACTACGTTGGCCACGTCGCTGCGTTTGAGAATCCTCAGCTCACCACCAAGCCTGACGCAACCGGACAGGGCAGTGTGAAGGTCACCCTGTCGGTCCTGCGTTTGGCCCGGCCAATCGATCCAGAGCTCTATCGGCATTTAGCCGGCTGACCATCAGCTCCTCAACCGTACGGCGGCGGCCATTCCGCCGTCGCCGTAGGTGGGGTGGGCCATGAAGGCTTGACTGGCGGTGGCGTCGCCGCGCATCGACTCGTCGTAGCCGCCACAGCGCTCCCACGCGGCACGGCGAATTATGACGTGGCCGGGCAGCAATTATGCGACACGAACGTGGCGGCGATGCCACGGTTACGCGCGGCGCATCATGCGATGCTCGCCGGCGACCGTGTGCTCATCCTCACGCTTGGCGGGCTTGCGAGCGCCCGCAATATTCTCCATGCTCATGCCTGCTCATCCCCATCCACAACCGAAATCCAGTCGCCGTATCCTTCCTCGGCCATGCGCGAGCGCGGCACGAAGCGCAGGGCGGCGGAATTCATGCAGTAGCGCAGGCCGCCGCGGTCGGCCGGGCCGTCGGTGAACACGTGGCCCAAGTGAATCTGTGTGTCCGACGTGCGCACTTCGATGCGGTCGCGGCCCGGAATGCGGTGGTCCTCATGCTCGGTCAGCAAGTCACCGGCAATCGGGCGAGAGAACGCGGGCCAGCCGCAGCCGGAATCGAACTTGTCTCGCGACGAGAACAGCGGCTCGCCGCTGACGATGTCCACGTAAATGCCGGGCTCAAACTCCTCGTCATACTCGTTGACGAACGGGCGCTCGGTAGCGGCGTTCTGTGTGACCGCGAACTGCTCAAGCGTCAGATCCCAGATGCGTTCCACGTACTTCTGACGGCGTTTTACGTTCGCGATTGCGGCGATCGGCACATGGCAGTAGCCGCCGGGATTGTTCACCAGATAGTCCTGATGATGTGCCTCGGCCGGGTAGAAGTTGCGCAGCGGTTCGACCAGTACGGCCGGGCGCTGCGGCTGGCGGTCGACCAGCTGCTCCAAGGCCGCCACATACACGGCGCGCTGCGTCTCGTCCGTGTAGAACATGCCAGTGCGGTACTGCCGGCCGCGGTCTTCGCCCTGCTGGTCCACGGAGAACGGGTCAATGACCTCCAGGAACAGTAATGTCAGCGTCCGCAGGCTGACCTGTGCCGGGTTAAACTCGACTTTCACGGTTTCGGCCGCATCCGTGCCGCCCGCGCATACCTGCTCGTAGGTCGGCGATTCGACGGTGGATTGCGCGTAGCCGACCGTGGTGTCCGTGACGCCGTCGACGTTCTGGAAGTAGCGCTCCAGTCCCCAGAAGCAGCCGCCGGCGAAGTATGCGGTTTGCGTATTCCCGTCATTGTGTTCGTTACGTTCGCTCATACGCCCCACGTTACTACGTCGAGGCGGCTCGCGATGCAGTCAACGACACCTCTGCACCGGCAAAACCGCTTTCGAGGGGCTGATTCGGCCTTCGCAGGAGGTCTACTCCCGTTTCAAGGGGCTGGTCGGCAGCTAGACCGCATGTAAAAGCCCATCCGCGTCAACGCCATTCCGCCGATTTTGGAGCGTGAATACTCGGCCATCAGCCCCTCGAAGCGGGAGTAGACCTCCCGGAGAGGCCAAATCAGCCCCTCGAAACGGAGATAGCGCCTTCTGCGCCCTTCTCGCTGGGCTTTCGCCGCTCAAAGAGGTACATTCGGGCTTCTGCAGAATGCTTTCTCCGTTCAAAGAGGTACTGAATACGGGAAACCCCGAGTACAAACGCCGTCATTGCAACGCTCATACTCGGGATTTCAGAGTTTAGGTATCTCTTTGAAGGCAGTTAGCTGTCCGCAAGAGGCCAAATGTACCTCCTGAAAGCAGATAGCCCGTCTCAGGCTCGAATCGGCTAGCCTGCGTACCCGTGTGCACACCTTCACGACCGCAGCGTACTGAGCATGCCGGCCACTTCGGCGGGCGTCACGCTGGGCACGTAGGCGCGCACCACCGCGAGCCCGATCTGCGGCAACGCCGCCGGGTCCGGGTAGCACACGTAGACCGGCGCTTCGGAGGGCTGGAACTTGCGCTTGAAGTTGAACAGCGAGTGGAAGCCGTAGGCGGGTTCCATCCAGTCGGCCACGATCTGCAGCGCGTGTTGGAGCACCTGCGTGCCTTCGCCGGCCGCCACCCCACCTTCCCGGGCATTGTCTCGCTCGGGGTTCATGCCGGCCAAGGGTGCCGCGGACAGGCTCATGAACTCCACGGCATGCTCAGGATCCGCAAGCCCCTCGTCGCGCAGGCGCTCGGCCATGCGCGCGATCAGGAACTCCATAATGCCGTTGGGACTGTCGGTGCGATGGCGCATGAAGTCCAGCGTCCAGCCGACGATGCGCCCGTCGCGCCAGGTGGGCAGCCAGCTGGTGACGCCCAGCACGCGACCGTTCGCGTCAATGGCGTACAACAGCCGCACACGCGGGTCGCGCAGTTCTTCGACGCCGCCGAGGGTGAACTTCATTTCCGGCAGCGCCTTGAGCTGCGCCCACTCCTCGGAAATGTCCTCAATCTGTTCGCGCACGTCGAGCGACGCCTCCAGGAATGTGGACTGCACATCGGTCACGCCGTCGCGCTTGGCCTTGTTGATGGCGGTGCGCACATCCTGCCATTTCTTGCCGGTCGTCTTCCAGCCGCGCGGGTCCACGACCATTTCGCTGCCGACCTCGATGGAGCTCCAGCCGGCCTCCAGCAACGCGTCGCGCTGTTCGCGATGCACGCTGTAGAACACCGGCGAAAGCGACCGCTCCACGCAATACTGGGTGAAGCCGGTCAGGTCGTCCATCCACTCGGAGGGCTCGCCGAACGGCCCGGTGCAGGTCAAGGCGATGCCGTTGAGCACGCGATATGCCACGGCCGATTTGCCCGTGGGCGAGAGCCAGTAGCTGTTGCCTTCCCACGTAGTCATGAAGCTCATCGATTCGCCGCCGGTTTCGACCAGCCGCTCGGCGCGTGCCTGCGCCCGCTCGTTCGATTCGCTCACGTCGCTCATCCAGCGGATCACCACGACCAGCACCACGATCCAGAACACCAGGCCGACGCCCTGATACACGATCGAGGCCATCGGGGTACGCGGCACGAACGACAACTTCATATGGCTCAGGAAGCCGATGGGCAGGAAGCGCCCCGGCAGTTCGGCCAACAGCGACGAGGCCGTGGCACGCGGCGAGAATTCATCCGGCTGGGCGATGCCGTACATCAGGTACACGGCGGCGCACGCCAGCAGAACCAGCACGATGGCGCCGACGCCGCCGATCAGTCGCCGCCAGCCGACGCGAATCGGGAAATGCTTCAACGCCGCAGTCAAGGCGACGGCAAAGAACAGCGGCGGCAAGGCGTTCGCCACGCAGGCGGTGATCGCGCCGTGCTGCAGCAGTGAGGTCATGCCGTCCGGCGCAAAGCTCAGCGGCACGATCAGGTAGTAGGCGATGGCTACTCCCGCAGTGAACAGGTTGATGGCCACGGCACACATGGCCGCGAACCGACGGCCGCGATACAGGCCCCACGCCAGCACCAGGGTCACGGCGGTGGGCAGCAGCGAACGCAGTACCGCGCCCGGCATCGAGGCTCGCAATAGGTCGAATTGCAGGAAGCAGCCGCTGTGCGTGGCGCCGGCCAGGCAGCGCGCGAGCGTGCCGTCGTCAACGGAGACCGGACTCATGAGCAGGCCGACCGTGCTGAGCGGCCCCGCGTGATTATGCGAGGTGATGGCGATGATCGGCCCCAGCGCCAGCACCACGGCGATGGCCGCAAACATGCGCCGCGCCTCGAAGGAGGTGCTGCGCAGCCAGTGCCAGCCGGTCTCGGCATGCGCGGGCGGCCCGGCCATCACGCGGCCGGCCGCGTGTCCGATCAGCGCGGCGGCGAGAATGCAGTAATCGCCAGGATTGCCGCTGTAAAGCAGCGCGACCAGAATCGCCACGTAGCCGATCAGCCGAATACGCCGCCGCAACAGATGGCTGCAGAACGCGCTGGCCGCCATAAGCGCGCCGACCGGCAACACCAGCGGGCTCAGGGCGAACTGCATGCGGGAGACGAATTGGGAGTCCTGGAACAGCCATCCGGCCGCCGCACACAAGGTCAGGCCCACGATCACGCCGCCGAGCGCGCAGGCGAGCGCGGTGCCGACGGTACGTGCGCGGCCAAGCCACGGCTCGGCGATTGACAGCATGACGAGCCACAGCGCGGCATCAAGAATGAGCTGGATGACGCCGCGCGCCAAGAACAGCGTGCAGAAGAATTTGCCGAAATCGAATTCGGCCATGCTGGTGTCGAGCCGCAGCGGGAACGCGAATCCGGCCATCGCGACCACCAGCCACACCACCAAGTTCAGCACCACCAGCGCCACCGTGGCAGTGATGGCCAGTCGATGACCGTCCGCCCACTGTCGCACGTCGCCGGCCAGTTCGCGCCAGCTTTCCGCCGCATGACTGTTGTGCTTACGCGATTCTTCGCTCATTGCAACACCTCCACTTGTGGGTACTCCTTCAACGATTTCGTCATCTCGCCCAAGCCGGTCCGTTCGCCGAACCAGTCGAGACCGGGCCGCCAGACCGCCTGCACCGCGTGCCAGTCGTGGCCGGTGCCGGGCACGATCAGCTCGGTGACCTCCATGCCGGCTTTGCGCGCGGCGTCGGCGATCGTGCGCATGTTGCTAATCGATTCCTTGTCCCGTTCGCCAGCACCGGTGAACAGCGCCTGCTCGGGCGTACCGGTGGCGGCGATGGCGTTGACCGGCACCTGTTCGTCGTACGCCTTGCGGTCGCCGGCGAAATACTCCTGGACCATCTTGGCGACGCTGCCATTGGTCGGCTTGAGTTCGCCGTCCACCGGCAGCATCGCGCCGTAGATGTCGGGGTGGCGCGGGACGAGCTGCGTGGTGCAGGTGCCGCCTTGCGAGAACCCGCCCATCGCCCACATGCGGGCCGATTTGGCCACGGGCAGCATCTTCTTGGCCCAGTTCACCACGTCTGTGGTGAGGTAGGTTTCGGCGTTGCCTTGCGTGGTGTCGGCGCACAGGCTGTTGTGCGTGGCCTCGCCGTTCTGGTCGGGCACGAGCACGATCGGCGCGAGCCCGTCATGTTTGGCGGCGTACGCATTCATCGTGGCGGCGATGTTGCCGGCGTCGATGAGGCGACTGGGGCTACCGGGCTGCCCGGCCAACAGCTCCATCACCGGCAAGGCCGGCGGACGGTCGGACAGCGCGGCGGGCGGCAGGTAGATCATCGCCTTGCGGGCCGTGAAGTTGGATTCGGTGTTCGGAATGTCGACGGTGAGCACCTTGCCTTGGCTGGGCATGGACGGCAGGCTGCCCTTCCGCGCCTTGCTATGCCAGTCGCTGACACTCATCGCGGCCTTGTGTACCTCGATTGAGCCGAGCGAGGCGTACGGCGTGTAGCCGACGAGGGTGCCGATGGTCTGGTATTCGCCGTAAATCAAGTCCACGCCGAGCGCGGTGGACAGCAGCACCAGCGGCACCAGCACGACGGCCAGCGCACGGCGGACCCCGCGCAGGGTCACGGCTGCGGCGATCACGAAGCCGACGCCGGCGATGCCGCCCGCGATGGTGAAGATCACCGGCCAGCCCAGCGATACGCCGAACACCATAAACACGTCGGACACCAGCCATGCAACCAGCAGTCCAGCCGCGCCGGCGAGCACGGCGGCAATCAGCGAGACAATCAGCGGGTGCAGGCGGCCGCGCTTCTTGCTCTTGCTCAATGCCAGCCCAATAATCAGTATGATTGCCGCGATCGCGGTCAGTCCGAACACGGTCCGTGGCACGATTCCGCGGACCAGAGACAATTCCATGAACGTTTTCCAAACGGAGTTCTTCATCCTTCACCCCCCGCGCTCCAGGCTCCTCGCCTTGTAAGCTCACGCAACACTAGCGCGCGATTCATAGAGCGTCACCCAATTTCACAAAAATTGTCGCGAGTTCTCATGGTTTCCCCAGACTCCGTTCAGCACCTGTTCACATCCGGTCTGGACGTCCGCAGCTCAAGGCCAGTGTCAGCGCTGGATTAGCGGCGCGCAGGCTTGTCCCAGCTTCAGCCGGAAGCAGGGAATATGCTGGTGGATATGACTCACGCAAACGAACAACGTCCAGCAGCGACCGGCAATGCCGCCGATAACGTGTCTGACGCCCCTACTGGCCCCGCGACGAGCGCGGCGGCAAGGCCCACGACCGTCACGGCTGATGGCACAACAGCCACAAACGCCGCGGCCAGTTCAACAGCAAAACCCGCAGCCAGCACCTCTTGGGCCAGGGAAACCAACCCACGTCGAGCACTGTTGACGATTATCGTCACGGTGGTGGTTGTGGTGGCCATCGTACTGGGGCTCGGATTCTTCGTGAACTGGGGATTGGCGGCCCTTTTGGTGATCATTATGATTCCGGGGGCGATTTCGCTGGCCGTTCTCGCCAAGCACCCTGAATCCACCGGCGGGCGCAGCATGTTCGGCATCTCCGATCCGAATACGCTGCTTGACCCGATTCGCCGCCCGTCCGAGCGTCGCGGCGAGTAAGTTGCTGCTGCCCATCGGGCGGTAATTTATCCATGGGGCGGTAAAAGGCCCATGGGGCGGTTTGAAGAAATTGTGAAACCGCAGAATAAAGTCATTTTGGGATACCGCCCCATGAGGGTTTTACCGCCCCATGGGATTATTACCGCCCCATGAGCAAAGCCACCCCGCTATTTGCGCGCACTGACCAAGTAATTAAGCACCGATCCGACGGCCACCAGCAGCGCGCCACACCAAAACGGCAGCGACAGCGCCAAACCCAGCAACACCGCACTGGCCCCGGTGGACAGCACCGGCGTGGCATAGGACGCAATAGCAAGCCGCTCCATAGACCCATGCAGAATGCCGTATCCCCAGCAGGCATAACCACCGCCAATCGCCGCCGCGGCAATCAACACAAACAGCCATGCGACCAGACTCGGAGGCTCGGCCGGCCACCCCTGCCCGGACGCGAAGTGGATAATCCACAACGCCACGGCCACGCAGGGGAAGAACAATGAAGTGCCGTCCACCCCATGACTCATGGCTGGCGTGAACACCGCGTACACCGACCAAGCGAGCGCGCCCACGAACGCCAGCGCATAGGGCAAAGGGTTGGCGGCGATATGCTGCACGGCCGCATGCCAGTCGAGCCCGGAATTACCGCCGACCGCCAACACCACGCCGGCAGTGGCCACGATCGCGCCCGGCAGCACCTTGACGACCACGTGCTTGCGATGGGATACGCCCGCCGACAGCAGCACCATCATCGTGGGCCACAGATAGTTGACCAGGCTCACTTCCACCGAGGATGCGTCGGTAGAGGCCAGACCCAGCGAGAGGGATATCGACGATTCGTAAAATACGAACAACAGGCCGCCGATAATCAGGTATTTCTTGGGGAACTCGCGAATCGGGGCCGGGCGCCGGAACATCAGCAGCAGGATGCCGCCGACCGTGTAGATCAGGGCCGAGCCAAGCGTGGCGCCGAAGTTTTCGGAGACGATGCGCACGGTGCCGGCCATGAAGCTCCACAGCAGGATTGCCATCAGGCCGATGGTCGTGGCGCGCGCGGATACGACGTGGCCGCCGGAATGGCTTGCCGCCGGTGCCGGTGTGCCGCTTGCGTTCTGTGCGCCGTTCGCCATATGTCCGCCTCTCTCGCATCGTTTCGAAGTCACTCTACCCATCGGATGTGTACAGCGGCAGAACGGCACGCGACCGGCGCGCGAACAGGGTGGGGTTCGGTGATTGAAACAGCAAAATGCCGGGTAGGGTAAATCCCTACCCGGCATTTGCATTGGCTATGTTTCCCGCCGTCTGTCAGGTTAGTCGGCGTTGAAAGCGTAGGGCAGACGGCGTGGGAAGCATGGTTTGGTTACGATTTATCTCTCCCCCACCCGCTTCGCGGGAGCCCCCTCGTCAGAGGGGGCAAAGCTACTCGAAGCGGGACTTCGGGACGAATCAAGTATCGTCAGCCCTCAATCGCGATTTGGTGCTTGGACTCGACTTGCGGCTGGGCCTGCATCTTCGGAACCTGGATGCACAGCGTGCCGTTCCGGTAGCTGGCGTGGATGTCGGACTCCTTCACGTCCTCGCCAACGTAGAAGCTACGCGAGCAGGAGCCCATGTAGCGTTCGCGACGCAGCCACTTGCCCGAATCGGACGCGCAAGCACACTTGCTGTCGGAAGCCTCGTCCTCAGCGGCCGGAGCCTTGTCCTCATGCTCGCTGCAACGCGAGGCGGACACGGTCAGATAGCCGTTGTTGAGCTCAAGGTTGATATCTTCCTTCTTAAAGCCAGGCATATCGATGTCGACGTCGTAACCCTTGTCGGTCTCGCGCACATCGGTAGTCATCATGTTGGCGGGCATTACGGCACTCATCGTGTTGTCCGTGTTGCGCCAACCCTCAAAGAACGGATCATCGAACAGATCCGAGAACATCGTGTCATTCATCAAAGCCGGAAACATTGCCATAATCGGTACTCCTTGATTAGGAGAGAATCGGCTTGGCTGCCGGCCGCCAACCCGTATCGCGGGGCTAGCAGCGGTTATCGTGGCCGGTTCCGGAACCCTCCCGGGCTCTCAACCTTTAACCTTCACTTCATCCAATTCCCGAGCGCGGCAATCATTCCGGGATTATGCCCACAGAGAAATTGCGGCGGGAATGGCTGCCGGTAAAGCCGGCCGAGCCGAGCGCCGTGACCACCCTCAGCCAGTCTTACGGCTGCCAGCTCCCGCCAGCGGGAGCATATATACGCACACCAGTAGGCGTACTCATATACCTCTGCCAACGGGAGCATGGTTGCACGTTCCCGCAAACTCCGCCAACGGGAGCATGCTGGCGCGCGAACGGCTCACATCTGCTGGGCGTTTTCGAGCAAGGCGTTTTTGAGGTCGGACTCGATTTGGCGCATCTTGACCTGGGCGGCCTCGCGGTTGGCCTCGCCTTCCTTCTGGATCTGCACGGTCTCCTTCAGGGTGGCGATGAGTTCGGCGTTGATCTTCTCCAGCGTGTCGATTTCCACCACGGAACGCTGGTTGGCCTTTTCCGCGTCCACCGCACCCTTGTGCAGGGCGGCCGCGTTACGCGCCAGCAGCTTGTTGGTCACATCGTCGGCCTTGTTCTGCAGGTCGAGGGCCTTGCGCTGGTTGGACAGGCCCAGCGCGATCACCATCTGACTCTTCCACACCGGAATCGTGGTGGAGATGGTGGTGTCGATCTTGTCCACGATGGTCTGGTCCGCGTTCTGGATGATTTTGATCTGCGGCGCGGTCTGCAAGGTAACCACGCTGATGCGGTCGAGGTCGTCGAGTCGCTTGGCAAAACGGTCGAGCTTGGACTTGAAGTTCTTCAGCACTTGCGCCTGCATGGCGTCGCCACTGGCGGCGGCCTCGGCCTCCAGCGCTGGCAGCTGGTTGGCGTTGAAGTCGGCGAGCGCCTTCTTGCCGGCCAGTACGGTCATTTTCAGCTCGCGGTATTGCTGGGCGTTCTGCGTGTACATCGTGTCGTACATGGAGATGTCGGCCACGAGTTTGGCTTGCGCGGATTGGAGGGTGGTGATGAGGTGTTGCATGGCATCGTTGTTGGGCAGTTCGGATACGGCCGGGATCTGGTCGAGCGTGCCGGCCACGCCGAATCGGCTGATCGAATCGGTGCCGGCGAAGTTGGCCGCGCGGAAGCCATGGCGCTCCCACGCCAGCTTCTGCACCGCCGGTGTTTTCAACAGGTTCAGCAGTGTGCCGCCTTTTCTCGTCCAAGGCCATCAGCGTGTGGGTGCTCCACACGGTCGGCGTCGGGTAGACGATGACCACGTCGTCCTTGATCTGCTTGAACGCATCCGGCTGGTTCACGGCCAAATCAAGCAGCTGCGATTCGTAGCCCACCATCATCGGCTTGGAGCCCACGCCCAAGGTCAGGAACTGGTTGAACGAATCCTCGGAAGAGGTCTCCATCCAGCCGGATTTGGCGAAGATGGAGGCGATGGTCTTGCCGTCGCGCGCCACCGAATCGACCATGGCCGGCTGCCCGCCGTTGAGCACCGTGGCAAGAAGCGCCGCGTATTCGTTGCCTGAGTTCGACTTCACCGGATCGGTCGAGTCGATGCGGAACTGCCCGTAGCCTGCCGTGTATCCGACGTCGGCCATGTTGTGTTGGCGACCATCGCGTCCACGGCTTTGGCCATATCCATGTGGTACGCGCCAGAATCGTCCTTGGTCACAAGTCCGCCGTTCACGAGCCCGTCCGCCACGGCCTTGTGCGTGTATAGCACAATCGGTGAGTTGAAGACGATGTCGCTTTGGGGGGGGTGTTCCTATGTTTTTGTCAACTCCTTGGGGAGTTGACGTGTCGGGATTCCGGTTGGCTGTCGTGGGCGCGCT
>PPYF01526241.1_pt1 | contig 11211 bp, 11 predicted proteins | sample 1559871 | NCBI WGS metagenome assembly PPYF01 (sample SAMN08240021, study PRJNA423297) | Human gut metagenome, whole genome shotgun sequencing project. | reverse complement strand
ATATTGTCCTGACTGTGGTCTCAGTTATAGTCAGTAGTATGGTAAATGCTCAAATCAGTTCTTCTCAAGTAAAGATTGGAAAGAAACTTCCGGGATGGAAAGAAGGGTATTTGGATATACATCACATTAATACAGGATGTGGAAATTGTACTTTTTGTATTTTCCCGGATGCTACTACTATGTTGATTGACGCAGGAGATAAGAATCCGAATAATGAAAGACAAGTATCTCCGAAACCTGATGCGCGAAAGACCCCGGGAAAGCGAATTGCCGAATATATAATGAAGATAATTCCCCAGGGAAATTTAAAAATATTGAATTATTGTTTAGCTACTCATTTTCATAATGATCATATTGGTGGAGTCTTTAAACAACAGAAAAAGGATACAGATTATTTTCTGACGGGTGTAAGTGACGTTTTTGAAACAATTCCAATGGAGAAAATTGTCGACAGAGATTATCCCGTTTATAATTTTTTATCTCCCAAAGAGAAGGATAATAAGGCTTTTATTAATTATTTGAAATTCGTCTACTCTCTTCAACAAAAGCATTGTTGTATGATTGAGAAGTTTAAGGTTGGAACGAATAGCCAATTTGTTCTGAAAAATAATCCGGAGAAGTATTTTGATTTCGAAATTCGGAATTTGATGGCTAATGGTATTATGTGGAATGGTGACGGAGAGAATGTGGTTAACTTATTTCCTGATTTGACAGGACTGTCTAAGCATGATATTCCGGAAGAAAATACGTTGAGTTGTGCAATACGTATTACTTATGGTAAATTTAATTATTATACCGGTGGCGACCTTACTGGTTATCCGAAGCCCGGCAGACCAGTTTGGCATGATGTCGAAACGCCTTTAGGGCGAGTTATAGGTGAAACAGAAGTCTGTGTATCCAATCATCATGGATATGGGTATTCAACTAATGAGAATTTTATTAAATCATTGAAGCCGCAGGTTTTCATTATACAGGCTTCTAATGCACTGCATCCTGAACATTCAACTCTGTATCGCATGTTGGCAAAACAAATATATACAGGGCATCGCGATGTTTTTTCGACAAATATGTTGCCTGCCACCCGTATTGTAATTGGGGAATTAACGAAGCAAATGAAAAGTACTCAAGGGCATATTGTCGTAAGAGTATTACCCGAAGGAGATGAATTTAATATTTATATATTGGACGACTCTGATACCTCTTTAAATGTTAAATCAATCTTTGGCCCTTATAAATGTCAATGATAATAAAATGCAAATATTATAATGAAAAGAATAATTCTGATTTTATGTTTGATTGCTGTTAGCTGGTGTTCCGGTGCGCAAACGAGAGTTGATACAATACGGACGAAACTTTTTAATCCGAAAGGAGCGAATGTATTAGTTGCTGCACATCGTGGTGATTGGAGGAATGCATGTGAAAATTCTATTGAAGCTATTAGTAGTGCTGTAAAGATGGGAGTGGATATCGTTGAAGTAGATTTGGCACGTACAAAGGATGGTGAATTGATATTGATGCATGATTCTAAATTGGATCGTACCACTACCGGGACTGGTAAAATCAAGGAACATACATTAGCTGAAATAAAAAAACTGCGTCTGAGAAATGGTTGTCATATCAAGACTATCTATGAAATTCCTACTCTTGAAGAAGCCTTATTGGTAGCTAAAGGTAAAGTAATGTTGAACTTGGATAAAGCCTTTGATTATTTAGACCAAGTATATATGTTGTTAGAGAAGACCGGTACTACAAATCAGGTAATAATGAAGAGCGATGCTCCAGCTGATACGGTTCTGAAAAAGTATGGGCATTATTTGGATAAAATCATATTTATGCCAAAAGTAAATTTGGATGATGAAAAAGCAATATTGAAGTTAAATGATTATCTTCGGATATTGAAGCCGATAGCCGTTGAATTTAAATTTGCGTCCGATTCTAATCCTTTGCCACAAAAAGTGAAGCGATTGATGCTGGAGAAATCTCACATTTGGTATAATACCTTATGGGACACTCATGCCGGAGGACATGATGATGACTGTTCGTTGATAAATCCGGATAAAGGGTACGGTTATTTGGTAGATAGTTTGGGGGCCACAATATTGCAGACAGATCGGCCGGAATATTTGAAAAATTATTTGGAGAAACGAAGAATGAAAACAAATTTAGATTGTACTGAAAATTGGAGTGAGCTGGCAGATACGGAATATGTACCGGAACGAAGTCTATTTATAACTGTTGAAGAATCGTTCCTGAAAGGAAAGAAGAGTAAAATCAGTAATGAAGATGGCATTGTGGTTACTCCGTATTTTGCAGCAGTAATTGATGGAGTAACTAATAAATCCGATTTTAGTATTGAAGGCAAATCCCCTGGACGTAAAAGTATGGAACTTATCATACAGGCTATACGGGAATTTCCTAAAGATATAAGTGCGGAAGAAGCTATTAATCGTATTACAGAGAAAATTCATTCCTTTTATGTAGAGCAGGGGATATTAGAAGAAGTTAAGCACTCACCTGAAAAACGGTTGACTTCTAATGGGGTGATTTATAGTTATGTTCGTAATGAAGTATGGCAAATCGGAGATTGCCAATGTATAATAGGAAATTTATATTCTTCTAATGAGAAGGAGATAGATGCTATAATGGCCAATGCGCGGGCGGCAATGAATGAAGTATTGATATTGCAAGGCGCTACTATGGAAGAACTGGAACAACATGATTTAGGACGTGATTTTATACTGCCATTTTTACAGAAACAAGTTTATTTTCAGAATAGTCCAAATAGGAATCAGCGTTTTTCATATCCTGTTTTTGATGGCTTTCCCATTAATATGGAACAGGTTCATATTTTTTCTGTGGGTAAGGTGAAAGAGATTATTCTCGCTTCTGATGGTTATCCTTATTTATTCTCTACGTTGAGGGAGTCCGAATGTTATTTAAAGGACATATTGTTAAATGATCCACTGTGCATGAGAAAATATAAAAGCACAAAGGGGATAATAAGAGGAAACTGCTCTTTTGATGATAGAGCTTATTTGAGAATATCCATAAAATAATAAATAAATACAATCATGAAAAGACTATATTTAGCTCTTACAATATTAATATTATCAACTTATTTAGGTGCACAAAAGTATAATAAACTTTCATTTCCGGACAATCAGGTATGGGTAGTTTCGCACCGTGCCGACTGGCGTAACGCTCCCGAAAATTCCCTGCAAGCCATTAAGAATTGCATTGAAATGGGAGTAGATATGATTGAGATAGATCTGAAGAAAACCAAAGACGGACATTTGATTCTGATGCACGATAAGAAGATTGACCGTACAACCACAGGAAAAGGATTACCGCAGGATTACACACTCGAAGAATTAAGGAAGTTCCGTCTGAAGAACGGTGCAGGACATAAGACTGCTCATCCTATTCCTACTTTGGAAGAAGTAATGAATCTGTGCAAAGGTAAGATCCTTGTAAACGTAGACAAAGGATATGACTATTTTCAGGAAGCCTATCAGATTATGGAAAAAACGGGTACTGCCAATCAGTGTATCATCAAGTCGGATTTTCCTTATGAAAAAGTGTCAAGTGAACATGGGGATGTACTTCTGAAAATGACTTTCATGCCTGTTGTCAATTTAGATAATCCGGAGGCGGAGTCTATCATTGATGGATATATCAGAAACTTGAAACCTTCTGTTTTTGAATTAGTGTTTAGTAAAGATTCGGAGGAGACATTGCGACTGATTAAAAAGGTGCATGATAGTGGAGCAGAAATCTTTGTGAATGCAATGTGGCCGGAGTTATGTGGTGGACATGATGATGATAAGGCTGTTGAGGAACAGCAGTACGAGCAGAGTTGGGGCTGGATTATTCGGCAAAACGTCCGTCTTATCCAAACAGATAGACCTCGTGAACTCCTTGAATATTTGAAAAACAAGAAATTTCACGACTAAACGCACTTTCTTTATGTTGAAACAACTTATCAAATTTTACAAAGTCTCTTCACCGAGACTTTGTAATGGAGAAGCTTTGTCTTCATCCGATGTCCGCCGTTTGAAATTTCTGAAATGGTCAACCTTCCTTTCTGCGACTTTTGGCTATGGTATGTATTATGTGTGCCGTCTTAGCCTGAATGTTGTGAAGAAGCCTATTGTAGATGAAGGAATTTTTTCGGAAACAGAGTTAGGCATAATAGGTTCCGTATTGTTCTTCACCTATGCAATCGGGAAATTCACGAACGGTTTCCTTGCCGACCGTAGCAATATCAACCGTTTTATGACTACTGGTTTATTGGTAACTGCTTTGGTTAACCTCTGTCTCGGCTTTACCAATTCATTCATTCTGTTCGCTATCCTTTGGGGAATAAGCGGCTGGTTTCAATCTATGGGAGCGGCATCCTGCGTGGTAGGGCTTTCCCGCTGGTTTACGGATAAGGAACGCGGTTCATACTATGGCTTTTGGTCTGCGAGCCATAATATCGGCGAAGCATTGACATTTCTGATAATAGCCTCAATCGTCAGCGTGTTGGGCTGGCGGTATGGTTTTTTCGGAGCTGGTATAGTGGGATTGATAGGAGCGTTGATTGTCTGGAAATTCTTCCATGATACTCCCGAAAGCATGGGATTCCCTTCGGTGAATGTTCCCAAACAGAAAAAAGAAATGAGTGAAACAGAAACGGCTGATTTTAATAAAGCACAGCGTCAGGTATTGCTAATGCCTGCCATTTGGATACTGGCTCTTTCCAGTGCTTTTATGTATATCAGCCGTTATGCCATAAATAGTTGGGGTGTCTTTTATTTGGAAGCCCAAAAGGGTTACTCCACATTAGATGCCAGTTTTATTATTTCTATCTGTCCGGTTTGTGGTATAATCGGTACTATGTTTTCAGGAGTGATTTCCGATAAGTTGTTTGGTGGGCGGCGCAATGTGCCTGCATTAATTTTTGGGTTGATGAATGTGTCTGCTCTCTGTCTGTTTCTGTTAGTTCCGGGTGTACATTTTTGGATAGACGTGTTGGCAATGGTACTTTTCGGTTTAGGTATCGGAGTGCTGATTTGTTTTCTGGGTGGTTTGATGGCAGTGGATATTGCTCCCCGTAATGCATCGGGTGCTGCTTTGGGAGTAGTCGGCATTGCCAGCTACATCGGAGCCGGACTGCAAGACGTGATGAGCGGTATTCTGATAGAAGGGCAAAAGACTGTTCGGAATGGAGTAGATGTTTATGACTTTACTTATATCAATTGGTTTTGGATTGGTGCGGCATTGTTGTCTGTATTGTTTGCTTTATTAGTTTGGAATGCAAAATCAAAAGAAGTCAATTAGAATGAGTACATTAGGTTAGAATATAAGTCTTTGTTTTCGAGGTATTAGTCACCATTCCGGGGAGTAAGTAATGATTGCTTTTCTTCCCGGAATGGCTTTTTTATAATCAATTAAATAATAGTTTTATGGAAAATTCATGTAATGATGAATTGTTTTGTTCATTGAAAAATGAACTTCGTGAAGTAGATGCACAAATCAATGTGCAGAGTGAAAAACTAATCGAGCTGTTCGACCAAAAAAAAGATTAGTCGGTCTGTTGGTTCGGGAGCTTGAATCGCGTACGCCTGCCACGATCGAATATCTGGGCGACCCGAAGCAGTACATTTCCGTAGTGCTGGCTGCTATTGACCACGGTCGTCTTACGTATGACGGAGTAGCGAACTGCGAACAGACTTTCCGCTCTTTGGCGAATGTGATAGATGTCATAAGTCCTAAAAATGGGAAAGCGCTTAGTGTGGAGACGTTGGTTTCTTATGAGAAGAAAGAGCGTTCCGGAGAGTTTAAAGATTATTCGGAAGGGGATTTTGAATAGCCTGGGGTGACCCGGAAGTTGATTAGAAAACGTGGCGGGAAATCTGAAAACGTAATCATTGTCGGATTTATGCCACTTTCAGCCTTTTTTAATCTATTATGTAAGCACTATATTCAAGGATAATGATTATTTTTGTTTCAAGTTATAAATGATAGATTGTTCTAATATTTGAAAGTATGACGAAGATAGAGAACCAAACCCAATATGAATGGGCTGTAAAAAGAGTAGAGGAGCTTCTTCCGTTGGTGAAAGATGATACTCCTTTGGATGACCCTAACAGCATAGAGTTGGAACTTCTTTCTAATCTTGTTGCCGACTACTCCGAAGAACATTTTTCTTTGGGAGAACCTTCACTTGTTGATGTCCTGAAACTTCGTATGTACGAGATGGGACTTAATCAAAAGTCACTATCTCAGTTAATAGGAGTCAGTCCTTCACGTCTTAGTGACTATATTTCGGGTAAGTGTGAGCCGACATTAAAAGTGGCTCGTGAGATAAGTAGGAAATTGAATATTGATGCTAATATAGTGTTGGGAGTATAGCTTCGAACTTAACTTTAAAAAGATGGCGGGAAATCTGAAAAAGACGGTTGTATTTTTCGGATTTCCCGCCGTCTTTTTAAAGAAGAAAAAGAGAAAGTGTGAGGGGTGTGAGGGAGGATTTCTAACATTCGTGTCTATTTTATTAGAAAATATAGATAGGAAAAAATAAAATATAAGAGTAAAAGGTTGCAATTCCTCCCTCACACCCCTCACACTTATGTGGTAAATAGAAACAAAAAAAATGCAGAGTTGTAAAAGACAGCTCTGCATTTATGTTATAAACACTTCCTCTTATTCATATAGCCTGTTCGACTTTATCTGTTCCGTACTGATAACATATACAGCATATCTTCTCCCGTTTCTTCCATTCTTGAACTCAAAATTATGCTTTGCCATTACCTTGCCAATTTGAATCTTCGAACCGGTTGAATACTGATAACCGGTGCGTTCGTGAATTAACTCGGCAATCTCGCTGACTGTGAGATGCTGTACCGTTTCAAAACGTTCCGGTTGGCGGATATGGGTCAGTACAAGTTCCTCTTCGGGCGTGTGAAACAAGAAGCCCTCGTTGTTTTCTTCAAGCCGTGCATTATCTTCCTGCGTGAACCAGTATTGATACCCCGGTTTATTGAGCAGATACTTTATCTGTGCATATAGCTGCGTGTAATTGATTTTTATAAACTCGATAGAGTCGGCATGAAAACAAAGATAGCGGCGGTTGCCCGTTGTGTCGTGAAGTATCTCCTGATAATTGCACGTTCCAGCAAAGGAAGCGGAATGTGGAAAATTCTGCGAACGGCGTGCGTATGGCAGGCGGATACTAATCACTTTACGGGTGACCAAGTCTTTGAACGCACTCATGTCACGTCCACTCATTCCTTCAAACTCATCGAGATTGATGAGCATTGCCTGGGCTACTCTAGCCAAATCATCTTTGTTGTTCGGGTTAATCAGGCCTGTGGAAAGATAAGCACGTAGTTCGGGCGGGAGCAGGTTGTTGATAAAAGTTGTCTTACCGATATTCTGCACCTCGCTGCAAAGCAGCAGAACCGTATGGTTTACAATCTCATCGCGGGTAGCGGCTGCACACATGGCTACCAAATACCGTTCCAGACATTCTTGCCAGAAACTCTGGCGGCTTGTCCGTACGCTGTCCGCCAGGATACGGATATAGTCCGTCCCGTCCCATTCGGGCAGTGAATCAAAATACTCACGGATAGGGTGGTAGCTTGCGCTGAAATCAGAGTAAATTAAGTTCTGAATCGTCTTTACGTTACAAGCATAGCCCAGTTCGTTCATCTCCATCCAGATGCTATTTTCCATCATCTCATCCAGGATGCGGAAAGGCTCCGGCTGTTCGGTGTCGGGGAGCCTTCGGCGATACTCCATGATATGAAGCAATTCATTGTAGCGGGTTTCATAACACTCACTGATGTGCTGCTCTATTTGCAGCATCCGTTTTTGGGTACTGTTCAGTTTGCGTGTATTGAACTCTTCGGTGTGCGTATATGCACTGTCAATCAATGAATCCGTTTCGTCCGCAGGCAAGTCGGTGAACTGGCTTTTAATAAAGGTTGCCGCTTCTTCTTGCGGGATTCCGTGCCTGTTGTATGTACACGCCAGATGATGCAGATAATTGTTCCGGTTTCCGGTGGTGTACTCTTCGAATTTGTTATGATAATAATTCAGAGTGACCATTAGTGAAACGTGCGCAAAGTGATAGTTGAGCGCAGTTTCCTCATTCACCGGATTTTTGCCTTTTGTTGTTCCTTGCTTTTCCTTTACGAGGGCTTTCTTCCTCTTCTTTTGCGATTTATAGAACATGGGCGGCTGTTCCACTACGAAAGCACTGGCATCGGGATTGAAGTAAATATGAGGGTCGTGCGAGAACAGGCAGGTGCGCCCCACATCTTGGCCGGACGTGTCAATCTCTACCTGGCAAAGTTGGGCGTAGAAAGAAGCTACTTTGTTGTAGGCGGCATTGTGGAAATCTTCTATTTCCTGAATCGTTTCGGGCAATGTCCCGTCCGGGTGGCATACGCGTACTATGATTTTCAGTCCCATACCTTTGGGGCTGACGAAGGCGATGCGGGTATGTTTACATTCTTTCGCCAGAGACAGGATGCGTGTCAACTCTTCTGGATTCAGGTGGTCGATATCTATGACGATATATCCTTGATAGCTGATGAGTGTCGCACTTGAGCGTCCACCCCGGTAGCTGGCTGAGAATGTGACGGATGGTAGCTCTTTCTTCTTCTCGTTGGCTGCTTTTTCGCCTTGCTCTTGAAAAGTGCGGCGTATTTCCTCGACCATATCCCGATACTTGGAACTGCCGATGGTGGATACAATCTCTTCTTCGGTCATTTCTGCTATGATACGGTAGAAGTCAAGGAAGATGGTAAAATGTTTCATTCTTTAGTTGTTTTTTTATTTGCGGTTGCAAAGGAACTTCTTTGTTGCGAGGTGTAAAAGAACTTTCGACATAATGGCCGGAAGTTATTTGGATTAGGGCTCGCCTAAATAACGTACAATGGTTGCTACTTGCCGGGGAGAGAGCAGACGGTTGCGTGCGCGATACCCTTCTTCTTCGAGTTCGTGTAGGAGAGTGGGGTTATGCATAATCCATCGGCGGAGAATTTGTAAAGCTACTTTTATGCCAATGGTGGGGTTGTAAAGGTGAGCCAGTTCCGCTTTCGTATAGGTGCGGATAATAAAGGAATTTTCTTTGTAATTCATATCGGTTTGTTCTTGTAATATGCTATAAAGTTACTGAAAATAACTGGTTTGTTAAAGGATTGGCATCGCTTTTATTCGTTGGAAATCAAGAAACTTCGTTGGGGAATATGGGCTGTGCAAGAAGTGGTATATTTGTGTCGTTAACAAGAAGGAAATGCATTTCGAATGTACGTAAACTTAAAATTAATTTATTATGGCAATGACAGTTTCTTATTCGGTAGTGCCGCGCAAGAATCCTGCAAAGAAGGATGAAGCGGCAAAGTATTACGCACAGGCGCAGGCAGCCGGTGAGTTGGATTTCGAAGAATTATGCGAGGCGATTACCAGTCGTTCCACCTGTACGGAGACGGATGTGCGGGCTTCGATTTCCGGAATCCTTTATGAGGCAAAACGCTCGTTGAAAGCCGGGCGTATCGTGCGGTTGGGTGATTTGGGCAGTCTGCAAATCGGTTTGAATAGTGAAGGCGCCACATCGGTCAAAGAGTTCTCAAGCTCGATGATTAAAGGGGCGCATATCATTTTCCGTCCCGGAAAGACGTTGGCGGAACTGTTGAAAATCCTAAGTTATCAGCAAGTGTCGACGCGTGCGGTAGCTCAATCGGGCAGTGATACCGGCAAGGATGATAAAGACCCCGACGGTGGCGGCGGTTCGGGCGATGATGGTGAAACACCAGACCCGGCTGCTTAATATTCTCCTTTTTTGATAACCAATTAATATTAGAGAAAAGATGAAAGAAATCGTAAGCAAGATTTTGGAAGTTATCATGTACATCATTCCTTTTTTGGGGAAGAGAAAGCGTGATAGGGTAGTGAGAGAGGTGCGTTACAATACTACGCACAAGGAAGTGTGCAACGTGAAGACGACAGAAAGGAAGAGGGATGATGCGGAAGATTAGCCTGATTGTGATTCATTGTTCCGCCACCCGTGCCGACCGTGACTTTACGGCGCGGGATGTGGACACGGCTCACCGCTTCCGGGGATTCTCGTGCTGGGGGTATCATTACTACGTGCGCAAGTCGGGACAGATAGAACCGATGCGTGACGAAGATACGGTGGGCGCTCATGCACGTGGTTACAATGCGGTCAGTTTAGGGGTGTGCTATGAAGGTGGGCTGGATGAGAACGGGAAGGCGGCGGATACGCGCACTCCCCGGCAGAAGGAAGCCTTGCATCGCCTGGTGGGTGAACTGTTGCAGCGTTTTCCGGAAGCAAAGGTGGTGGGACACCGTGATTTGAGTCCTGACACCAATTATAATGGAATTGTTGACCCTTGGGAGCGGATAAAAGAATGTCCCTGCTTCGAGGTGAAAGCAGAGACATGGTGATTCTCTCTATTTATTACTGTGGCGGTTAGTTGACCACCACAGTAGCAAAATACTCTTTGAATACTCCCGCAGCTTTTTCAAGTTGTTCGGGGGTATTTTCTTTTACATCTTTCAGCTTGTATTCCTGCTCCATGGCTTCGTATTTGTGTACACCTAGCGTATGGTAAGGCAGTACTTCTACCCGCTGAATCATCTTGTACTTTCCCAAAGCTGCTCCCAGTTGGCGGATATCCTCTTCAAAATCGCTGTATCCGGGCACTAACACATATCGCAGCCAAAACGGTTTTCCGTTCTCTTCGAGCCATGCCGCCGTGCGGATGGTCTGTTCGTTGCTTCTTCCGGTCAGTGTCTGATGGCGGGCGGGGTTGAACTCTTTGATATCAAGCAATACGAGGTCGGTCAGTTTGAAAAGCTCTTCCACATCTTCATTCCAGATGCCGCCGTTGCTGTCTATGCAGACGTGAATCCCTTTCTCTTTCAGTTCGCGAACCAGCGGGACTAGCGCTTTCGCCTGAAACGTAGGTTCTCCGCCTGAAAAAGTGACTCCGCCGCGCTTTCCGAAGAATGGACGCTGGCTCATAGCCATGCGGACAATCTCTTCCGGTGGGGTGGGCGTACCGCCTTTGCCGGCTATCGTGTCGGGATTGGCGCAATACAGGCAGCGGAAATTGCAACCTTGAAGAAAAACGACGAGCCGTAAGCCCGGCCCGTCGAATGTTCCCATACTTTCGTATGAATGTACGTTTATCGTCA
>PPYF01458337.1_pt1 | contig 11211 bp, 9 predicted proteins | sample 1559871 | NCBI WGS metagenome assembly PPYF01 (sample SAMN08240021, study PRJNA423297) | Human gut metagenome, whole genome shotgun sequencing project. | reverse complement strand
TTTTGCCGAGAAAATTGATGGAACAGAAAAAAATTGGAGTATATTTCTTCAACCTCGACCACCTCATCACTCTTCACCAACGTAAGTGCGATGAACTTAAGAAAATGAAAAAATATATGTTACAAAATATGTTTATATAATCATTTGATATTAGAGTTATGAGATCTCTTGAAGGAAGGGAGGTTTAAGAATGTCACAGGGAATTAAAATGGATACAATAATTTTATATCACGGTTCTCCTAACAAAATAGTAACACCGGTATTTGGTGGTGGAGATGATAAACATGATTATGGTCGTGGATTTTATCTGACAGAAAACATGGATTTAGCAAAAGAATGGGCGGTTTGCAGACCTAATGAACAGAATGGATGGGTTCATAAGTATGAGTTAAATACAAGGAATCTAAAAATTTTGGATTTTCAGGAGAAAGATGTTTTATCGTGGCTTGCAGAGCTTATGAAACATCGTGATGCTGCTGATTCCAAGCGTTATAGGATGCTTGCAGCAAAGTTTATTGATAAATATGGTATTGCTACCGATGCATATGATGTGATAAAGGGATGGCGCGCAAATGCATCATATTTCTACATTGCAAAAGAATTTGTACGAGATAATATTGATATAGATATTCTTGAAGAATTGCTTTCGTTAGGCGGATTGGGGATTCAGTATTGTATTAAAACAGAAAAAGCATATGCAAATTTACACGAGATAGAAAGTGATTTACTTCAAGTTGAATACAATGAATTTAACAATAAGTATAATCAAAGAGATATTGAAGCAAGAAAAAAAATGCGTAATTTAGTAGATTCAGATGCAAATAAGGTTACGAATGTTTTTAGTACATTGTTTTAGAGGTGAGAAAATGGGCGCATATTCAGAAGCGTATCTAGGTGACGTGGTGGAAAATCAGGGAAAACTATTTGATTTTGTGGCACAGTCCTATCCTGATAGTGATACAGAAGATTTTATAAATACGTATATGAAAAGTAAAACCAGAAAGAATATTGATGATGCGATGGCTTATGTTAATACTATGGATGCAAAAGAACTGTGGAAATACTTTTCAGACACAGAAAAATATAAGTTAAAGAAGGGGAAAGCAATCGAAGGATTTATGCCTGATTGGATTGGAGAATTTTATGCTTATTATCAGTGGTATTATGATATTCCAAGCGCAGAGATAATAAATAAAGTACCGGTCGATTTTCTGAGGAAAGCTTATTGTGGACTTCATGATTTAGAGCTTGATTTGGCGGTAAAAAAGGTAGGTAAAGTATAAATGAATATAGTTTGTTTTCATAATCCAAATGAGGAAAATGGATATCTTAGTAACTGGTATTTAAGTGAGTTTGAATGTGATGGAATAAGATTTTCATCAATGGAACAGTACATGATGTATCAAAAAGCAAATTGTTTTGGTGATACAAAAATAGCGGAGAAGATTCTTGAAACTACAGATGTTGCACAAATTAAGGCTTTGGGAAGAAAGGTTTCAAATTATAATGAAACAATCTGGAATGGAAAGCGACAGATTGTTGTTTACAAGGGAATTTGTGAAAAATTTCAAAATCCTGAATTGAAATCCAGACTAAAGGCTACAGGTGATGCGGTTTTAGCGGAATGTGCTGTGAGGGACTGCATATGGGGGATTGGATTGTCAATGACAGATCCTAAAAGATTAGAAATGGGAAAGTGGAGAGGAAAGAATTTGCTTGGATTTGCACTTATGATGGTGAGAGATGAAATATAAAATATGAAAGATAAAATTCTGATTACTTTTAAAAGCATACATCCGTGCTTTTAATTATTTTTAGGCGTGGGGTAATTACTCACGTCTTTTATATTATAAGTGATGAATAGTGGCATCACTCGTTATTAGCGTAGGTCTATTTGGATATGGTGAATAAAACCAATAGTTTGGGAACAGCGTAAGTTGATAGATTATCTTGAGGTATCATCTGAAAAGAATAGAGATAATCGTTTCACAAAAGAGGATGTTCTATCGGTTTCAGGTGAATATGGAATTGTAAATCAGATTGAATTTCAAGGTCGTTCATTTGCAGGTGCATCGGTTTCGAATTATGGTGTTGTGGAAAACGGAGATGTTGTATATACAAAGTCACCATTAAAATCTAATCCATACGGAATAATCAAGACAAATAAGGGAATTCCGGGGATTGTATCAACCTTATATGCAGTTTATAAGCCAAAAGAAATAACGGATTCAAAGTTTGTACAGATTTATTTTGAACTTGATTCCAGAATGAATTCTTATATGCATCCGTTGGTAAACAAAGGTGCAAAAAATGACATGAAAGTTTCAGCAGAGAACGCTTTAAAGGGGATGGTTTCTTTTCCTAAAAAAGATGAACAGGAAATGATTTCATTATATTTTTCCACCCTCGACCACCTCATCACTCTTCACCAGCGCCAGACAGATTTTTATAAAAAAATCAGTTTCTACTATATCTCATCGTAAGCCAATAAAAAATTATAAATGTTGAAAACGATTGGGAACAGCGTAAGTTAGGAGAGGTACTAATTAGCTTGCAGAATAATACTCTTTCCAGAGCGGACTTATCTAATGAAACAGGCATTGCAAAGAATGTCCATTATGGAGATGTACTTATTAAGTTTGGGGATGTCTTAGATGTAAGTAGAGAGCAACTTCCAATGATTAAGGATGAAAAGGTATTGGACAAATACAAAGCATCATTCTTGCAAAATGGAGATGTGATTATTGCTGATACAGCCGAGGATACTACCGTAGGTAAATGTAGTGAAATAGCGGGATTGAGAGATGAAGTTGTTCTGTCTGGACTGCATACTATTCCATATAGACCAGTGGAAAAATTTGCTACACCTCATCACTCTTCACCAGCGCCAGCACAAATTACATCTGAACATGCTTTTATAAACTGTTTTTTATCGTAAGTAACATCGTATCTATACAATGGTTACCATAAATTTGACAACGAATCAAACATAAACCAACCTCAAACAAAGCAAGCCTAATTATGGTTACATCAGCGTAAGCAGTACTAATAAAGGAGGTAGCGTATGCTAGAGGATATGAGCAAGGATGCATTATTTTACAACTATTACACACAGTGGATAGAAGTGTATAAGAAAGATGCAATTCGTGAAGCCACTATGGCAAAGTACAGGATGACTCAAAAGTGGGTGGAGAAGCTGGCTCCGGAGCTTAAGGTTTGTGAGCTGACAAGGACCGCGTATCAGAAGATACTAAATGATTACGCAAAGGAGCATGAGAGACAGACAACACTTGACTTCCATCATCAGCTAAAGGGTGCGGTAATGGACGCGGTGGATGAGGGGCTGATAGAGCGTGATCCGACCAGAAAGGCTATCATCAAGGGTAAGACACCACGTGAGAAAAAGATTAAATATCTCAATCAGTTTGAGTTGCATACTTTGATAGCTGATCTGGATATAAAGGAAGAGCCGAACTGGGACTGGTTTATTTTGCTTGTGGCAAAGACAGGGATGCGTTTCTCAGAGGCGCTTGCCATCACACCGAAGGATTTTGATTTTGGAAGGCAAACTCTTTCTATAAGTAAGACGTGGGATTATAAGGGTAAAGGCGGTTTTCTACCAACGAAGAATAAGTCATCTGTGAGAAAGATTCAGATTGACTGGCAGATAGTAGTAAAGTTTTCTGAGCTGGTAAAAGGGTTGCCGGAGGACGAGCCTATATTTGTAGGAGAGGAAAAGATTTATAATTCAACCGTCAATGATGCTCTCACCAGACACTGTAAGGCCTGTGGGATATCGGAGATTTCCATTCACGGACTTAGACATACGCATGCGTCGTTGCTTTTGTTTGCCGGTGTTTCTATAGCCAGTGTGGCGCGCAGATTGGGGCATGCGAGTATGACAACAACGCAGAAAACATATCTGCATATCATTCAGGAACTGGAAAATAAGGATGTGGATCTGGTAATGAGGACTTTGTCAGGACTGTAATGTAGCTTTTTAAACAATATGCTTGCGCTGATTTTGATATAAGTAATTTTGTGGTATTTTATGCCTATATTTGCTATAATAAATATAGTTAGTGTTTTGGTTTTGAAGAAGGAGAAATTATCATGCCGGAGTTGGAATCGTTAATAGAGCAGAAATTGATTGAGCAGTTGATATATGGGGATTCGCAGTGGACGTACAGACCAGATTTAAAGACAGAAGCGGATTTATGGAACAATTTTAAATATATTTTAGAGCAGAACAATAAGGACAGGCTGGATGGTGAACCACTTTCTGATTCAGAGTTTGAGCAGGTAAAGAATCAGTTGCAGTTTTCAACATTTTATAAGGCTGGAGAGTGGCTGGTAGGCGAAAACGGCAAGGTCATGGTGCATGTACAGCGGGATACTAAGAAGCTTCATCTGGTTGTGATGAATCATGAGCATATTGCAGGTGGCAGCAGTGTGTATGAGGTTATAAATCAGTACAGTGCATTGAAGGATGATGAGGATGCCGCATCAAGAGACCGTAGATTTGATGTGACCTTGATGATAAACGGTCTTCCAATGATACATATTGAGCTGAAAAACAGACAGCATTCATATATGGAAGCATTCAATCAGATAAAGAAATACATTGGTGAAGGGCAGTTCAGGGGGATTTTTTCGGCTGTTCAGATGTTTGTTATAAGCAACGGTGTTGACACGAAGTATTTTTCTGCAGCAAGTGATACGGAGCTAAAGAAAGAATTTATCAGCGGATGGGTTGACAGGAACAATCAGCCGGTTTCTGATTATATTGATTTTGTAAAAAATGTCCTTAAGATTCCACAGGCACATGAGATGATTGCAAGATATACGGTTTTAGATAATGAAGCTAAGCGGCTTATTCTGCTTAGACCATATCAGATACATGCTATTGAGGCAATTCGTGAAGCATCACGAACAGGAAAGTCGGGATTTGTATGGCATACTACAGGCTCGGGAAAGACGCTTACATCATATAAGGCAACAAGAAATCTCCTTATGGATATTCCGGCGTTGGATAAGGCTATTTTCCTTATAGATAGGAAAGATCTTGATGAGCAGACAAATACGTCATTTAGTTCATATTCTCAGAATGATTCAATTGATGTGGATAATACTGATAATGTGACTGATTTGAAAAATAAACTTAAATCGTCTGACAGACAGATGATTGTTACTACAATTCAAAAGATGCAGATTCTCATTTCAAAGCGTCTGAAGGAGGGCACACCTGAGTATAACAGGTTAAGAGGATTAAAAATAGCTTTTGTGGTGGATGAGTGTCACAGAGCTGTATCTCCGGCTACCAAGAGAATAATCGAACGCTTTTTTGGAAAGTCACTCTGGTTTGGCTTTACAGGAACACCACGTTTTCCGGAGAATCCTTATCCGTTGATGGGGGATTTGCCACGTACAACAGAGGAATTATACGGAGCATGTCTGCACAAATATACTATCCAGAATGCTATTCATGATAATGCTGTTTTGGGATTTCAAGTGGAGCACGATGGTCCAAAGGATGTGACGGATGAGACTGACAGCAGCCGATATGAAAATGAGACGCATATGCTCAAGGTGCTTGAGGTTATTTTAAATAAGTCATATCATAAGCTGGGCTTCCAAAATGGAAAAGGCAAGACCTTTGAAGGGCTTTTGACCACAAGTTCTATTTCGCTTGCACAAAAATATTATGAGCTGCTCACAAGGGTGAAAAACGGAGAAACACCATTAAAGATAGATGAACGCATAAAGCGGGTTTTACCGGACTTCCCTAAGTTTGCCATCACATACTCTGTGACTGAAAATGAGGACGGCTCGCAGGTCAATCAGGAGAAGATGAAGCAGTCTCTTGATGACTACAACGCTATGTTTGATACAAAGTTTGATATTTCACAGATTACTTCATACAATAGTAATCTAAATAAACGACTTTCTAGAAAAGATCCTAAGTATAAGAGCAGAAACGAACAGCTTGATCTGGTTATTGTTGTGGATCGTCTGCTCACAGGCTTTGATGCGCCATGCATGTCGACAATTTTTATTGACAGGCAGCCGATGGGACCTCACGATTTAATACAGGCCTTTTCCAGAACTAATCGTATTTTTGACAAAAAATCAAAGCCGTATGGACAGATTGTGACTTTTCAGGCACCGGTACTTTTCAAGAAATGTGTGGATGATGCTGTCAAGCTTTACTCTGCAGGAAGTACAGAGGATACACCGCTTATTGCAGAGTGGGATGATGTGGAGCCTGCTTTTAAAAAGGCGCTTGCGGCACTTAGAATTGCAGCTCAGACACCGGACGACATTCCGTCAATGTCAGATGAGGAGAAGCTTCATTTCATGAAGATGTTTCAGAGCTTTGACAGACTTTTTGCGCAGCTTAAATCCTTCAGCAGATATGATGAAAGTATGCTTGATGATTATGGAATTACTGAACAGGAATATATAGACTATGCAGGTCATTACCTGAACATAAAAAGTGAGATTGGGCCAGACCCGGGACCGGACCCGGTTAATCCGCTAGTAGAACCGGAAATAGACTCAGATTATGAGCTTATGGCATACAGTAATACGAGGATTGATTATGAATATATCATCAATCTCATTCAGAATATCGTCAATCCTGAGGAGGATGGTGATATCACTCCTGAGGAAAAGCAAAAGAAGATAGATGAGGCAAAGCAGTATGTAGAGGATCTGCGTAAGGATAATCCGAAGGTTGCAGATATCATGTCACATCTGATTAATGAGATAGAGCTTGATGAGAGCAGGTTCAAGGGCAAATCAATTCTAAACATTGTTGAAAATATGAAACATGAATGTATAGAACAGGTTGTGAGTAGTTTCTGCCTGCTATGGCATGCAGACAAGGATGATGTAATGTATGCGGCAACACATTACCGCAATGGGGTTATCCCTAATGAAAGCGCCATAAAGGCATCTATTAATTATCCTGAGTACAAAAATACAGTGGAACATGCTTTACCTAAATTCAAGTACTATGCTAAGTTTTTTGCAGAGCTTAGGAGTACGCTGGATGACGAGATTAAGCCTTTAGTGTAAAGAAATGTATTTTACAACACTTATAATACATATACAATTAAATACCGGATTGTGTTATAATATGTCTGTCGGCGGATTCGTCGGCAGACTTTTTTTAAGGAGAGTAAAATGAGAGTATTAACAGATTTAGAGCCAAAGAACGTTTTTTCGTTTTTCGAGGATATATGCAGTATTCCTCATCCATCATACAAGGAAGAGAAAATCAGTAATTATCTGGTGGAGTTTGCAAAGGCAAGAGGCCTTGAGCATTACCAGGATGAGCTTCACAATGTGATAATCATAAAGGAAGCATCAGAAGGATATGAGGATGTGGAGCCAATCATACTGCAGGGGCACATGGATATGGTTTGCGAGAAGACACCTGACTGTGATAAGGATATGGACGAGGAAGGCCTGGACCTTTTGATAGATGGTGATTTTATCTCGGCAAAGGGCACTACACTCGGTGGAGATGACGGTATCGCGGTGGCATATGCGCTTGCTATTTTGGACGATGACAGCCTGTCACATCCACGCCTTGAGTTTGTATGCACTGTATGCGAGGAGGTCGGCATGGAGGGTGCTACAGGCATCGATGTGTCTATGCTTAAGGGAAAGAAGCTTCTTAATATGGACAGCGAGGAGGAGGGCGTGATGCTCGCAAGCTGCGCCGGTGGATGCAGAGCCGATGTGAAGCTGCCTGTAGAGAGAGAGACAGTGAGCGGAACAAAGTTTACTGTGAGCTTATCAGGTCTCACCGGCGGACACTCAGGCTCAGAGATTGATAAGGGAAGGGGCAATGCCAATATTCTTATGTCCAGACTGCTTCGCGACGCAGCGGCACCTGTAGCTATAGCTTCTATAGATGGCGGCAGAAAGGATAATGCCATTCCAAGAGAGTGTACTGCACAGATTATTGTAGCACCTGATGAGGCTGCGGCAGTGAAGGCTTCGATAGAACAGGCAGCAGCTGAGATTGCGGAGGAGTTTAAGGCATCTGATCCTGACCTTAAGCTTGCTGTGTCAGAGGAGACTGACTGCAGTGAGTCAGCTATAAGTGCAAAGGACAGCGCAAGGGTTATCGCACTTATCGAGGCACTGCCAAACGGCATCATCAGAATGAGCCGTGAAATAGATAAGCTTGTTGAGACTTCACTTAATCTGGGAGTTTTAAAATCAGACGATGCTGCTGTCACTTTAAGATACGCAGTCAGAAGCTCTGTCGGTGTGGCTAAAAAAAGCCTTAAGAACCAGCTTGTATGCATAGCAGGCGCTTTTGCGGCAGAGGTTACATTTGAGGGAGATTATCCTGCATGGGAGTACAAGAAGGATTCAAAGCTCCGCGAGGATATGGTACGGATTTTTGAGGAGATGTATGGCAAAAAGCCTACAGTTGAGGCTATTCATGCCGGTGTCGAGTGCGGACTTTTAAGCGGCAAGATTGAAGGACTCGACTGCATATCAATGGGACCGGACATGTATGATATCCATACGACTGAGGAGAGGCTTTCCATATCCTCTGCAAAGAGGTCATATGAGTATATACTCAGAGTGATTGCGTGCAAATAAATAGTTATTCAAGGCTTTTGATAAAGGAAAGAGGTGTCATATGATACCTCTTTTTAAATGCCCTGTGAAAATAGCTCAGATTGTGAAATCCGACAGACAGTGAGACATCTAAAATTGAGGTGTTGCCGCGCTCGAACTGTTCCACGGATTTTTCAAGACGCACATTGTTGATATACTGCACGCAGGTCATGTTCATGTGTTTTTTGAAGAAACGCATGAAGTGGTATTCACTGAAATAGCAAAGCCCGGCAAGCTCTGCAACCTGGATGCTTTCGGCATAGTGCACCTCGATGTAATCGAGCACATTTTTGAGTTTATCGGAGGATGTGTTGACACCGAAATCAGCATTTTTTTCACTGTATTGCAGCAATAGAAATATTGCCTGAAGCAGAAATGCCTTTAGAGCCAGCTCATAGCCGAATTCCTGACCGGAGTATAGCTTTGTTATGCGCATGAAGCATTTGCAAAGGGATGAATATGCCGGATGCTTCGGTGCAATCAGGTAAGGCATGGTAAACTCATGGTTGATCAGCGGAGTCAGATATCTTGAAGAGCATATATCGGTATTGTTTCCACCTAAAAAATTGATATGGAATACATACGTTTCCGAGTAAAATTCGTCGCAGTCCCTTATTGAAATGGAATGCAGCAGCAGTGGCGGGATAAAGATGATATCGCCTTCCTTTGCTTCATATTCGAGCAAATCAATCTGATAGGTGCATGAGCCCTTTGTAATCAGTGTGAGCTCTGCCTCATCGTGCCAGTGTGTAGTGATGACAGGGTAATCTGCTGCAAGTCTTGTTATATATTTTTGAACGGGGAAAAATACTTCTCCGTGCTTTGCGTTTTCTTTCTGCCCGAGGGCAGGCGGATTATTGTTTTTCATATTGTTGTTTCTCCATAGCTTTTAAAACTATACCCTTTAAATTATAAGAGCAGTATTGTGTTATAAAATGAAAAAATATTGCAAGAATTTATACTAAACACTTTCTATAATAGCAGTATAATACATCAAGACAAAGTGCTCAAGATGTAAATAAGTGCAAAATTTATGATTAGATAAGAGGTACACATTATGGAGAGAAAATGGTGGCATGACAAGGTGGCATATCAGATTTATCCAAAGAGCTTTCTGGATACAAACGGTGACGGAATAGGAGATTTAAGAGGTATCATTTCAAAGCTGGATTATTTAAAATCGCTTGGAATTGACATCATATGGCTGTCTCCGATATATAAATCGCCATTTGTGGATCAGGGCTATGACATATCTGATTACTATGCGATAGCTGAAGAGTTCGGTACTATGGAGGAGTTTGATGAGCTCCTTGCCGAGGCAAAGAAGCGTGATATGCACATCATCATGGATCTGGTAATAAATCACTGCTCGGATAAGCACGAATGGTTTCAAAAGGCACTTAAGGATCCGGATGGAGAGTATGCTGATTACTTTTATTTCAGAAAAGGTAAAAACGGCAATCCGCCGAGCAATTACCGCTCTTATTTTGGCGGAAGCTGCTGGGAGAAGGTGCCGGGCACGGACAAGTATTATCTGCACATGTTTGCGAAGGAGCAGCCGGATTTAAACTGGGAGAATGAAAAGCTAAGACAAAAGCTTTATGAGATGATTAACTGGTGGCTTGATAAGGGCTTGTCAGGATTTAGAATAGATGCGATAATCAATATAAAGAAAAATCTCGATTTCCCTGATTTTGAGCCGGATGCAGAGGACGGACTGGCTGCCTGCTACAAGATGGTTGAAAGTGCAGAAGGTGTCGGAGAGCTCTTAGAGGAATTAAAGAACAATACATTTAAGAAGTATGATGCATTTACGGTTGGCGAGGTATTCAATATGAAGCCTGAGGAGCTGCCGGAGTTTATCGGTGAGAATGGGCATTTTTCAACGATATTTGATTTTTGTGCACAGTGCTTAAGTGATGGAGAGCATGGCTGGTATGATGCACCGAAAATAGATTTTGACAAATGGAGAAAGACCATTCTTGGTTCACAGCTTGAGACAGAAAAGTACGGCTTTAAGGCCAATATCATAGAAAATCATGATGAGCCGAGAGGTGCCTCAAGATTTTTACCAAAGCATGCTCAAAATCCTGCCGGAATAAAGATGTTAGGAACTGTCAGCGTACTGCTTCGAGGCATTCCGTTTATATACCAGGGGCAGGAAATCGGTATGCAAAATGCAAAATGGAACAGTATAGATGAGTATGACGATATCAGCACAAAGGATCAGTACAAGGCAGCACTTGCAGCAGGCTTATCAAAGGAGCAGGCACTTGCAGCCTGTGGAAGGATGAGCAGGGATAATGCAAGGACACCTATGCAGTGGAGTGATGAGGCAAATGCCGGTTTTACCACAGCAAAGCCATGGCTTAAGGTCAATGAAAACTATAAGGCTATCAATGTTGCGGCGCAGGAAAAGGATCCTTCATCTGTTTTGAACTATTACAGAAGGCTTGTGGCACTGCGAAAGTCAGATGAATTTAAGGAGCTGTTCACCTACGGCAGATGTGTTCCGGCATATGAGGATACAGATGGCATCATGGCTTATTACAGAGAGGATGAAAA
>PPYF01603240.1_pt1 | contig 11212 bp, 10 predicted proteins | sample 1559871 | NCBI WGS metagenome assembly PPYF01 (sample SAMN08240021, study PRJNA423297) | Human gut metagenome, whole genome shotgun sequencing project. | reverse complement strand
TTTTGTAATTGACGGAGATTATTTTATGCTATATAATAGTTATATAAAATAGAACGAATGTTTGGTATTTATAGAAATGAAAGGAATGATATAGATGAGTATAGAGCAAGAAAAACTAAATGCACTTAATCAAGCATTAGGCAAAATAGAAAAAGAGTTTGGTAAAGGATCAGTAATGAAGCTTGGGGAAGCTACATCAATGGCAATTGATGTTATATCAACAGGATCAATAGGTCTTGATATAGCAGTTGGTATAGGTGGACTTCCAAAAGGAAGAATAATAGAAGTATATGGGCCAGAATCTTCAGGTAAAACAACAGTTGCACTTCATACAGTAGCAGAAGCGCAAAAGCAAGGTGGAATAGCAGCGTTTATAGATGCGGAACATGCACTTGACCCAGTGTATGCAAAGGCGTTAGGCGTAGACATAGATAACTTAATAATATCTCAACCAGATACAGGAGAACAAGCACTAGAAATAGCAGAAGCACTTATAAGAAGTGGGGCTATAGATATAATTGTAGTTGACTCAGTTGCAGCACTTGTTCCAAGAGCAGAAATAGAAGGAGATATGGGAGATTCTCACGTTGGTTTACAAGCTAGACTTATGTCTCAAGCACTTAGAAAATTAACAGGATCTATAAAAAAATCTAACTGTGTTGCAATATTCATAAATCAATTAAGAGAAAAGGTTGGAATAATGTTTGGTAATCCTGAGACAACAACGGGAGGACGTGCTCTAAAGTTCTACTCATCAGTAAGATTAGATGTTAGAAAAATAGATACTATAAAGCAAGGGGATAAGGTATTAGGAAGTAGAACAAGAGTTAAGGTTGTTAAAAATAAAGTGGCTCCACCATTTAAACAAGCTGAATTTGATATAATGTATGGAGAAGGTATATCTAAAGTTGGTGATTTATTAGATATAGCGTCAGATATAGATATAGTTAAAAAGTCAGGAGCTTGGTATAGTTACAATGATACTAAACTTGGACAAGGTAGAGAAAATGTTAAAAAGTTCCTACAAGATAATCCAGATTTAATAAAGGAAATAGACGAAAAAGTTAGACATTACTATAAATTAGATGAAACTAGAGAAAATGCTCAAGAAGAAGACGACACATTATTAAATTTGGAATAATAAAATAATACACACCTCCTATTAACTTGACATGCGATAGAAAAAATTATAAAATTAATTAAGGACATAGTATCTAAATATGATTTTTAAATAAAATACTCTTAAATGTTACAAATAGAGGATTTTATCGACATTACAATATATATCTTAGAAGTAATGATTGTATTTTTTCTATATGCTATAGTTTTAATTGAATTATAAAATTATTTAGACTCTTAAAATGTAATTTTGGGATTATTATCAAAGGAGGTGGGTGTCATAGATATAATAAGTATTTTATTAGGGATAGCAGTAGGTATTATTGCTGGTTATTTTGTGAGAAAAAATATATATGAGTCAAAAATTGGCCAAGCTAACAGCGAAGCTGATAGAATAATAAAACAAGCAGAAGACGACTCAAAAAGAATACACAAAGAGAAGTTATTAGAAGCACAAGAGGAAATTCATAAGTTAAGAACTGAATCTGAAAGAGAAAATAAGGAAAGAAGATCTGACTTACAAAAATTTGAAAGAAGAGTTATACAAAAAGAAGAAATATTAGACAAAAAGTTACAAAACTTAGAACAAAAGGAAACAAGCCTAGGGGACAAGTTAAAGAATGTAGCTAAAAAAGAAGAAGAGATTGAGGCTATAAAAACCCAGCAATTAGAAAAATTAGAGAGTATATCAGGAATAACATCTGATAAGGCAAAAGAAATAATATTAACTAATGCTGAAAGAGACGTTAGAAGAGAAATGTCTATAATGATAAAGGAAATAGAGTCTCAAGCTAAGGAAGAAGCAGAGAAGAAATCAAGGGAAATAATAGGGTATGCTATACAAAAATGTGCAGCAGACCATGTTGCTGAAACTACTGTTACTGTTGTAAATTTACCTAATGATGAAATGAAGGGTAGAATTATAGGTAGAGAAGGTAGAAATATAAGAACATTAGAAACATTAACAGGAATAGATTTGATAATAGATGATACTCCTGAAGCTGTAATATTATCAGGGTTTGATCCTATAAGAAGAGAAGTTGCTAGAATAGCACTTGAAAAATTAATAGCGGATGGTAGAATACACCCTGCTAGAATTGAAGAAATGGTTGATAAGGCTAGAAAAGAAGTAGAGAATATAATAAAAGAATACGGAGAACAAGCGGCCTTTGAAACAGGTGTTCATGGACTTCATCCAGAGTTAGTTAAATTACTAGGAAGACTTAACTATAGAACAAGTTATGGACAAAATGTACTTAAGCATTCTATAGAAGTTGCTCATATAGCTGGTATAATGGCAGCAGAAATAGGCGCTGATATTAGACTTGCAAAAAGAGCTGGTCTTTTACATGATATAGGGAAAGCAGTAGACCATGAAATGGAAGGAACTCATGTTGAGATAGGTATGGACTTACTTAAGAGATATAAGGAATCTAAAGAAGTTATACATGCAATGAGTACGCATCATGGTGATTATGAACCGCAGACTATAGAAGCTGTGCTTGTAACTGCAGCAGATGCTATATCAGCAGCAAGACCAGGGGCTAGAAGAGAAACTCTAGAGGCTTATATTAGAAGATTAGAAAAGTTAGAAGAAATAGCCAACTCATATGAGGGTGTAGATAAATCTTTTGCCATACAAGCAGGTAGAGAAATAAGAATAATGGTTAAACCTGAAAATGTTAGTGATGAAGATATTCATTTATTAGCTAGGGATATGACTAAGAGAATAGAAGATGAACTAGAATACCCAGGACAAATAAAGGTTAGTATAATAAGAGAAACTAGAGCAATAGAATATGCTAAGTAATAAAAAAAGAGAGGATAAATACCTCTCTTTTTTTATTATGGTAAAAAATAATTAATATTATATAAAATTATAGATAAAAATATAGGTAAAAAAAGCATGGAGTGAAGTTAGTTTATGAGAAAGCCTAAAATTGTAGTTAGTGAATGTTTATATGGTACGAAATGTAGATATGATGGTCAAGGATACAATGATAAGGTTATTCAATCTTTAAAAGATTATGTAGATATACAAACTGTGTGTCCTGAACTGGCTATAGGTTTATCAATACCAAGGGAATCTATAAGAATAGAGATGAATAAGGAGAATGAAGAATATAGATTGATAGATTATAATTCGAAAAATGATTATACAAATCAAATGACTGAGTTTTCTGAAGAATTTATAAATGGTTTAGATGATATAGATGGATTTATATTAAAAAGTAGATCTCCTACTTGTGGACTTAAAGATGCTAAAGTATATTACCGTGGAAATAAATGTAGTATAAGAAGCAATGAAAATGGTTTTTTTTCGCAAAAAATAATTGATAAATATGATTATTTGCCTATAGAAAATGAAGGACGACTTAAAAATTACAATATTAGAGATAATTTCTTTACTAGGATTTTTTTTATTAATAATTTAAAAAATAATAAAAATATAATAGAATTTCACAAAAATAATTTGTTATTACTTAAATCTTATGATGAAGAGTCAACAAATGAAGTAAGTGATATATTAAATGAAAATAGAATGGAAGATCAAGTACATCAATATAAAGAAAAAGTATTAAATATAGTTTCTAATCAAAGAAAAAAGAGAATAAATTATCTATTATAATAAAAGTATTTGAAAAGTATAAAAATATGTTAAATGAAGAAGAAATAAATATGTTAAATGAAGAAGAAATAAATATGTTTAATGGATTAATTGAATCTTATGAAAATCAAAGAATACCATTTAGTACACTTGAAGTTGTTATAAAAATGTATGCAACTAGATTCAAAGATAAAGATATATTAAATCAAACATTTTTTTATCCATATCCAGAAAATCTTATAAATATAACTGATTCCGGAAAAGGAAGAAAATTATAATAAAATTAATTACATATACACTTAAGTAAATTGGTAATAATAAAGATACAACAATAAGAAAGGATGATTTTATGTTAAATAAATTAGCTAAAAACCAATATGTAAAAATAATAAAAAGTAACTTAGAAAATAGTGATATAGAATACGGTGTAGTATTAAATGATGAAAATGAAAAGTATGATATAATGAGTATTGGATTTGAAAATAAAAATGGTAAATTTGTAGAATATCCAACAAATGTAGAAAACTTAGTACAATCTTATACTACTCAAGATGCACAATTTGATGAAGTAAAAGAAAATGAAGTAAGAAGAAAAATGAATATATGGTTAGAAAATAATTATAAAAGATAATTATATAGGGGAGTATGTTTACTCTCCTTTTGTTGTTTAAATGCAAAATTTTTATCTATAAATATCAATATGGAAAAATTTATACTAAAATGATATAATTATTATAATTAAGGGGGGAATTTAAAGTGAACCAGTACACAAATATTAACTCTCAGTTAGAAGCTTTAAAGCTTAAAGATATAGAAACATATTTTTATGAAAAAATAGGTAACAATGCTAGTATAATTCCTAAAGTCACACCTTTTAAAGGTATAAATACGGATATGTTATATATAAAAGATAATAAATTGTTATTTATAAAGTTTATGGATACAACAGAAGATTTATTTTTTATATTAGAAGAAGAGTTACTAGAAGTAATGAATGAAGAATATGAACTTTTAAAAATAAAAATGGAACAATCAAAATTAAATATAGAATATAATTATGTCTTTGTAATGCCATATGTTGATATAGATGATGCATATAAATTTGAAGATTTTATAGAAAATAATTTAATAGATCAAACTAAGCTTGAAGAGATTTTAACGGGTGAAGTATTAATAGATAAATATCTTAAAGGTAAAAATAATGAAATAGATCTAAATTTATTTTTATTAAAAATATGCCCAGAATACTATGTATTAAATGATAAAATACATTTAAATAATAGTTTTAAAAAAATTTCATTTTATAGTGATGATTATAAATATAGTGCAACACCTCTAAGTGAAGAACAAATAAAGGATATAATATCTATAAACTATGGAAATACATTATTTACAGGAGGGGCAGGAACTGGTAAAACCACTCTTATGTTATCAAAAGTCATGAAGTTAGCAAGAGTTTATCCTCATCATAGATTTTTGATACTAACTCATACAAAACAAGAATGTAATGAATTAAGAGAGAAACTACAAGTTCTATATAAAGAAAATACTAATATAGACATATATACACTTAATGCATTTGTACTCAAATTAGCTAAAAAGTATAATTTAGTGGTTGATTATAATATGCTGAAAAAGGATTATTATAAAACTTTTAACAATATAGTAAAACAAGCTAGAAATATTATCAAAAATAAGAATATGTTTAAAGGGATATTTATAGATGAGTCAGAGAGTTTTTCTAAAGATGAAATTGAATTTATAAGAGAGTTCCTATATAAGACAAAATATATATTTAATGTTTTTTCGTGTAATAGTTTAAATATATCAAATAATGTTAATATATTTAAGGACAACCTAAAAGAAATAAAATTTGATGAGCATATAAATTTAAAGAAAAATTATAGACAATCTAAAGAACTTGTTGATTTTAACAATAACTTCTGTGAAAATATAGATAGATATATAAAAAAATTAAGAAGTAACGTTAAAACTACGGGATTCTATAAAACAGAGGTTATAAAGCCTAGTACAAAATCTGTAGACATAATAAAGGTAAGTGACTTAGAAGAACAAATAAGTTCTGTTATTTGGGAAGTTGAGTATCTTATAAATCAAAAAGGCTTAGATTATTCTGAGATAGCAATAATATATCCATATAATAAGAAAAAGTTAAAAAGTGGAAAGGTTATGTATTTCCAATATATGCTTAGAAAAGCATTAGAAAAGGCAAACATACCATATATATATGCAGAGGAAAACTTAACTAATATAAGTAAAAAAGTAGGTATAACAATATCTAATATATATACAATAAAGAATTTAGAGTATAAGGCATGTGTAATTTGCCAACTAGAAATGCTATACAACCATACTATAAATGACACAACTCAAGATTATCAGATAAATGATTTTATAGGAGACTTAAATAAAGTATATTTAGCTACAAATAGGGCTTGCGATTATTTAAGTATAGTTACAGCTTTTAATGAAGAGGCTAGCGATATTATAAAGCTTCTTATTGAATCTAAATAAAAAGAAGCACTAAATGTGCTTCTTTTTATTTTAAACTATTTAATTAAAAAGAAATATGCAAGTACTAATATACCAAGAACTATTCTATAATATCCAAATACTTTAAAGTCATGTTTCTTAATATAATCAAGTAAGAATTTTATAGCTAATATTGAAACTATATATGCAACAATAGATCCTGTTGCAAGGATTAACCATTCAAAACCACTAAATGCAAAGCCTGTCTTAACAAGTTTTAATGCACTTGCACCAAGCATAGTAGGCACAGCTAGGAAGAATGAGAATTCTGTTGCTATATATCTAGACGTTCCAAGTAAAACAGCACCAATTATAGTAGATCCAGATCTAGATGTACCAGGTATTAAAGCTAAACATTGGAATAAACCTATACCAATAGCTAACTTATAGCTGACTTCAGAAAAACTATTAACTGATGGTTTTTTATTTCTGTTTTCAAGCATAATCATAATTATACCATATACTATTAAAGCTATAGCAACTGTAGTTGGGTTAAAGAATAATGCATCTATTGTATCATCAAATAATAACCCAAGTATACCTGATGGTATAACTGCTATTATAACTTTAATCCATAAATCGATAGTTTCACTTTTTTGAATTTTAGTTTTTGAAGCATCAAAAGGATTTAGTTTTTTAAAGAAAATTGTAAGAACAGCTAGTATAGAACCAAACTGAATTACTACTAAAAATGTACTCATAAAAGTTTCTGATACATTCATTTTTATGAATTCATTAAATAAAATCATATGACCTGTACTACTTACAGGTAGCCACTCTGTTATACCTTGAACAATACCTATAAGAGCGGCTTTAAAAAGTTCCATTAATTCCATTAATTAAATTACCTCCTATGTAAAATAATAATTTTGGTAAATAAACGCTATGTATAAGTATATCAACAATATAAAATATATTCAATATATAGATAAAAATGTTAAAAAATATAAGAAAGGGAAAATATCCATGGAGAATGAAAAAGTGCTAGAAGATATAGAGTATGAAGTTTTTAAAGACTTTTCTAAAAAGCTGGAGCCAACAACTAAACATGATTATTTATCTAAGGTAATATTATTTAAGAAATTTTTACAAGATAAAGAATTAGTATATGCAAATAAAGAAGATTGTAAAAAATTTATAGATTATGTTCAAACAATATATAAAAAATCAACTTGTGAGAAGATATATAGTTATTTACATAGTTTTTATAATTACTTAAAAAAGGAAGAATATATAGAAATAAATCCATTTAGATATGTTGAAAAGCCAACAGTTAGTAGAATAAAAAGTAAAGATGATGTACTTAGTATTCCAGAGATAAATAAGCTTATAGATACATTGTATAAATTAAATATAAGAGATAAAACTATAATAGTATTTTTAATAACTACTGGATGCTTGCTTAATGAACTAGTTAGTTTAAAATGGAAAGATCTTATGGTAGATGATGAAGACAACTACTACGTACGACTAGGAAAAAAGAAAAAAGAAAGAATAGTTAAACTCCATCCATATTGCTTTAGATTAATAGAGGAATATAGACATTACTCATTATTACCAGAAGTTATAATGCCGACAGAAGATTTTGTTTTTACAACTCAAAAAAGTAATTATATAACAGATCGAAATGTCAGACTAATAGTAAGAAAAGCACTAGATTTAGCTGGACTTTCAAATTATTCAGCTAAAGACTTTAGACATTCATTTGCAGCCATAAGTTTAAGGCTTGGAGCTGATGAAGAAGATGTAAAAAATCAGTTGGGATGGAGTGATAAATATTACGCTATAAGATACAAGTATGTGTTAAATTTTGTAGATAGTCAAAGTGTAGATTACTTAATAGATAATGATGAAATTTTGATTAACACTAAATGAACAAATGGATAAAAATACTTGTTATTGTTCGTAATGTTTTATATAATTATTATATAAATTATATTCAAGGAAGGTGCATATTATGATGGACAACAAATACACTACATATACAAATCCTCTGACAGATAGATACTGCAGTAAAGATATGAGCTATATATTCTCTCCTCAGTTCAAATTTTCAACTTGGAGAAAGTTATGGGTTGCTTTAGCAGAAGGAGAAAAAGAGCTAGGTATAAATATAACTGAAGAGCAATTAGATGAATTAAGAAATAATATAGATAATATAAATTTTGATGAAGCTAGAAAAATAGAAAAAGAAGTAAGACATGATGTTATGAGTCATGTTAAAGCTTATGGTCTTCAATGTGACAAAGCTAAGGGAATAATACATTTAGGAGCAACTTCAGCTTATGTTGGAGATAACAAAAAGGTATCAGAACTTGATAAAATAGTATGCAAAAAAATGGGATACAAGTCTTCTTATGCTGTAAGTGGACAAACATATACTAGAAAGTTAGATTATCAAGTTTTAAGTATATTATCTGGGATAGCTCAAAGTATGCATAAAATGACTAATGATATAAGACTTTTACAAAGCTTAAAAGAATTAGAAGAACCATTTGAAAAAAATCAAATAGGTTCATCTGCTATGGCTTATAAAAGAAATCCTATGAGAAGTGAAAGAATAGCATCGTTATCTAAGTATATAATAACTGAATCATTAAGTCCTGCTTTAGTTCAAGCAACTCAATGGTTAGAAAGAAGTTTAGATGACTCAGCTAACAAGAGATTAGCTATACCTCAGGCTTTTATGGCAGCAGATGCTATACTTGAAATAGGAATAAACGTTACAGATGGTTTAGTAGTATATGAAAATATGATAAATAAGCATATAAATGAAGAACTTCCTTTTATGGCTACAGAAACTATACTTATGGAAGCTGTAAAAAGAGGAGGGGATAGACAAGAACTACATGAGATTATAAGAGAGTACTCTATGAAAGCTGCATATAGAGTTAAGCAAGAAGGATTAAACAATAATCTGATAGATCTTATAATAGAAGATCCTGCTTTTAAAATGAGTAAAGAAGAAATACTATCTATAATGGATCCTAAAAACTTTGTTGGAAGAGCACCAGAACAAGTGGTAGAGTTCGTGAATGAAACATTAGAACCTGCTATAAAAGAATACAAAGAATTAATAGGTAACATAAAAGTAGATTTACATGTTTAATTAAAAAATAATTTATAAAAAAGACTATGTATAGTATATAGAAGTATTTATAGCTATACATGGTCTTTTTTTATAAGTACAGATTATAAATACTCTTAAACCTAAAATAATGATAATAAACAAAAATCCTCTATATATGAATTAAATTTTATATAACTGTAAAAATTAATATCATATTTAAGCAAGGAGGAGTCATAATGGGTGAAAATACAAATACAACAAAAAAATTGACACTAGTATCACTTATACTTATGATTTTTACATCAGTATTTGGATTTGCTAATATGCCAAGAGCGTTTTATCTTATGGGATATGCAGCAATACCATGGTATGTACTAAGTGCAATATTATTCTTCATACCTTATGCATTTATGATGTCAGAGTATGGATCTGCATTTAAAAAAGAAACAGGGGGAATATACTCCTGGATGGAAAAATCTGTAGGTCCTAAATATGCTTTTATAGGTACATTTATGTGGTATGCATCTTATATAATATGGATGGTAAATGTTTCATCTACAATTTGGGTACCACTATCTAATGCTATATTTGGTAGCGACAGAACAGGATCCTTAAGTTTATTAGGTTTAAGTTCTATACAATCACTAGGTATACTGGGATGTCTATGGATATTACTAGTAACGTTTATAGCCTCAAAAGGTGTAGAAAAGATAACTAAAGTAACTTCTGTAGGTGGTACGGCAGTAGCATTACTTAATTTAGTATTATTAATAGGAGGACTTGTAGTTTTAGCTTCAAATGGATTTCAGTTTAAGCAACCTATATTAAATATTGCAAGAGATTTTACAACTTCACCAAATCCTGCATATCAGACACCTCTTAGTATTTTATCATTCCTAACATTTGCAATATTTGCATTTGGAGGTCTTGAGGTTTTAGGGGGACTTGTTGACCAAACTGAAAATGCTGAAACAACATTCCCCAAAGGCCTTACTATATCAGCTATAGTCATAGCAGTAGGATATGCAATAGGTATATTTGCTTGTGGTATGTTTACTAATTGGAATGATGTATTATCATTAGATACTGTTAATATGGCTAATGTTGCTTATGTATTAATGAGAAATTTAGGATACGAGCTTGGAATGACTTTTGGTATGAGTCAAGCATCTGCCATAACTTTAGGGTTATGGGTTGCTAGATTTGTTGGGCTTTCAATGTTTTTAGCTTTAACAGGGGCTTTATTTACATTAACTTATTCTCCTTTAAAAACGTTGATAGAAGGCTCACCTAAGAAATTATGGCCAGGAAAATTTGCTGAAATAAAAGATGGAATGCCTGTAAATGCTATGTGGATTCAAGCTATAATAGCTATTTTAATAATACTTGTAGTATCTTTTGGAGGAAGTAATGGTCAAGCATTCTTTGCACTTTTAGTTCTTATGACAAATGTTGCAATGACTATACCATATATATTCTTATCAGGAGCCTTTCCGGTATTTAAGAAAAAGCAATTGGCTGGAGAAGTAGAAAAACCGTTTATGGTATATAAGTCGTATGGAATGGCTTTAACAGCATCAATCATAGTTAGCTTTGTTGTTGGATTTGCAAATGTATTTAGTATAATAGAGCCAGCTATAAATGGAAGAATTACAGATACAGTATTTATGATAGCAGGACCTGTAATATTCTCTATTATAGCATTTATATTATATTACTTATATGAAAAAAAGTAGGCTAGTAAAAAAGATAAGGTCATATACCTTATCTTTTAATTTTTTGAGTATAAGGAAAAAACATTAAACTTTGTTTCACAAGCTATAATGAAAATGATTGTTTTTTAATGGCTTCGCCTATAATCA
>PPYF01548090.1_pt1 | contig 11215 bp, 6 predicted proteins | sample 1559871 | NCBI WGS metagenome assembly PPYF01 (sample SAMN08240021, study PRJNA423297) | Human gut metagenome, whole genome shotgun sequencing project. | reverse complement strand
AAGGTAGGGAAAAGATTGTATAGTTTTGCATCAGTAACCTAAAACTTTCCGTGATGAACCGTTATTTCGTCGGTGTCGATCTCGGTGCCACGAGCGGCCGTGTCATTCTCGCCACGCTCTGCGGCGACGGCATCGCCCTCGAAGTTCTGCACCGCTTCCCGAACCGCCTGCTTTCGATCGGCGGCAAATATTATTGGAACATCTACTCCCTCTATGAGGAAATCCTGCACGGCCTGACGCTGGCCGGGCAGCGAAGGCTTCGGGTCGATTCGATCGGTATCGACACGTGGGGCGTCGACATGGCCTGCGTGGCGGCCGACGGTACGCTGGCCGGGCTTCCGAGGGCTTACCGCGATCCCTATACCAACGGGGTTCCCGAGGAGTTCTTTCGGAAAATACCCCGGCAAGAAGTGTACCGCCGCACGGGTATCCAGATCATGAATTTCAATTCGCTCTTCCAGCTCCGTGCCGCACGCGGGGAGGGGATGTCGGCGCTGGAAAATGCCGCGTCGGTGCTTTTCATGCCTGACGCGCTGTCGTACCTGCTCACCGGCGAGAAGGTATGCGAGTATACGATCCTCTCGACGTCGCAGTTCATGGAGCCCCGCACGCGGGAGATCGACGGCGCACTGCTGCGCGAGGCGGGCGTCGATCCCGCGCTTTTCCCGCGGGTGGTGATGCCCGGCCGGAGGATCGGGGTGCTTTGCGACGCCGTAGCCCGGCAGACCGGGCTGGGGGCGGTGCCCGTGGTGGCCGTCGCGGGGCACGATACGGCTTCGGCCGTGGCGGCCGTGCCTGCCCGGAACAGCCGCTTCGCCTACCTCTCGTCGGGGACGTGGTCGCTGATGGGCATCGAGGTGCCGGAGCCGATCATTACGGAGGAGTCCTATGCGATGAACTTCACCAACGAGGGCGGCGTGGACGGCACGGTGCGTTTTCTGAAGAACATCACCGGCATGTGGCTGCTCGAACAGTGCCGCGCGGTGTGGAGCCGCCAGGGCAGGGAGTATAGCTATGAAGAGATCGTGCGCATGACCGAGGGCGCCGCCCCGTCGCCGGGGGTCATCGACCCCGATGCCGCGGAGTTCGCCGCGCCGACCGACATGCCGCAGGCGATCCGCGCGTGGTGCGCGGCGCACGGCGTCCCCTCGCCGGCGGACGATGCGGCGCTGATGCGGCTGATATTCGACTCGCTGGCGGCGAAATACGCCGAGGTGCTCGGGAAACTGCGGCGGCTGGCGCCGTTCGAAATCGAATGCCTGCACGTCATCGGCGGCGGCGCACAGAACGACCTGCTGAACCGGATGACGGCCGACGCTGTCGGCATCCCCGTCGTGGCGGGCCCTGCCGAAGCCACGGCGCTGGGCAACATCATGGTGCAGGCGCGTGCCGCGGGCGTGGTCTCTTCGCTCGCCGAAATGCGGCGCTACATCGGCCGCTCGATCGAAACGAAAACATATCAACCGAAAAAATAAAACTGTCATTCTTATGAAAACGGAACTTATCGAAAAGGCATACGCCATCGCGCGGGAACGCTATGCGGGGATCGGCGTAGACACCGAACAGGCGCTCGCGGCGCTTCAGAACATCTCGCTCTCGCTCCACTGCTGGCAGGCGGACGACGTGACGGGCTTCGAAAACCGGGGCGGCGACCTTACGGGCGGCATCCAGGCCACGGGCAACTACCCGGGCAAAGCCCGCAACATCGGGGAGCTGCGTGCCGACATCCTTAAGGCCAAGTCGTTCATCCCCGGTACGCACCGCCTGAACCTGCACGAGATCTACGGCGAGTTCGGCGGCGAGACGGTCGACCGCGACCAGGTGGAGCCCCGGCATTTCCAGGGCTGGATCGAGTGGGCGAAAGAGCACGGCATGAAGCTCGACTTCAACTCGACGTCGTTCTCGCACCCCAAGAGCGGCGATCTCTCGCTGGCCAACCCCGACCCCGGAATCCGGGACTTCTGGGTGGAACACACCAAGCGCTGCCGCGCCATTGCCGAAGAGATGGGCAAGGCGCAGGGCGACCCCTCGATCATGAACCTCTGGGTGCACGACGGCTCGAAAGACCTTACGGTGAACCGCATGCTCTACCGCGAGCTGCTGCGCGACTCGCTCGACCGCATCTTCGAGACCGAATACGACCACATGAAGGACTGCATCGAGTCGAAGGTGTTCGGCATCGGGCTGGAGAGCTATACCGTCGGGAGCAACGACTTCTACATCGGCTACGGAGCCAGCCGCGGCAAGATCGTGACCCTCGATACGGGGCATTTCCACCCCACGGAGATCGTGGCCGACAAGATTTCGTCGCTGCTGCTGTTCATCCCCGAGGTGATGCTGCACGTGTCGCGCCCGGTGCGCTGGGATTCCGACCACGTGACGATCATGAACGACGATACGCTGGAACTGTGCAAGGAGATCGTACGCTGCGATGCGCTCGACCGCGTTCATATCGGGCTGGATTATTTCGATGCCTCGATCAACCGCATCGGCGCCTATGTCATCGGTTCGCGCGCCACGCAGAAGTGCCTGATGCAGGCGTTGCTCGAACCGCTCGCGCAGCTTCGCCGGTACGAGGCTGCCGGACAGGGCTTCGAGCGCCTGGCGCTACTCGAAGAGTCGAAGTCGCTGCCCTGGAACGCCGTATGGGACATGTTCTGCCTGCGCAACGACGTGCCCGTGGGCGAGGAGTTCATCGCCGGGATCCAGCAGTACGAAAGGGAAGTAACCTCCAAACGCTAAGGCCATGTACCGCATCGTACTGAACGAGACGTCGTACTACGGCGCAGGGTGCCGCTCGGTGATCGCCGACGAGATCCGCAAGCGGGGCTTTAAAAAGGTGCTGCTCGTAACGGACAAAGACCTCATCCGGTTCGGCGTGGCCGCGAAGATCGAGGAGGTGCTCCGCGGGGCGGACATTCCCTATGAGATTTACAGTCAGATCAAGGCCAACCCCACGATCCGCAACGTGCAGCAGGGCGTCGAGGCGTTCAAGGCTTCGGGCGCCGACTGCATGGTGGCGCTGGGCGGCGGTTCGTCGATCGACACGGCCAAGGCCGTGGGCATCATCGTCAACAACCCCGAGTTCGCCGACGTGCGCTCGTTGGAGGGCGTGGCCGACACCAAGCACCGCGCCGTGCCGACCTTCGCCGTGCCGACGACCGCGGGGACGGCGGCCGAGGTGACGATCAACTATGTCATCACCGACGAGGAGAACCGCAAGAAGATGGTCTGCGTCGATCCCAACGACATCCCGATGTGCGCGGTGATCGACTGCGAACTGATGATGTCGATGCCCCGGGGGCTGACGGCCGCTACGGGCATGGACGCCCTGACGCACGCCATCGAAGGGTATATCACGCCCGGGGCGTGGACGATGAGCGACATGTTCGAGCTGAAGGCCATCGAGCTGGTCGCCGCGCACTTGCGGAATGCCGTCGAGGACGGCAGCGACCCCGTCGCCCGCAACGGCATGGCCGAGGCGCAGTACATCGCGGGCATGGGTTTCTCGAACGTCGGGCTGGGCATCGTGCACTCGATGGCGCACCCCCTGGGGGCGTTCTACGACACGCCGCACGGCGTGGCGAACGCACTGCTGCTGCCCTATGTGATGGAATACAATGCCGAGTCGCCCTCGCGCGCCAAATACCTCGACATCGCGCGGGCGATGGGCGTCGATACCGCGGGCATGAGCGTCGACGAGAGCGTCGCCGCGGCTGTCGGGGCCGTGCGCGACCTGTCGCTCAGCATCGGTATCCCGCAGCGCCTGCACGAGATCGGCGTGAGGGAGGAGGACATCCCCGCGCTGGCCGTGGCGGCGTTCAACGATGTCTGCACGGGCGGCAACCCGCGTCCGACCTCGGTCGGGGATATCGAAAAACTATACCGTACCGCATTCTAAAACAAAGGCCATGAATACGCTTCTCGGACTTCTGATCATCGCCGTCGGCAGCTTTTGCCAGTCGAGCTCCTATGTACCCATCAAAAAGGTGAAGGAGTGGTCGTGGGAGAGCTTCTGGCTGGTACAGGGCATCTTCGCATGGCTGGTGTTCCCGCTGCTGGGGGCACTGCTGGCGGTTCCCGCGGGCAGCTCGCTCGGGGAAATCCTCTCGACCGACCCCTCCGCCGCCTTCAAGGCCGCCGGCTACGGCGTGCTGTGGGGTGTGGGCGGCCTGACGTTCGGGCTGTCGATGCGCTACCTCGGAGTGGCGCTCGGGCAGTCGATCGCCCTGGGCACCTGCGCCGGGTTCGGCACCCTCTTCCCCGCCATCTTCGCGGGTGAAAACCTCTTTGCGGGCAAAGGGCTCGTACTGCTGTTGGGCGTCTCGATTACGCTGGCGGGCATCGCCGTGATCGGCTACGCCGGGTCGCTGCGCTCGCAGAACATGACCGACGAGGAGAAACGCGCCGCCGTCAAGGACTTCGCCCTTACGAAGGGGCTGGCCGTGGCGTTGCTGGCGGGCGTGATGAGCGCCTGCTTCAACCTCGGGCTGGAGGCCGGGAGGCCGTTGCAGGTCGAGGGCGGCAGCGCCCTGTTCCGCTGTTGTTCTGCGCGTTGGCCGGGGCGCTGTGGTACTCGCAGTTCTTCGGCTTCGGCATCGGGCAGACCTTCTTCGAGCCCGGGTCGGTCGTGGCGGCATTCGCCTGGTGCATCCTCATGGCGCTCAACGTCACCTTCTCGAACGTGTGGGGCATTATCCTCCGGGAGTGGCGCGGGGCGTCGCGAAAGACCGTGGGCGTATTGGTCTGCGGCCTGGCGATCCTGATTTTCTCACTCGTATTTCCTAATTTGTTCTGACGATGAAATCCATACTCGAAAACCGCCCGGCGCTGGCCGCCGAGGTGGACAAAGTGGCCGAAGTGGCCGGTTACCTCTGGCAGAAGGGGTGGGCCGAGCGCAATGGCGGCAACATCACGGTAAACATCACGGAGCACGTCGACGACGTGATCCGCGCGATGGAGCCGGTCAGCGGGCGTTTCCCGATCGGCACCACGCTGCCCCGCCTCAAGGGGTGCTATTTCTTCTGCAAGGGTACCAACAAACGTATGCGCGACCTGGCGCGCCGCCCGATGGAGAACGGCTCGGTAATCCGCATTCTCGACGACTGTGCGTCGTACGAGATCATCGCTGACAAGGCGGTGAAACCCACTTCGGAGCTGGCTTCGCATCTGGCGATGCACAACCAGATGATCGCCTCGGGCAACGGCTACAAGGCGGCGCTGCATACCCATCCCATCGACCTGATCGCCATGACGCACAACCCTGCGTTCCTCGAAAAGGACGTCTTGACCAACCTTCTGTGGAGCATGATCCCCGAGACGCGGGCCTTCTGCCCCAAGGGGCTGGGGATCGTTCCCTATAAGATGCCCTCGTCGGTCGAACTGGCCGAGGCCACCATCGCGCAGCTGCGCGAGTACGACGTGGTGATGTGGGAGAAACACGGCGTATGTGCCGTAGGGCCCGACATCTTCGAGGCGTTCGACCAGGTCGACGTGCTCTCGAAATCGGCGCAGATCTACCTCACGGCCCGTTCGATGGGCTTCGAGCCCGCCGGGACGACGCAGGAGCAGATGGACGAATTGAAACGGGCCTTTAACCTCTGACCCAAAGATGCCGGCGGGCGGGGACGGCAATCCCCGTCGGGAGCGGCAGACGGGCATCCCCGTATGCCGAAAGCCTGCGGACGGGGTATCCCTGCGGCCTTGGGCACCGGATCTGTCCGTACCTGTACCCCGGAACGCGGCGGGTGCCGTTGCCGCCGGAGGACGGAAACGATAATTTTACCGTTTTATGAAAAAGATACTTTTATCGCTTTGTTTTGCGGCTGCCGCGCTGGGTGCGCAGGCCGCGGCACCGTGTACGCCCGTGGGGCTGCGGTGCGAACATCTGGAGACGCCGCTGGGCATCGACGCCCCGGCGCCGCGACTGGGCTGGCGTCTGGACGACAGCCGTTCCGGGGCGCTCCAGCGGGCTTACAGGGTCGTCGTGGGGCGGGATTCCGCCGCCGTGGCCGCCGGATGCGGCGACGTGTGGGATTCGGGGCGCACGGATTCGGACGGGATGCTCGTCCGTTACGCCGGGCCGAAACTCGACCCGTTCACCCGGTATTACTGGGCCGTGACGGTCTGGGACAAGGACTACGCGCGCTCCTCGTCCGGGGTCGCGGCGTTCGAGACCGGCATGATGGGGGCCGGGAACTGGCAGGGATGCTGGATCAGCGACCACCACGACATAAACCATAAGCCTGCGCCCTATTTCCGCAAGGAGTTCTCCGTGGGTAAACGCGTGAAATCGGCCCGCGCCTATGTCGCGGCGGCCGGGTTGTACGAACTTCATATCAACGGGCGGAAGGTCGGCGACCACCGCCTCGACCCGATGTATACGCGCTTCGACCGCCGGAACCTCTACGTCACCTACGACGTGACGCGGCAGTTGCAGGACGGGGCCAATGCCGTGGGCATCCTGCTGGGCAACGGCTGGTACAACCACCAGTCGGGCGCCGTGTGGAACTTCGAGCGGGCGCCGTGGCGCAACCGCCCGGCGTTCTGCTTCGACCTGCGTATCGAGTATGCGGACGGGACGCACGAGGTCGTGAAGTCCGACCTCGACTGGCGCACCTCGGGCGGGCCGCTGGTGTTCAACAGCATCTATACTTCGGAGCATTACGACGCGCGGCTCGAACAGCCGGGCTGGAGCTCCCCCGGGTTCGACGACTCGGCCTGGGGCGGGGTGATGTACCGCGGCGCGCCGTCGCAGAGGGTCACGGCACAGCAGACGGTGCCGATCCGCAATGTCACCGAATACAGGCCGCGCAGCGTGCGCAAGCTCGACGAACGGAGCTACCTCTACGATTTCGGCCAGAACATGGCCGGTGTGACGAAGCTCCGCCTGAGGGGTGAAGCCGGGACGCAGCTGCGGCTCATCCATGCCGAACGCCTGCGCGAAGACGGCCATGCCGACCTGTCGAACATCGACGTCTATTTCCGTCCGACGGACAAGGACGACCTGTTCCAGACCGACGTGGTGACCCTGAGCGGCCGCGACGACGAGTTCATGCCCCGGTTCAACTACAAGGGCTTCCGCTATGTCGAGGTAGTTGCCGACCGGCCGGTAGAGCTGTCTGCGGAGAACCTGACGGCCTATGCCATGCACAGCGACGTGACTCCCGTGGGGCATATCGAGACGTCGAACGACCTGGTGGACAAACTTTGGGACGCCACCAACAAGGCCTACCTCTCGAACCTGATGGGTTACCCGACCGACTGCCCCCAGCGCGAGAAGAACGGCTGGACGGGCGACGGCCACCTGGCCATCGAAACGGCGCTGTACAACTACGACGGCATTACGGTCTACGAGAAGTGGCTCGCCGACCACCGCGACGAACAGCAGCCCAACGGTGTGCTGCCCGACATCATCCCCACCGGCGGCTGGGGCTACGGCACGGCCAACGGGCTGGACTGGACGAGTACCATCGCCATCATCCCGTGGAACCTCTACCTCTTCTACGGGGACACGAAGCCGCTGGAGGATTGCTACGAGAATATCAAACGCTATGTCGATTACGTCGACCGCCGCAGCCCGGGGCACCTCTCCTCGTGGGGACGCGGCGACTGGGTGCCCGTCCGCTCGCAGTCGTCGCTGGAGCTGACCTCGTCGGTCTATTTCTACGTCGATGCCACGATCCTCGCCCGTGCCGCCGCCCTGTTCGGCCGGGAGGCCGACCGGAAGCACTACGAGGCACTGGCCGGCGAAATCCGCGGGGCCATCAACGACAAATACCTCGACCGTGCGACGGGCATCTATGCCAGCGGCACGCAGACCGAGCTGAGCGTTCCGCTGATGTGGGGCGTCGTACCCGAGGAGATGGTCGCCAAGGTCGCCGGCAACCTCGCCCGCAAGGTCGCCGAAGCCGGGTTCCACCTCGACGTCGGGGTGCTGGGCGCCAAGGCCATCCTCAATGCGCTGAGCGAGAACGGCCATGCCGAAACGGCCTACAAGGTCGCGGTGCAGGACACCTATCCTTCGTGGGGATGGTGGATCGTGAACGGCGCCACCACGCTGCTCGAAAACTGGAACCTCGAAGCCACGCGCGACATCTCGGACAACCACATGATGTTCGGCGAGATCGGCGGGTGGTTCTTCAAGGGGCTGGGCGGCATCAAGCCCGACCCCGAAGCGCCGGGCTTCAAACACATCCTGCTGCGCCCGAATTTCGTCGGCCCCGAGGAATTCGAGGCTTCGCACGACGCCCCCTGCGGGCGGATCGTGTCGGCATGGACGCGCCGGGGCAATACGGTGACCTACCGCGTCCGAATCCCGGCCAACAGTACCGCAACGCTCTACTTGCCGGCCAACGTGGACGGCGGGAAGGTGCATCAGCTGGGTGCCGGAAGCCATACGCTGACGCTCAGGGTGGCCAAATGACCCTTCCGCCTCGGGGCGGACGGCTGCTGCCGCGGGCCGCATTCCCGTGCGGGACGGCAGCCTGCACAGGACGATTTTTACCCATAACCTGAAATATTCCTGCGATGAACAAACTATCGAAACTGATTCTGATGCTGCCGCTGGCCCTCGCTCCGCTGGCGGGGCAGGCCGCCCCGAAGGGCGGCTCCCATGCCGCCCTGGCCGCGGGGTTCGTGGCGCCGCCCGACTCTGTCCAGACCTCGGTTTACTGGTACTGGCTTTCGGGCAATGTCTCGAAGGAGGGCGTGGTGAAAGACCTCGAAGCGATGAAACGGGCGGGGATCAACCGTGCCTTCATCGGCAATATCGGCCTCGGGGAGCTGGCGACGCCCTATGCCCCCGTGAAACTTTTTACGGACGAATGGTGGGGAGTGACCCATGCGGCGCTCAAACGCGCCTCGGAGCTGGGTATCGAGATCGGCATGTTCAACAGCCCCGGCTGGAGCCAGGCCGGAGGGCCGTGGATCGAACCCGGGCAGGCCATGCGTTACCTGGCTTCGGTCAAGGCGCATGTCCGGGGCGGCGGGAAGGTCGAGGCGGAGCTGCCGCGCCCGTCGGCCGATTTCCAGGACGTGCGGGTGGTCGCCTATCCCGCTCCCGCCGTGGGGCGTGCGGCGCTGACGGCGGCTGACACCCGTGTGACGGTTGCCGGAACGGCTGCCGGGGCGCAATGCCTCATAGACGGTGACCCGGCGACGGAGCTTCTCTTCGATGGCAGCCCCGAAGCCGTCATCGACTTGGTGACGGACGCCGACATGGATCTGCGCAACATCACGGTGTGGCCCGCCCGCCGTCCGATACGTGCCGAGGCCGAATTGCAGGTGAAGGGGGCGGACGGCTACCGGACAATCGCATCGTTCGGGATCGACCGCTCGAACCCCAATATCGAGGTCGGCTTCGACCCTTACGCCCCGGTTTCGGTCAGCGTGGCGAAGACCACGGGGCGCGAGTTCCGGCTCATAGTTCGCGGCGCGGGGAAGGATACGGGTTTCGCGGAAGTGCTGCTTTCCTCGCTGCCCCGTGTGGAGCGTTATGCGGAGAAGACCTTTGCCAAGATGTTCCAGTCGCCGCTGCCCTACTGGGAGGAGTACCAGTGGCGCGACCAGCCCGCGCTGGACGATGCCTCGCTGGCGGTCGACCCCGCGAAGGTGGTCGACATAACGGAATGTCTCGACGGTGACCGCCTGGTGTGGGAAGCCCCTGCCGGGGAGTGGGTCGTCATGCGTACCGGGATGCGCCCGACCGGCATCCAGAATTCGCCCGCGGCGCCCGAAGGCACCGGGCTCGAAGTGGACAAGATGACCCCGGCCTACCTGCAGCACCATTTCGACGCCTTTATCGGTGAGATACTCCGCCGCATCCCGGCCGAAGACCGCAGGACGTTCCGCGTGGTGGTGGCCGACAGCTACGAGAAGGGAGGGCAGAACTTTACGGATACCTTTCTGACCGACTTCAGGGAGCGTTACGGTTACGACGCCCTGCCGTTCCTGCCCGTTTACGACGGCGTGGTGGTCGGCAGCCAGGATATCTCCGACCGGTTCCTGTGGGACATGCGGCGCCTGGCGGCCGACAAGCTGGCCTATGCGCATATCGGGGGGCTGCGCGAAATCGCGCACAAATACGGGCTGACGTTGTGGCTGGAGAACTACGGCCACTGGGGTTATCCCGGCGAGTTCCTGCAGTACGGCGGCCAGTCGGACGAGGTCGGGGGCGAATTCTGGGGCGAAGGGTCGCTGGGCGACATCGAGAATCGTGCCGCCTCGTCGTGCGCCCACATCTACGGCAAGCGGAAAGTGTCGGCCGAGTCGTACACCTCGGCCGGGAACGATTTCGGGCGTTATCCGGCGATGGTGAAGCCGCGCGGTGACAGGTTCTTCTCCGAGGGGATCAACAACACGCTGCTGCACGTCTACATTTCGCAGCCGGGCGACGAACTGCCCGGCATGAATGCCTGGTTCGGAACGGAATTCAACCGCAACAACACGTGGTTCTCGCATATCGACCTCTTCACGGATTACCTCAAGCGTGTCAATTACATGTTGCAGCAGGGGCTCAACGTCGCCGACGTGGCCTATTTCATCGGCGAGGACGCCCCGAAAATGACGGGCGTCACCGACCCGGCGCTGCCCCGAGGGTACCAGTACGATTATATCAACGGCGAGGTGCTGCTGGAACGCGCCACCGTGAAGGACGGCCTGTGGACGCTTCCGCACGGGACGCAATACCGGATACTGGTGTTGCCGAAGCTCAAGACGATGCGCCCCGAACTGCTTGCGAAGCTGCAGGTGCTCGTCCGTGAGGGCGGCGTGCTGCTGGGGCCTGCGCCGCAGCGTTCGCCGAGCCTCGAAGGCTATCCCGATGCCGACGTCCGGGTGCGCCGCATGGCTGCGGAGCTCTGGGGCGGGGTCGACGGCAAGGCCGTGAAGGCCGCCCGCTACGGCAAGGGCGCCGTGCTGGACGGCATGACCATGGAGGAGGCGCTGGCCTATGTGCAGTGCCTGCCCGACTGCGAGGTCGGGGCCGATGTCCCCGTGCTCTTCGGGCACCGCGATGCGGGCGACGAGCAGATTTATTTCCTGACCAACCAGTCGGACGCGCGCATCGCTTTCCCCTGCACGCTGCGTGTGACGGGCTCTGTGCCCGAGGCATGGGATGCCGTGACGGGGGCGATTCGTCCGCTGCCGGAGTTCGAGGATGACGGTCGCAGGACGACGCTGCCGATGGTGTTGGAGCCCAACCAGAGCCTGTTTG
>PPYF01103652.1_pt1 | contig 11215 bp, 9 predicted proteins | sample 1559871 | NCBI WGS metagenome assembly PPYF01 (sample SAMN08240021, study PRJNA423297) | Human gut metagenome, whole genome shotgun sequencing project. | reverse complement strand
GTTTGTGTCAAGTAATCATTGGCACTTTTCCTATTTTCTTTATGAACTATGTCTTGCGCTCTTTTGGCATGTATTTGCGCAACCATTTTGAGTAGCCTATGGCTCCACTTTAATGGCAGAACGCTTCCCTAAAGACTTTTCTCGATGCTGTCTGCAATGCATCCTGCAACGGGATATGGGCACGGATTATATCGGGGTATGGATTCCCCCTTCCGTCCTTTTTCGGTGCCTTTGCTGCGCTCAATGTCTCTACGATTTCCTTCATCTGCGCTGTCAGCACCAGCCCGTCTGTGAAACGGTCGATTGTTTCCAACAGTTCCCGGTTCTCCTTCCGGTACAGCGCTTTAGCCAGGTTGTTCGCCCCCTTTTCAGACCATCTCATCCTTCGGTGTTTCATCCGTAAGGTCACCACCGTGCAGTTCTGGTTCTCCTGTACTCCCATGTTCTTATAGATGATCCCTTTTGGGGGGTCCGGTATGAGGATGCCCTGTTTCTGGTATGGGAGCAGCCCTTCCCGGTTATTGCTTAAATACGTGTATAGTTCCATCGCTTTTTTACTACGCTTATCTTTTTCATTATTGCTGGCAACACTGTCGGCATAAATCAGGATGTACCCCAGCATCTCATCCATTTTTTCATCATCAAATAATTTACGGATATCCTTCTGAGCCTCTTTATCCTCTATCTTTCGCAGGATTTCCTGATAGATGTGGTACCGATCCAACTGAAAGATGACATCTGCATCATAGGACTCCTTGATCCAGCTTCCTCCGTCACCATTGAGCACACGCTGACGTATTTCATCCGCATTGTATTTCTGGCGGATATATGCCTCTCGCTTCTCATGGAATTCTTCGCTTCTCTCCATTCCTGCCAGCAACTTTTTTCCTGCCAGCGTGCTGCGGCCTGCCTTCTCTTTCTCGGCATCCCAGCCCTCATACATGGTGAATACCTTCATTTCCTGCTTTTTCATCTTTTTATGGCGCTTATCCTGCATCCGGAGCCATACCCCGTCCATCTCCTCAAACAGTACCGGGACCTCCCGTTCTCCCCGGCTCTGGCCTGCATCCATTTCTTTCACTGCGTATCGTTCTTCCTCGGAAATGCGTTCTCCAAGCTGTTGCATCAGATTCCACGCACCTTGGGCACTGATGCTCTGCCCACAGGTGCTGCTGATCTGATCCGCCGACACACGGTAAGGGGATTCCGCCACAGTCTCCGCGATCTTCTCTGCCAGGTTCGTCGAAATCAGGCCTATCTTCTCCATCCCCATCTGCTCATCAAGCAGATACACGTATGCCTTGGAACCATCCTCCCGAAAGGTCTGATACACATGCCTCTTATAGGTCACTTCCCCATAAATGGTTTTTATGGTTGTCTGACGTACCCCCTTATCCCGATACTTCTGACGGTCCCTTCCAGAAAAAAGCCCTTTATCATAGCTCTCCAGCATGATCCGGGTAATCTCTCTGGCAATCAGACATACAAACTGAAATATTTTCTGCTCCAGCTCCTTGAAAGAAATCCTTTATTGGGAAGTAGGGATTTTCTCTACTTCCCATTTTTTAGGAATTATTACTGTTTATGCCAATATTAATTATACACTAACAACAGTATGATGAAAAAGACAAATGCGAAACGCATTTTGGCGGCAGCGCTTGCGGGAATGATGGCCTTATCCCTGAGCGCCTGCGGGGAACAGGGGGGAGGCTCTCCCACAGAAGGCGCAACCACAGAAAGCGCATCCACAGCAGCTGTGGCAGCGGAGACAAAAGCGGAAGCAGGGGCAGCGGCAGAGTCACAGGATTCCGGGAAAACCGGTGAGGAGGCAACCGGAGGCCCAGGCCGCCCGGAGGCTGTGTCCCAGGAGCGGAACAACATTAAATTATCTGTTTAACGGAGGGGCCTGCGTGTCTGCGGTATACCTTGCCGAGGCACTGGGCTATTATGAGGATTACGGTATTAACGCGGAATACATTGAAGGCGAGTCTGTTGTGATCACGGTTGGCACAGGGAAGTGTCTGTGGGGAACAGACCATATCGCAACCATGCTTGTGCCGGTGACAAACGGTGTGGATATGACATTCGTAGCAGGAGCCCACATGGGCTGCAAATCCATCTACGTATTCAATGACAGCGAGATTAAGACGGCTGAGGATTTAAAGGGAAAGACCATTGCCATCCATGACGGCATCGGAAACTCCGACCAGAATATTATCTATCGTATGCTGGACGGGGAGGGGATAGACCCTACCTCTGAGGTGGAATATCTTGATATAGCAGACAGCGCGGCCAGCGTTGCGGCCATGGAGAGCGGCGAGATAGACGCTTCCATTTTCTCGGATTATTTTGTAATCGCCAACTACAGAGATAAGATGCGCAAGGTATGCTCCATTACCCCCGGCGATGGGTTCGAGGGAGAGGTGTGCTGTGCAACCGCCATGAACAATGATTTTCTTGTGAAGAACCCGGTTCACGCAAAATACATTGTTATGGCGATTAAACGTGCAGGGCAGTATGCACGTCTCCACTCTGAGGATGCCGTGCAGTTAATGTTTGACACCAATAAGATGACAGGTGAGTTTGAAAATCAGCTGGAGTTCTGGGATTCCCTGGATTTCGGCCTTTCTGACGCAATCACAGAGGAAGCCCTTGGCAATATTGCAGCCGACTACATCCGCCTGGGAGTGATCCAGAAGAAGGAGCTGACAGCAGACGATGTCATGAAGCTTGCATGGACAAACGCGTGCCCGGATGAGGCAGTCCGGGGACTGACCGTGGGAGACCCGAAAGACGTGGAGGGACGTACCGTAGAGGTCCAGCAGAAGGGGGAATAAATTGAGAGACTGGTAAGAACGGCGCTTAGATACGCTTAAAAGTTCCCGGAGAGGTGTTGGCTCCCCGGGAATTTTTCCTCCTTATGGGGATGGTTCGGGCTGACTGTTTAATATATGGGCAAACGTTTGGCAAGAAAAGCGTTGATTTTTTGCGGACTTTTGCGTATAATTTTCCTAACGGTTGACAGAAGTCAACATCCAGAATGAACCAGGCAAGCGCATTTTAGTGAGATTGAATAAGTTTTAAGAAGTAAGGGATACCAGGAAGGTAGGATGTATTCTCAAGGAATACACTTATTCTGGTATTTTTTTATGCTTTTGCGCCGGGGTCCGGATTGCGTTTATGGCATCTGCGCTTACAGGAATAGGATGTGAGCGTATGGAATGTAAGTTTATGGAATCCAGGCATACGGACAGGGCATGAAAAAAGAAATGGAGAGGGAAATGAGAAGAGGAATGAGAACGGGATTGAAATATGCCGTGGCAGCCATGGCGGCCGTGTCCATGGCTGTGACGGGCTGCGCAGGCAGCGGAACAGGAAACAGCGCTAAGGACAGCGGGATATCTGCGGCTGCAGACCGTGCAGGGAGCAGTGCGGGAGACCGTGCAGGAGATTTAGCTGGGGACAGCGCGGGAAACAGCGCGGGAGATAGTGTGGGAAACAGTGCGGGAAATGGAACAAGGGACGACGTGGTGGTTGTCATGGGACCAACCTCAGAGCCGGAGGCCGGATTTGATCCTGCCTACGGATGGGGGGCGGGCGAACATGTCCATGAGCCGCTGATTCAGAGTACGCTGACCGTGACGACTGCTGACCTGAAAATAGGATATGACCTGGCAACCAGTATGGAGGTGAGCCAGGACGGGCTTACCTGGACCGTGAATATACGGGATGACGTTAATTTTACAGACGGAGAGAAGCTGACTGCCCGGGATGTGGCATTTACATACAATACCCTGCGGGACACCAGCTCTGTCAACGACTTTACCATGTTAGAGAGTGCTGAGGCGCTGGATGATACCACGGTGGTATTTCATATGAAACGGCCCTACTCCATCTGGCCCTACACCATGGCAATTGTCGGTATCGTACCGGAACATGCCTATGGGGCGGATTACGGTTCACATCCCATTGGATCCGGCAGATATATCATGAAACAGTGGGATAAGGGACAGCAGGTCATATTTGAGGCGAACCCGGATTATTATGGGATAGAGCCGAAAATGAAGAAAGTGACCATACTTTTCATGGAGGAGGACGCGGCTTATGCAGCTGTCATGTCCGGGCAGGCGGACCTGGCCTATACGGCTGCGTCCTATTCAGACCAGACCCTCCCAGGATATGAGCTGCTTTCCTTCGAGACAGTGGATAACCGGGGCTTTAACCTTCCGGCTGTAAAGTCAGGCACTGTAACTGACGGCAAAACCGTTGTGGGAAATGATTTTACATCGGATATACAGGTGAGAAGGGCTGTGAACATTGGGATTGACAGGGATGAAATGATTGACCATGTGCTGAACGGCTACGGAAGCCCGGCATACAGCGTGTGTGACAAGATGCCCTGGTACAATGAGTCTGCGAAAACAGAGTATGATCCGGAAAAGGCAGCAGAGCTTTTGGAGGAAGCCGGATGGAAGGCTGGAGCGGATGGAATCAGGGAAAAGGATGGCGTCAGGGCCGGATTTACACTGATGTACCCGGCCAGCGATTCCGTACGCCAGGCTCTGGCAGCGGACACGGCCAACCAGCTTAAGAAAGTGGGAATTGAAGTGAAGATAGAGGGTGTTGGCTGGGATGACGCCTATGACCGCGCCCAGACAGAGCCGCTTATGTGGGGCTGGGGCGCCCATACGCCTATGGAGCTTTACAATATTTACCATACCATGAAGGATACCGGCCTGGCGGAGTATTCTCCCTATGCCAATGACAGTGTGGACCGGTACATGGACGAAGCCCTGGCCAGCGGGAATCTGGAGGATTCCTACGAGCTGTGGAAGAAGGCCCAGTGGGACGGGACCGCGGGAGTGACCCAGGATGGGGATATTCCCTGGATTTGGCTGGTTAATATAGACCATCTGTACTGGTCCAGGGACGGACTAAAGGTGGCGGAACAGAAAATCCATCCCCATGGACACGGATGGTCCATTGTAAATAATGTGGACCAGTGGAGCTGGGAATAAAATCAGACAGAATTGTATGTGGGCAGGAAGGATAAAATCATGAGTTGGAAACAGGCGGGTGTTAATTTCATACGGATGGCGGTTCTGCTGGTGCTGGTGAGTATGGCGGCATTTTTCCTGGTGTCGGTTTCTCCCCTGGATCCGCTTACCACCAATGTGGGGCAGGCGGCCCTTGGAAGCATGAGCAGCGAGCAGATTGCCAGACTCCAGGAATACTGGGGCGTCAACACGCCGCCTGTAACCCGTTATCTGGCCTGGGCCGGTGATTTTCTTAAGGGAGATATGGGTATCTCCCTTTTGTACCGCAGGCCTGTTGCCCAGGTAATCGGGGAGAAGCTGGCCAATTCCTTTTGGATTATGGCGGCGGCATGGATTTTGTCGGGATTGATTGGATTTCTTATGGGAATCATTGCCGGGGCAAAGAAGGGAAAGACTGCGGACCGAATTATCTCTTCCTATGCCCTGGTAACTGCCAGTACGCCGGCCTTCTGGGTGGCTCTGGTACTGCTTGTCGTGTTTGCGGTCTGGCTTAAGCTGCTCCCCATAGGCCTTTCTGTTCCAATCGGGGTGGAGGCCTCGGCTGTGACCATGAAGGACCGCCTGATTCATGGCATACTGCCTGCGGCGGCATTGTCCGTTACAGGCATCTCCAACATTGCCCTTCATACAAGGGAGAAGATGGCGGAGGTCATGGAAAGCGATTATGTGTTGTTTGCCAGGGCCAGGGGAGAGTCAGAATGGTCCATTATCCGCAGGCATGGAATCCGCAACATCCTTCTTCCTGCCATGACGCTCCAGTTTGCCTCAGTCAGCGAGATATTCGGAGGATCCGTGCTGGTGGAGCAGGTATTTTCCTATCCGGGCCTGGGACAGGCGGCTGTGACAGCCGGATTAGGCGGGGATGTGCCGCTGCTTATGGGAATTACAATTATCAGCGCGGCCATTGTATTTTTAGGGAATTTCACCGCCAACCTCCTGTACGGAACGGTGGATCCCAGAATCAGGAGGAGCAGGGCATGAGCGCACAAAGACACAGATGGAACCGCCGCAAGGCCATGGCTGCGCTGCTGGCGGTATCGGTCCTCCTGCTGGCAGCCATTGCCATTGCCGGCCAGGTATTAAGGGAGCAGGCCCTGGCCACGGATTTCACCAGAAAAAATCTGCCGCCCAGCCTGGCCTATCCCTTTGGGACAGACTGGATGGGGCGGGACATGTTTGTCCGCAGTCTTACAGGGTTATCCATCAGCATACGCATCGGGCTTTTGACGGCATGCATCAGCGCGGTGGTGGCTTTCATTCTGGGAACCATGGCAGCCTGTCTGGGCAGGGCCGCGGATGCTGTCATAGGAGGAATCATTGATCTGGTCATGGGAATACCCCATATCCTGCTTCTGATTCTCATTTCCTTTGCAGTGGGAAAGGGATTCTGGGGTGTACTGATTGGGATTTCACTGACTCACTGGACTTCCCTGGCCAGGCTTCTACGCGGGGAGGTCATACAGCTTCGTGAGAGCCAGTACATACAGATTGCAAAGAAGCTGGGAAAGGGAAGGGTTTATATTGCCGTCAAACATATGACGCCCCATCTGCTGCCCCAGCTTTTTGTGGGCATGGTTCTGCTGTTTCCCCATGCAATCCTTCATGAGGCCAGCATAACCTTTCTGGGCTTCGGGCTGCCGCCGGAGCAGCCTGCAGTGGGCGTTATCCTGTCTGAGAGCATGAAATACCTGGTCATGGGAAAATGGTGGCTGGCTCTGTTTCCCGGTCTTTTGCTGGTATTTGTGGTGGTCCTGTTCCATTTTATCGGGGATACGCTGAGCCGTCTGCTGGACCCGGCCCAGGCCCATCTGTAGAATCGCCTGTGCCGTGGCAGAGGTTTGTTGTGTAGGAGGTTGTTTTGGAGGAAAAACAAGTCATATTGTCGGTGGAGCATCTGATGATTTCATTTTCCCAGTATGTGGGGGGATGGCGCCAGAGAGAGCTTCCCGTGATTCGGGATCTGAACATAAAGGTACGGGAACATGAGGTGGTGGCCGTAGCCGGATCCAGCGGTTCGGGAAAGAGCCTGCTGGCTCATGCGGTCATGGGGCTTCTGCCGCAGAATGCCGCCTGTCAGGGGACGGTTTCCTTTGAGGGAGAAATCCTGAACCAGAAGAAAAAGGAACAGCTTCGGGGGAGCCGGATGGTATTGGTCCCCCAGAGTGTGTCGTATCTGGATCCGCTTATGAAGGTGGGAGAACAGGTACGAAGGGGACAAAAAGACAGGGAGAGCGTGATGCGCTGCCGCCAATCCATGGGGCGCTACGGGCTGGGAGAGGATACGGAGGAGTTGTATCCTTTTGAACTGTCCGGGGGAATGACCAGAAGGGTACTTATTTCCACAGCCGTGATGGAGCATCCCAGACTGGTTATTGCAGATGAACCCACGCCGGGCCTTCATATCAGCGCGGCCAGGCGTGTGCTGTCCCACTTCCGGGAGATAGCGGACCAGGGGGCAGGGGTCCTTCTTATCACCCATGATTTGGAGCTGGCTTTGGAGGTGGCTGACAGAATCGTGGTATTTTACGCAGGTACCAATGTGGAGGAGGCTCTGGCAGAGGATTTTGAGGATGAGCAAAGGCTTCGCCATCCCTATACCAAAGCTCTTTTCCGGGCCATGCCCCGTCACGGATTTAAGGCATCATCCGGGACCCAGCCCTATGTAGCGGATATGCCCGCGGGATGTCCCTATGGGCCCCGCTGCCCGGACATGGATGAAGGCTGTCTCCAGGAAATTTCTTATCGCAGTTTTCGCGGCGGCATGGTAAAATGCAGGAAGGCGGGAATATGAAGCTGGAAGCTATGAATATTTCATTCCAATACGACAATGGGAACAGGAAAATATTGAACAATGTCAGCATAAGCCTGGAGAGCGGGGAACGTGTGGGGCTGACGGCTCCCAGCGGTTTTGGAAAGACGACCTTTTGCAAGATACTGGCTGGTTATGAGAAACCGGACCATGGGACTGTGGTGTTAGACGGAAAAAATATTTCTTCCTGTGCCGGTTACAATCCGGTGCAGATGATATGGCAGCATCCGGAACTGTCGGTAAATCCCCGCCTTAAGATGCGGGAAGTTCTGAGGGAAGGGGATTTTGTGGAGGAACGGGTGGTCCGCGGTCTGGGAATTGAACCGGACTGGCTGAACCGGTATCCGGGTGAGCTGTCCGGAGGAGAGCTGCAGCGGTTCTGTATAGCCAGGGCATTGGGGAAGCGCACCCGGTTCATTCTGGCGGATGAGATAAGCACCATGCTGGACCTTATCACCCAGAGCCAGATCTGGGGATTTCTTTTGGAGGAAGTGAAGACGCGGGACCTGGGCCTGCTGGTGGTCAGCCATTCAGAGGAGCTGCTGGAGTGTGTTTGCGGCAGGGTGGTTGATTTGAGGACGGATTAGGCACGGGGCGGCCGGATGATTTGTATGTGGAAGGATTGAAAATGGGACGGCCAAGCCGTATGGATTTGAGAGAGGAGAACGAAAGATGGATGTCAGGGAATTACTGGAGCAGGTAAAGTCCGGCAGTGTTAACATAGAAGAAGCAGAGAAGCAGCTTAAGAACCTGCCCTATGAGGATTTGGGATATGCCAAGCTGGACCATCACAGGAAGCTGCGATCCGGTTTTGGGGAAACTGTATTCTGCCAGGGAAAGCCGGATGCGTATTTACTGGAAATATATAAGAAATTTTATGAGAGGGACGGGGAGGTTCTGGGAACCAGGGCTTCTGAGAAGCAGGCTGAGCTGGTGAGGACAGCGGTGCCGGAGGTGGTGTATGATCCCATATCCCGGATACTTAAGGTGGAGAAGCCGGGAAAGGAGCGCAAGGGGTATGTGGCAGTGTGCACAGGAGGCACGGCGGATATACCGGTGGCAGAGGAAGCAGCCCAGACAGCTGAATATTTCGGATGCAGGGTAGACCGTATATTTGATGTGGGAGTTGCCGGAATCCACAGGCTCCTGGCCCAGAGGGAGCGTCTGGACAAGGCCAGCTGCATTGTGGCAGTGGCCGGAATGGAAGGAGCGCTGGGTACGGTGATAGCAGGCCTGGTGGAATGCCCTGTAGTGGCAGTCCCCACCTCCGTGGGATACGGAGCCAGCTTCCACGGGCTGTCGGCCCTTCTTACAATGCTTAATTCCTGTGCCAACGGGATATCGGTGGTTAATATTGACAATGGATACGGCGCCGGCTACCTGGCGACCCAAATAAACAGAATGGCGGTGAGATAAAATGGGGAAGATTTTATATCTGGAATGTAATTCGGGCATCAGCGGGGATATGACGGTAGGAGCCCTGCTTGATCTGGGAGCGGACAGGCAGGTGCTGGAGAATGCGCTGGAGAGCCTGGGAGTGGATGGATACCATCTGCATTTTGGACGGAAGGTTGTGTGCGGTCTGGATGCATTTGATTTTGATGTGTATTTGGAGGAGCATGAGCATGGTCGTGAGGAAGGCCACCGGCATGAGGATGGCCACTGTCATGAGGATGGCCACCGGCATGAGGAAGGTCACGGCCATGAGGAAGGCCACCGGCATGAGGAAGGTCACGGCCATGAGCATGAGCACGGTCATGAGGATGAGCACAGTCATCCGCATCCCCACGTTCACAGGAACCTCCACGACATTTATCATATCATAGACCGTCTGGATTCCAATGAAAGGGTGAAGGAAATGGCCCGGACCATGTTCCGCATTGTGGCAGAGGCGGAATCCAAGGCCCATGGGCTTCCTGTTGAACAGGTTCATTTCCACGAAGTGGGAGCCATTGATTCTATAGTGGACATTATCAGTGCGGCAGTCTGCATCGACAATCTGGGTGTGGAGGATGTGGTGGTTTCTGCATTGTCTGAAGGTCACGGCCATGTCCACTGCCAGCACGGCGTACTGCCGGTTCCTGTTCCGGCTACTGCTAATATTGCTTCCTCCTATGGACTTAAGCTGCATTTTACAGACAATGACGGGGAAATGGTTACACCTACCGGGGCAGCAATTGCCGCCGCTCTGCGGACAAAGGACCGGCTGCCCTCTTCCTGCCGTCTGCTTAAGGTCGGAATGGGTGCGGGGAACAAGGTATTTAAACAGGCGAATGTGCTTCGGGCTATGCTGCTGGAGACTTCACAGGAAGAGGACCGTACTATGTGGGTATTGGAGACGAACCTGGATGACTGTACCGGGGAAATGCTGGGCCTTGCCATGGAGATGCTCCTTGATGCCGGGGCCGCGGATGTGTGGTATACCCCTATTCACATGAAGAAAAACCGTCCCGCCTACATGCTGTCTGTGCTTTGCCGTGAATCATCCATAGAGGCCATGGAGGAAATCATTCTTACCCAGACCACTACCATTGGAATCCGCCGTTATCCCACGGAGAGGACTATTCTTGAGCGGAGTGAAATCCAGGTGGAAACCAGTTACGGGCCGGCGGATGTGAAGGTGTGTGCTTACAAGGGCAGAACGTTTTTTTATCCGGAATATGAAAGCATCCGGCGGATTTGCAGGGAACAGGGTGTGGATTTTCAGACCGCATATCATCAGGCACGTATAAAGGCAGAGGAAAGCCGTCAGGATTAAATGTATGGATAATGTCAGATTAGGAGATTCGTATGAATACAGTAAATAACAGTTTCAGTGATGAAATGTCATCTCCGGACCAGATGAAAAAGTGTCTGGAGGCCAGGATGGAGCAGCTGGCCAAAGAGGATATATGCCTTGCGTTTTCCGGCGGAGTTGATTCAAGTCTGCTTTTAAAGACAGCAGCAGACGCAGCCGCCCATACGGGAAGAAAGGTGTACGCCGTTACGTTTGACAGCCGCCTGCATCCTTCCTGCGACCTGGAGATTGCCAGGCGCGTGGCAGGGGAGCTGGGAGGAATCCATGAGGTTATTACCGTGGATGAGCTGGAGCAGGAGTCAATAAAAAACAACCCGGTAAACCGCTGTTATCTGTGTAAGCGCCATCTGTTCTCCAGACTGGCAGAGCTGGCAGAGGCCAGGGGAATCAGGTATATCCTGGACGGTACAAATGAGGACGATATGCATGTATACCGCCCCGGAATCCGGGCACTTAAGGAGCTGGGAATCATTAGTCCCCTGGCAGAGCTGCACATAACCAAGGCTCAGGTAAAGGCCCTGGCGTCAGAGTACGGAATATCGGTGGCATCCC
>PPYF01386965.1_pt1 | contig 11217 bp, 6 predicted proteins | sample 1559871 | NCBI WGS metagenome assembly PPYF01 (sample SAMN08240021, study PRJNA423297) | Human gut metagenome, whole genome shotgun sequencing project. | reverse complement strand
CCATTAACGAACAACTTCGTGACAGTTTCTATCATAATCCTACAATTGAGGCGATGCTGGCCGATAAAGAGAGTCAGGTATTAAAAGGTAATCTGACATCCTTTGTTGCTGCCAAGAACCTGTTAGATACTTATTTTGCGGGATTGAAAAATTAGTGGGATGCACTAGGCATCTTCCCCCTTACTATTTGTTTTTAGGCACGGATTACACAGATTTACTTTATTCTTTTCCGTGCAATCCGTGTCTAAAAGAAATCACCAACTGCATTTTGACAGTCTCTCGTTTCCTACACCTCTTTCCCTTCCTTCTCAAAGTCTTTGCGTGATTTGCTTTGCGTAACGATATATACACCGAGAAATACCAGTGCGATGGCAATACCTTTTTCCATATTGAATGTAGCCATGCCGACTATGACTGTAACGATTGAAGCCACGATAGGTTGCATATAGTTGTACATGCTTACTACTGTGGGGCGCAACAGCCTTTGTGCCGTCATGATACATATATAAGCCAGGAAGCTGCCGCCTACCACCACATAGCCTACTTGTAACAGTGACGCAGTAGAGGTTTCAGCCCATTGTATGGCGGCTACATCATGGTAAGAGAAAGGGATATAACACATGGAGGCATATACAAACATCCATTTGTTCAGGGTTATAGGAGAGTATTTCTGGGATAATCCTTTGAATACGGTCAGGTAAATAGAGAAACTGATTTGGGCGATGAGGCATAGCAAGTCACCCATGATGCTGCCATTGCCGCTTCCTGCATTGCTGCTGCTCATAATCAGTATCAATGCGCCCATGGCGCCTACAAAAATGCCCAATACTTTTTTATTCGTAACGGGCTCTTTCAGATAAATGGCAGCTACAATCATGGTTACGATAGGAAGAGTGGTGGTTACGATAGAGGCATCGATGGGGGAAGTCATAGACAGTCCGAAGATATAGACTCCCTGATTGAATACCAGTGCGAAGAGTGCGGCAAAGAATATCTTCAACATATCCCGATGGTCTACCTGCTCGCGTTTGCAGAACAGTGAGAGCAACCAGAAACAGGCTGCTGCACCTACCATGCGGAAAGTGGTGACGGATAGAGCTGAGAACTCGACTAATGCGGATTTGCCGACAGGTGCCATTAATCCCCATAGGATATTGGCGGTCAGAGCGAACAGATGGCCTTGTATGTTCTTGTTCATATTGTAAAATGTGTATTATTTGTGGTGAAAAACGCTGCAAAGGTAACTATTTTCTCAATCTCTTTCTTTATATTTGCTACACGAATATATAGAAACCATGGAAGTACAGGCCAATTACATCAGACGTATCGAAATACACGGATTGTGGCACCGATACGATATAGCTTGGGAGTTGCGTCCCGATGTCAATATACTTTCCGGCATCAACGGAGTAGGGAAGACTACGATTTTAAACCGTTCGGTGGGCTACCTTGAGCAAACTACGGGAGAGGTAAAGAGCGATGAGAAAAACGGTGTACATGTTTTCTTCGACAATCCGGAAGCGACTTTTATTCCTTATGATGTAATTCGCAGCTATGACCGTCCTCTTATTATGGGAGATTTCACCGCCCGCATGGCAGACCCGAATGTAAAGTCCGAATTGGATTGGCAGCTCTATCTGCTCCAGCGCCGTTATCTTGATTATCAGGTGAATATCGGTAACAAAATGATTGATCTGTTGAGCGGTGACGAACAGCAACGAAGTCTGGCTCCCGCCTTGTCTGTGCCTAAACGGAAATTTCAGGATATGATTGACGAACTGTTCAGCTATACCCGTAAGAAAATCGACCGTAAGAGCAATGACATTGTCTTTTATCAGGACGGCGAACGGCTTCTGCCCTATAAACTCTCGTCCGGTGAGAAACAGATGCTGGTAATCCTGCTGACCGTGCTGGTGCGTAATGAGGAGCATTGTGTGCTTTTCATGGACGAGCCGGAAGCATCGTTGCACATTGAGTGGCAGCAAAAACTTATCGGCATGATACGCGGACTCAATCCGAATGTGCAGCTCATTCTCACCACCCACTCGCCTGCCGTGATAATGGAAGGCTGGCTGGATGCGGTGACCGAAGTGGAAGATATTTCAACGGTGATTGGCGGCAGGTGAGTATCAATCGCACATCACTGAATATTCATTATTAAATCAACATTTATTTTGGCAACATCTCTCCGACATAATCTTACTTCTGCCTATTTGGACGCCGCACACAAATTCTCGTCAAAGAAAGGGCGCAGGCGTATTGTGGCGTATGTGGAAAGCTATGACGACATCGCTTTCTGGCGTACCCTTCTGGCTGAGTTCGAGAATGAGGAGCGTTATTTCCAGGTGATGCTTCCTTCCGCCACTTCACTGGCAAAGGGCAAGAAAATGGTGTTGATGAATACGCTCAATACCACGGAACTCGGACGTAGCCTGATAGCTTGTGTGGACAGTGACTATGACTTTCTGTTGCAGGGAGCCACCAATGTGTCGCGGAAGATAAACCGTAATCCTTATATTTTCCAGACCTACGGGTATGCCATTGAGAATTTCCATTGTTTTGCCGAAAGCCTTCATGAGGTTTGTGTACAGGCAACACTGAACGACCGTCACATCCTTGATTTCCCTGCTTTCCTGAAACGCTATTCGCAGATAGCCTATCCGCTGTTCTTATGGAACGTTTGGTTTTACCGCCGGCACGATACGCATACATTTCCTATGTACGATTTCAATTCCTATGTCCGTTTGCAGGAAATAAACCTGCGGCATCCTTACAGTGTCTTGGATGCCATGCAGCGTACGGTATCTGCTAAACTTTCCGAAATGGAAACCCGTTTCCCGCAGTATATAGAGGATGTTGACCGGTTGGGTGAGGAACTGCGGAAATTAGGATTGGTTCCCGACAATACCTATCTCTATATGCAGGGGCATCATATTATGGATTGTGTGGTCCTGAAGTTGCTGACACCCGTTTGCACCGTACTGCGCCGTGAACGCGAGCAGGAAATTAAACGCCTGGCAGAGCATAGCGAACAGTTCCGCAATGAACTGACGGGTTACGAAAACAGTCAGGTCAATGTATCCGTCATGTTGAAGAAAAACAGCGGTTACAAGAACCTTTATCTCTATCAGTGGTTAAAAGAAGATATCCGCGAGTTCCTCGAACGGGAAAAGCTCTGACGCCCTATTTATACTTTATACCTCATATTTTATACCTAACTATCATGGATATACTAAAGAATATCGACGAATTATTGATTTCTTGGGGAACAGCCCCTTCTTTGGCCGATATGCTCGATCAGTTTATAGCTTTTGCGCTTGTGCTTATCGTTGCGTTTCTGGCTGATGTCATTTGTCGGAATATCCTGTTGAAAGTAGTGGCGCATTTGATAAGGAAAACAAAAGCTACATGGGATGATATTGTTTTTGACCGTAAGGTACTGATTCACCTCAGCCGTATGGTGGCTCCCGTTATCATCTATGTTTTTATTCCGGTAGCCTTTGCCGAGACGAGTTCCTCCACGTTGGGCTTTATCCAGCGTGTCTGCCTGATTTATATTCTAATCACATTCCTAAGTTTTATCAACTCGTTCCTGAAAGCCGTTTATGCCGTATACAGCGAGAAGGAGCAGCTTCGCGACCGCCCTTTGAAGGGTATGTTGCAGACTGTCCAGGTGATACTTTGGTTTGTAGGGGCTATCGTGGTGGTAAGTATTCTGATTGACAAGTCTCCGTTGTCGCTATTGGCGGGATTGGGTGCTTCTGCCGCTATCCTGATGCTGGTGTTCAAGGATTCGATTATGGGATTTGTTTCGGGGGTGCAGCTCTCCGCCAATGATATGCTGAAGGTGGGCGACTGGATTGCGATGCCCAAATACGGTGCAGACGGTACGGTGATAGAAGTTACGCTGAACACCGTGAAGGTACGTAACTGGGATAATACCATTACCACGATTCCGCCTTATCTGCTTGTCAGCGATTCATTCCAGAACTGGCGCGGCATGCGCGAGAGTGGGGGACGGCGTGTCAAGCGCTCCATAAACATTGATATGAACAGCGTCCGGTTCTGTACTCCGGAGATGCTGGACAAATACCGTAAGATTCGTTTGCTGAAAGATTACGTAGAGCAGACGGAAGCGGTGATAGAGGAGTATAATAAGAAACATCATATCGACAATTCCGTCCTTGTCAACGGGCGTCGTCAAACCAATCTGGGTGTGTTCCGGGCCTATCTGACCGCTTATCTGAAAAGTCTTCCCGATGTAAACAAGGAACTGACCTGCATGGTGCGGCAGTTGCAGCCGACCGACCACGGTATTCCTATGGAACTTTATTTTTTCTGTGCCATCAAGGACTGGGTTCCATACGAGGGAGTGCAGGCAGATGTATTTGACCATGTGTTGGCCATCATTCCCGAATTCGATTTGCAGGTATTCCAATCACCGTCGGGAAGGGATTTCCAAAGGGTGCTGTCTTAACTCCTGAAGAATAATGGGGTGCGGATGCTTTATGGGAATTCGGTTGTGCGGGCAGAAAAAACATACAGCCTGCAAAAGTTTGAACCGTTGCAGGCTGTTGCCCTGATAAACTTTATAAAGAGAATTTGGAATGCGTGCGGGTTATTTTATCCAGTTTCCTTTCATCCAGTCGCATGCGGCTTTAATGGCATCGAAGGAAGTGTAGGACAGCGTAGCATCCACTTTGTTGCTTGTTACGGCGGTGAAGTCGTCGTTGGTGTAATCTCCGTCGGATTTCAATGCGGCAGTGACGGTCATATTGGTGAGTCTGGAAGTACCGTTTTTCAGCGCGGCATTCGTTAATGCGCTCTCCACTACCAGCGGTTGTCCCTTGCCGCATACTTTGGCATTGTCTATATCGGCTTGGGTGCCGCGACGCAGACGGATGCCTTGTTTGCTTTCGCCGTTACCTGCGAGGATGAGGTTTTTGAGTACGGGATGCGATACGGGAGTGGCTGCATTGTCGTTTTCGTTATTGTCCGCTTCGATGAGGCAGTCGCAGTCGTATCCTAATGTGGCTTTGGCTTCCTGATAGGCAACGAGGTCAGTGCCTTTTCCGTTCCAGCCTTCGGTCCAGTCGAAAGAGTCGTCGCTGCAACTTACCACTACCATATTGCTTACGTTTACCGAACCGCCGAAGAACTCGAAGCCGTCGTCCGAACCTTTGTAAGCCTCGCAGTGGTCTACAATCGTACCGTTACCTACACCGTAAAAGGAGATTCCGTTGGCTTCATGTTCTTCGTCGAAGGCAAACCCGGTGTATTCCAGACGGATGTACTGCAATGTTCCGGAATTGTCGGCATCGTCATTGCCGCCATATACGGCGCCGCCTATCTCTGAACTTCCTTTACCGCCTTCGGCATTGGTATGCGCTTTTCCGCAGATATGAATGCCGCCCCATGCTCCGGGTTCCTCTTTTTCGCTGGTCATGACGATAGGTTTGTCGGGCGTGCCTACGGCATTGATTTTGGCACCTTGCTTCACCAGGATATAGTCTACGATATTGTCATAGACAGATATAATCTTTACTCCTTCTTCGATGTTCAATGTGGCGCCTGCCTCTACAATGTATTCACCGCTCAGTTTATAGGTGTTGCCGGCTTTCAGGGTTACGTCTTCGGTTATTGTACCTTTCAGGATACTGCCGTTTTCTATCCCGTTGCCTTTGTCATTGTTGCTGTCGTTGGTGTTGTCATCGCTGCAAGCGGTGAGGGTCAGCATTCCGGCTGCGAGAGCCAGCGAATAGAATTTCGATTTCATTGTTTTCATAATTCAATTGTTTTAAGTGGACTGTTCGTCTGTTTGATAATCTATTTAAAAGGATTTATAATTTGTAGCTGAAGCCAATTTCAAAGTCGGTGCCTTTTTTATAGCGCTCCACTTCCACTTCCGTGCCGGTGGAAGGCACTTCCTGCTTAAAGATGACGTTACGGTTCAGCAGGTCGTTTACTTGCAGTTTCAGGCTGAAATGCCTGTTGAGGTCGTATCCGGCACTGAAGTTCAGTGTGTGCAGAGTCTGTTGCTTGATGTCTCCCAGATTGGATACGCCCACCGCATGGATGCGGCTGCCTTGCAGATTGTAGAGTAAGGCGAGGTTCAGTTGCCGTTCTTCACCGAAGCGGGGAGAGTAGGTGAGGTCTGCATTGGCCAGAATGGGAGAGGCGCCTTGCAAAGGACGTTCCTTGTTGGTGTAAGCGCCGCCTTCGGGCAGTTTTACGTTGGTATACATATAGCTGAGGTTAGCGCCCAAACGCAAGTCTTTTATCAGTTGTTTGCGGAATTCCACTTCTACGCCGGCAGCCATTCCGTTGTCCGCATTCCGGAAGCTGTGCAGGGTAGCTCCGCCTTGCAATGCCTGGATACGTTCTATCGGGCTGTCGAGGTATTTGAAGTAACCGGTCAGCGAAATCATGTCTCCGTTTTTGCCGAAGCGTTCGTAACGCAAGTCGAAGTTGTAGTTGTAGCCGTTCTGCAACTCGTCGTTACCGCGGATTTGTGCAGAGCCGTAGGATTCCTGATAGAGGAAGGGAGCCATTTCGATGAATGATGGGTGGGTAACGGTACGGGATGCGGAGAAACGGATGCTGTTGGCGTCGTTTATTGTGTACTTCAGATTTAGGGTGGGGAAGAAATCGTTTTTATCCAGATTGCGCCGTTCGGCATACCAGTCGCCGCCGTCAGTGGCATAGTCCACCCACTGTTTGCTTATTTCGTAGCGTACGCCGAGGTTTACAAGTAATGACGGTACTGGGTAGAAGTCGGTCAGCAGGTATCCGGAGTAAATTTCATTTCCTGCGCGGTAGCTGTCTTTGGGTTGCATTACACGTTGTACCGTTACGTTTCCGTCTGCTATGTTCTCTTGGTTCAGGAAGCCGTCTGTATCGTAGATGTCGGTAACGGTGGGATTAATTTTGTTCAGGTTGTAGTAGAAACGGGTTGCTTTGTAGTCGCGGCTTTTATTCTTATAGTTGAAGCCCAGTTTCAGAAAATTGTTTTCGTTCCACTTCCAGCGCAGGGCGAGGTTGCCGTTCCACTCCTTTTCATCCAGGTTGCCGAAATAGCGCATGGTTTCCTGGCGGTTCAGTTTGAACAGGCCGAGTGTGCCGTCATCATTCTTTATGTACATCACTTGGCGTCTGTCCGGTTCTTCGCTTCCTGTCTTGCTGTACGAGCCGCCCCAGGTCAGTTCCCAACGGTCTTGTTCGCCGAAGTTGTGAAGGCCGTTCAGTTGGTGGTTCTGCAAAGTGTAGATATGTGTGATGTTATTGCTTCCGGTCAGCTCGTGGTCTTCGGCATCTGTTCCCTCACGGCGTTGGTAAGTGTCTGTGGCATTACGCGTATAGAAGAAAGTATAGCCAATGCGGTCGTTGCCGAAGCCGAGGTTACCGTTAAAGTCCGGCAGGGTTGATTTCTTCTTTACGGCAAACGAGGTGTCGAATATATTTCCGGTCTTTACATAGTTGTCAAAATCAGACAGAGGCATATCGAGTGCCGCCTGGTCCACACCGGAAGTCTTGAACAATGAGCCGTTGCGGTTCATCTGATAGCGGTCTTTGCCCAGGGTATTGAACTTCCCGCCGGTGTTGAAACTGATGCTGAAGAAATCTTCGGCGATGTTCTCTTTGGTACTGATGTCTATGTGTGCACCTGAATAGTCGGCAAAGGCTTCCGCGTTATATACCTTACTTACGGTGATGTTCTGTATGGTGCTCGACGGAAATAGATCCAGCGGAATCAGCTTGTTGTCGGGATTGGGAGAGGCGATGGGGAGGCCGTTCAGGGTAGTCGTGCTGTATCGGTCGCCCAATCCCCGTACAATGAGCTGGCCGGCATCGGCAATGGAGATACCGGTAATCTTTTTTACCCCTTCTTCTACATTGCTTATACCTTTGATGCTCATCTCTTTTGAGCCGATGTTTTCGATGGCGAGTGTAGCTTTCCGGCGCTCCATTTGCAGGGCACGTTCGCCCTCAAGGTTTTTCCGGGCCACTACGGATACTTCGCCCAAAGCCTGTGCGTCGCTTTCCAGTTCGAAGTTCAGCACGACATCGGCTTTGCCTGACTTTACATTGTTTACAACGATGTCTTTGTAGCCTATATATTTTATGGATAATGTGTAGATGCCGTTTGTTACATTCAGGGAGTAGTTGCCGTCCATATCGGCGATGGCGCCTTGCGTGGTTCCTACTATCTGTACGGTAGCTCCGGTCAGCGGTTCCCGGGTCTGTTTGTCGGTGATGGAACCTTTGATAGTACCTGCCATGACTGTCATGACAGAAAGCGTAAGGAATAAAATAAGGAAGAATATCTTTCCTAAATCTAATTTCGTACTCATCTCTTTTATGCGTTTCTTAATCCGCTGCAAAGATGCGCCGAACGTGTTTCAAGAGTGATACATACATTATACATTCTGTTTTCGTTTGTATGAAGGAGCTGTTACGTAATCCGTACGATTTTATCATGCGGTATAATATAAATAATAATATTAAATACTTGTTTGTTTGAGTTTTATGGCTATATTTGTCCCATTATCAATAAACAAACAGACAAACAAATTATGGATGTTCCCCCTCACAATGATAACGAACGCTTTCGGCGTTTGTCTTTGCTTGGGCGCATTGGTTGGTGGGAAGCCGACTTTTCTGCTGAGCAGTATTTATGTTCCGAATATGTATGCGATTTGTTGGGGATGAAGGGGGACAGCCTCTCTTTTCAGGATTTCGGCCGGATGATTCGTGAGGATTATCGGGGACGCATCACCAGAGAGTTCCTTTCCATAAAGGAAGTGGAGGTATACGAACAGACCTTTCCTATCCATACGGCAACCGGAGTTGTCTGGGTACATTCCCGCATGGGGTATAGAGAGCTTGCACCCGATGGGCATCTGAAAGCTTTCGGAATCCTGCAACGGGTAACGGAACCCGTAAACAAAGAGGATAAGGACCGCATGTATCATATCAATAATTTGCTGTATCGCCAGAACTCTATTTCCCATTCCTTGTCTCATTTTCTTAAAGACGAGTCTGTAGCTTCCGGCATCTACGAAATTCTGAAAGATATTTTGGACTTTTTCCATGCCGGACGTGCGTATATTTTTGAGTATGAAAAAGATTATACTTTTCAGACTTGCACTTATGAAGTTGTTGCCGAAGGGGTGTTACCGGCGGTAGAAGCATTCCGGAATATACCGGTTACTTTCATGCCGTGGTGGACTACTCAAGTTTTGTCGCAGAAACCTATATTGTTCGAGTCATTGTATAAGTTGCCCGAAATGGAAGAAGGCGAATTCCGGTTATTGGAGCAGCAGGGTATCAAAGCTTTAATGGCTGTTCCATTGGTGGCGAATGATACGGTGAAAGGTTTTATGGGAGTAGATTTGGTAGACCGTACTATCTTGTGGAGCAATGAAGACTACCAATGGTTGGGATCGTTGGCCAATATCATCAGTATCTGCGTTGAACTGCGTAAAACGCAGGATGAGGCAATACGGGAACGTCAGGCTTTGGACCGTAGTGAGAAACTCTTTAGAAACATTTTTGCCAATATACCGGCTGGGGTGGAGATTTATGATACTGACGGCTTTCTGGTAGATGTCAATAACAAGAATATAGAAATATTCGGTATCCGCGATAAGGCGGATGTGATAGGTATCAACCTGTTCGAGAATCCTAACTTGTCACCTCAGTTGATAGAGCAGATACGTGACCGGGATATTGTAGATTTCAGATTGGATTATGAATTTGAAAATGTAGAGGGATATTATCCTTCCGGTAAGCGCAATAAGATAAACCTATATACCAAAATCAGCAAGTTATATGATAGTAAGGGTAACTTTACCGGATATGCCTTTATCAATATCGATAATACCGAGCGTATGGATGCTTTGAACCGTATTTGTGATTTTGAGAACTTCTTCCTGTTGATTTCTGATTATGCAAAAGTAGGTTATGCAAAGTCGAACTTGCTGGATAGGAAAGGCTATGCCATTAAGCAGTGGTATAAGAATATGGGAGAAGATGAAAATACGCCTTTGTCGGATATTATAGGTGTATATAGTAAAATGCACCCGGATGACAGAAAGCGGATTTTGGATTTTCTTTATAAGGCACGGCTTGGAGAAGTAAGAGACTTCAAGGGAGAGATACGTATTTTGCATCCGGGGACGGAAGCTCAATGGAATTGGGTGCGCACCAATGTGGTAGTCAATCAATATCAACCGGAAAACGATGTAATAGAGCTTATCAGTGTAAACTATGATATTACGGAATTGAAAGAAACCGAAGCCAAACTGATTGATGCTAAAGAGAAAGCCGAAACGGCAGACCGTCTGAAGAGTGCTTTTCTTGCCAATATGAGTCATGAGATACGTACTCCGCTGAATGCAATTGTAGGTTTTTCCAGTTTGTTGGTGCAGGGAGAGAATCCGGAAGAACGGGAGCAGTATATGGCGATTGTGGAAGAAAATAATGAGTTGCTGTTGCAATTGATATCCGATATTCTGGATTTGTCAAAAATAGAAGCCGGAACCTTTGATTTCGTAAAACAGGAATTGGATGTGAACCAACTGTGTGAGGATATGGTGCGTACGATGAAACTCAAAGCCAAACCGGGAGTAGAGGTTGTCTTTGATCATCGCCTGCCGGAGTGTATCATTGTGAGCGATCGTAATCGTTTAAATCAAGTGATAGCAAATTTCATGAATAATGCGATAAAATTTACTTCGACCGGTAGCATACGTTTAGGTTATGGGCAGGTAGAAACCAACTTGCTGCGCTTTTATGTTGCTGATACTGGCATCGGCATTATACAGGAAAAGCAGGCTGAGATATTTGACCGTTTTGTCAAACTGAACTCTTTTGTACATGGCACAGGATTGGGATTGTCTATCAGCAAGAGCATCGTTGAGCAACTGGGCGGCACTATCGGTGTGGAAAGTGAATCGGGTAAAGGGGCTTGCTTTTGGTTTACATTACCTGTTGCTTGATAAGAAGTATTTTTCCACTTTTGCAGATGTTTGGGTAAGGGTAAGTTGCATGAGTATTGGGTGAAGTTGGCGATGTAGCCTTTACCTTGCTTAGCCATCGCGGCACTATCCAAAGTTTCTCAAGACTGGCGATGTCCGGCACGTTACCGACGATACCGATTACATCTTCACCATAGGTTTTCAGTTCCTCTACACGCTTGTCCAGTTGTTCCTGACG
>PPYF01172359.1_pt1 | contig 11217 bp, 8 predicted proteins | sample 1559871 | NCBI WGS metagenome assembly PPYF01 (sample SAMN08240021, study PRJNA423297) | Human gut metagenome, whole genome shotgun sequencing project. | reverse complement strand
CTGCAAATAGGCATGAGGCGTTTCGGCAAACAGGAACATGGCTTCGCCAGGGTTCAGCTTGACCACGTTCAGCAGCAGTGGAGAGAAGAGGCCGCTGTCATCCGGGTAAAATTCGGATATGACGCGGATCGTCTGCCACGGTTCACCCTGTTGGCTGTTCAGCGCCGCTTTTAGTACCGCCAGTGCGCGGGATTTTTCATCGCCCTGCATATTGAGCAGGCTGGCGAACAGCTGGCTCAGGCGTTCGGCATTCGGCTCTTGCAGGAAGTGGGCAATGGCGGTATGCGCGCCGGAAACAGGTTGCAGCAGGGAGACAATCTCAGAGAACTCGCGGAATGCGTTCATCGCCAGGAAAGGCGTCAGGGCAAAGACCAGTTCAGGCTTGTGGTTCGGATCTTTATAGTTACGCTCGGCGGCATCCATCGGAATACCGGCCGCATTCTCTTTCGCGAAACCCATTTCTGAGTTGTGTTTATTCGGATGAACCTGGATGGAAAGCGGCTGCGCGGCACACAGCACTTTAAACAGGAAGGGCAGTTCGCCAAAACGTTTTGCGACAGACTCGCCCAGCAGTGTGGCTTTATCGTGCTCAATCACGTCGCGTAACGAGACGGTTTGCCCGTCAGCGCCTTCAATTCGGGAGCTGCTCTTGGGATGGGCGCCCATCCAGAGCTCTGCCATTGGCTGCTGAGACGGATTCGCAATGCCGTAGAGTTCCGTTAACGCAGTTTTACTACCCCATGCATAGTTTTGCACTGAGTTGATGAGTTTTTGCATTATCAAGCCCTGTTTCAATATGGAAATTAATTCGCGTATTAAACCAAGAAACCCGCGGGAAGTAACCTCTGCGCGCAAAAAGTCGTACTTGTCTCAGTTTTTGTTAAAAAATTGTGTAGGATAGTGTAACTCGCTTTTTACACCCTGACGCATTCGGGTTGCAGGACAATAACATGTCTGCCGCTGGAGGCGTGACGGGTAAGCAGGGCAATGGAACATCTGCCCAGAGAATAACCAGACCGAGCAGTAAGTGAGAGAACAATGTCGAACAAACCCTTCCATTATCAGGCTCCTTTTCCCCTCAAAAAGGACGATACCGAATATTACCTGCTGACCAGTGAACACGTTTCCGTTGCCGAATTTGAAGGGCAGGAAGTGCTTAAGGTCGCTCCTGAAGCGCTGACGCTGATGGCGCGTCAGGCATTCCACGATGCTTCCTTTATGCTGCGCCCTGCGCATCAACAGCAGGTCGCTGATATCCTGCGCGACCCGGACGCCAGCGAAAACGATAAATATGTCGCGCTGCAATTCCTGCGCAACTCGGACATTGCCGCAAAAGGGATTTTACCAACCTGCCAGGACACCGGTACGGCCATTATCGTTGGTAAAAAAGGCCAGCGCGTCTGGACTGGCGGCGGTGATGAGGCTGCGCTGGCGCGCGGCGTTTATAACACTTACATCGAAGATAACCTGCGCTATTCGCAAAATGCCCCGCTGGATATGTATAAAGAGGTCAATACCGGCACCAACCTGCCCGCGCAGATTGATCTCTACAGCGTTGATGGCGATGAATACAAATTCCTGTGTATCGCCAAAGGCGGCGGCTCCGCCAACAAAACCTATCTGTATCAGGAAACTAAAGCGCTGCTGACGCCGGGCAAACTGAAAAATTACCTGGTCGATAAAATGCGCACACTGGGGACGGCGGCCTGTCCTCCGTATCACATCGCCTTCGTGATCGGCGGGACGTCGGCGGAAGCAACGCTGAAAACGGTTAAGCTGGCCTCCGCAAAATACTATGACGAACTGCCGACGGAAGGGAACGAACACGGTCAGGCATTCCGCGACGTGGATCTGGAAAAAGAGTTGCTGACGGAAGCGCAGAATCTCGGGTTAGGCGCTCAGTTCGGCGGTAAATATTTTGCCCATGATATCCGCGTCATTCGTTTACCGCGTCACGGCGCGTCCTGTCCGGTCGGGATGGGCGTCTCCTGCTCTGCGGATCGCAACATTAAAGCGAAGATCAACCGCAAAGGTATCTGGATCGAGAAACTGGAACATAATCCGGGTAAATATATTCCCGAAGAATTGCGCCAGGCAGGCGAAGGCGAGGCGGTTCGCGTTGACCTCAACCAGCCAATGAAAGCGATCCTGCAACAGTTGTCGCAGTATCCGGTTTCAACTCGTCTGTCGCTGAACGGGACGATTATTGTGGGGCGTGATATCGCGCACGCCAAACTGAAAGAACGGATGGACCGTGGCGAAGGGTTGCCGCAGTATGTTAAAGATCATCCGATCTACTACGCGGGGCCGGCAAAAACGCCTGAAGGATACGCGTCCGGTTCGCTGGGGCCAACGACCGCAGGACGTATGGACTCTTACGTCGATCAGCTTCAGTCGCAGGGCGGCAGTATGATTATGCTGGCCAAAGGCAACCGTAGCCAACAGGTGACCGATGCCTGCCATAAACACGGCGGCTTCTATCTGGGCAGCATTGGCGGGCCTGCCGCCGTGCTGGCGCAGGGCAGCATCAGGAGTCTGGAATGCGTGGAATACCCTGAACTGGGGATGGAAGCGATCTGGAAAATTGAAGTGGAAGATTTTCCGGCCTTTATCCTGGTGGATGACAAAGGCAATGATTTCTTCCAGCAAATTCAGACTTCGCAGTGCACGCGCTGCGTGAAGTAAGACAATAAGAAGGTACATTTGCAGGCCGGGTAAGGCGCTGTGCCGCCCGGCATTTCAGAAGCGCACAAAGCGCCATGCAGTATTTATGAAGCAATCAATACTTAATCCTGACAGGTGTGTGAGCATGTCCTCAACTTCATTGTTAACAAGGAGAAAGTAATGACGACGGTACGCTGCGAGAAAGATTCGATGGGCGGGATTGATGTTCCGGCAGATAAACTTTGGGGAGCGCAAACCCAACGATCGCTGGAGCATTTTCGTATCTCCACGGAGAAAATGCCCGTCTCGCTGATCCATGCGCTGGCGCTGACCAAGCGTGCGGCAGCCAAAGTTAACGAGGACTTAGGGCTGCTGTCGGCGGAAAAAGCCTCCGCCATTATGCAGGCGGCTGATGAAGTGCTGGCCGATAAACATCCCGACGAATTTCCGCTGGCGATCTGGCAGACCGGGTCGGGCACGCAAAGCAACATGAACATGAACGAAGTGCTGGCGAACCGCGCGAGCGAACTGCTGGGCGGCGTTCGCGGCATGGAGCGCAAAGTTCACCCGAACGATGACGTCAATAAAAGCCAAAGTTCGAACGACGTCTTCCCGACCGCAATGCACGTTGCGGCGCTGCTGGCGCTACGCAAGCATCTCATCCCGCAGCTTAATGTCCTGACTGATACGCTGCGCAAAAAGTCCCATGCGTTTGCCGACATTGTGAAAATTGGCCGCACGCACTTGCAGGATGCGACGCCGCTGACGCTCGGTCAGGAAATTTCCGGCTGGGTGGCGATGCTGGAGCACAATCTCAAACATATTGAAAATAGCCTGCCGCATGTGGCGGAGCTGGCGCTGGGCGGCACGGCGGTGGGCACAGGGTTGAACACCCATCCTGAATATGCCCGCCGCGTGGCGGATGAGCTGGCGGTGATCACCTGCGCGCCATTTGTGACGGCGCCGAACAAGTTTGAAGCGCTGGCGACCTGTGATGCGCTGGTTCATGCGCACGGCGCGCTAAAAGGGCTGGCGGCGTCGCTGATGAAAATTGCCAATGACGTTCGCTGGCTGGCTTCTGGCCCTCGATGCGGCATTGGTGAAATTGCCATTCCTGAGAACGAGCCGGGCAGTTCGATTATGCCAGGTAAAGTGAACCCGACCCAGTGCGAGGCGCTGACCATGCTCTGCTGTCAGGTGATGGGCAACGATGTGGCTATCAATATGGGCGGGGCGTCGGGAAACTTCGAGCTTAACGTCTATCGCCCGATGGTTATCCATAATTTCCTGCAATCGGTACGCCTGTTGGCGGATGGGATGGAAAGCTTTAATGCGCACTGTGCGGTCGGTATTGAGCCAAACCGTGAGCGTATTAATCAACTGCTCAATGAATCGCTGATGCTGGTCACCGCGCTCAACACGCACATCGGCTATGACAAAGCGGCGGAGATCGCCAAAAAAGCGCACAAGGAAGGGCTGACCTTAAAAGCCTCCGCCCTGGCGCTGGGGTATCTCACTGAAGCCGAGTTTGATAGCTGGGTGCGCCCGGAACTGATGGTGGGCAGCATGAAGCCAGGCCGTTAATCCGCCACATACAGGTGCAACCGGGGGATGATAAGTCGCAACGGTTGCGCCTGAGGCTTAAAGCGGTGCTGAACATTGTCCGCATCGTAATTCAGTAGTTCGCCGATATCCGGCACGGTCATGCCTTTATCGGTATTGATCAGCGCGATAAGCGGCGTCGGGCAGGCGTGTTGAACCTGTTTCTGCTGCCCTTTGTACCAGACGCGGGCAATCGGCTGTACCTTCACCGGTCTTTTAATCTTCAGCCGCGCCTGTTGCGGCAGGGCGGCGATATCCTGATATTCGCGCTCCAGCCTGGCCTGCCACTCTTCGCGCGTCCAGGGATGCACGCTGCGCGGCGTGTTCAGGCTTTTCTCCAGTTGCGCCAGCACCTCATCCCGGCGCAGATTCTTAATAATGTGCTTGTTGGCCCAGCCAAAACGGAGGGTGGCGGGATTCTTGATCACCGTTAACGCGCGGTAGGCATTCAACGTGATAAGACCGGGCAGATGGCGATGCACCCACTCAAAACGCGCCGCTGACGGCAATCCTGATTCCACCGTCACAATACGCTCAAATGTCGTTTTTAACTGATTGATGTGCTGGATCTGGTTTTCCAGCGCGGCCTGCGTGGCATCATCAACCTGATAGCACAATACGCCGGGCAGGCGAACCGCCGCTTTGCTGCTGCGATTTTCAGACTGTTGCTGAATAAACAGGTGGCGATAGTGGCGCAGCGCCAGCGATTCGGCCTCTTTTCCCAGATGCTGCTCCACCGCAATGGTCGCCAGAGGGTTGTGCTCCGCCTCTTTGGTTACTTCGGGAAGGGAGAAGACGCGGGCAATCAGCAGCGGTTGCTGTTCGAGATTTTCTGTCAGGGTTGCCAGCGCGTGTTCTGTCTGGCGAAAAGTACCATTCAGACGTTCGACAAGATCGTAACGGGCCATATCACCACCATTTCAGTGTCGCAGAAAGAAGGATATTAGTTACAACATACTTACTGTATATCACATCATACCCGGCCTGACCATTGTGCGCTATGCGTCAGGCAGGGGAAAATTCGGGGATGTTGTGCCAGACGGGCCAGCTGAAGGTGAATCTGGCGCCGCCCAGTTCACTTTCGCGACAGTTTACCGTTCCACCCATCGCCAGGGCGATGGAGCGCACGATGGCTAATCCCAGCCCGCAGCCTCCGGTAGCGCGGTCGCGGCTGGGATCGAGGCGCACAAAGGGTTCGAACACATGTTCGCGCGCGTCTGGCGCGATGCCGGGGCCGTCGTCTTCAACAATCAGGGTCGCCTGATTGCCGCTTAATAACAGGCTGGCCTGAACGGTGGAATGGGAATAACGCAGCGCGTTATTGAGCAGATTATCCAGCACACGCTCCATTAGCCGCATATCCAGCGCGCCGTAATCGCCAGGCGTAAGCTGGCTGAGCCGCACCGTGCGCCCGGGGTTGACGCTCTGTACGTCTTCCAGGTGGCTTGCCAGCCACACGGGGAGGTCGGGAACGGTGAGCGTTAACGCAGTCTGCGGCCTGTCCAGCCGCGCATAGGTCAGTAACTCTTCGATTAACGCTTCCAGTTGGCCGATATCGCGATTCAGCGCCTGCGACTCCTGTGCGCTGAGATTTTCACTCATCTCCAGCCGGTAACGCAGACGCACCAGCGGCGTACGCAGTTCGTGGGCAATGCCGTCAATAAGCTGTTTTTTACTGGCGATCAGCGCGTTGATGTTATCCGCCATCTGGTTAAAGGCGATGCCGAGACGTTCAAAACTGGAACCGTTGTCAAAGTGAAGGCGCTCTGCGAGGTGCCCTTCGCCAAAACGCTGAGCGGCGGCCTCCAGGCGCAGCATCTCCTGCCAGTGCGGGCGCATCCAGATAAACACCGGAAAGGCGAGGGAGATGGCGATAAAGGCCATCAGCGCGATATCCAGTAGCCGCATCTGGTGAAGAAAATAGAGATAAGGAACCGGCCCGACGGCCAGCACGTAATGGCTGCGGGGGATGCGCTGGATAAACGTATACTGATCGTCCAGCGCGACGATGTCGCCTTCGCGCAGCCGCTGTGTGGTAAGCGCGTCGAGTTTGTATTTATTGAGCGGCTCTACGCGCAAATCGAAAGAGAGATTAAGATCCATCTCTTTGAGGGTTTTCCCCCAGTCGCGCGGAGGGATCTCCCGCAATTCGCTGCGCATTAAATACAGCGAGCTTTTCATCAAATCATCCAGCGACTGTCTGCCTGCGCGTTCTGCGGTGAACTTATACACCAGCCCGACCAACAGGGTCATGACCAGAAAGCAGACAAACAGCAGCAGATAAAACTGAACGAACAGTTTTTTCATTGATGCACCCGGTTAATCACGCTGACTCTCTTCCCACGCATGGGGGGCAAACAGATACCCTTTGTTGCGAACCGTTTTGATTCGATAGGGCTCGGTGGCGTTATCCTGCAATTTCTTACGCAGTCTTGAGATAGCGACATCCACGCTGCGGTCCATGCCGTCGTAGCTGACGCCGCGCAAGTTTTTCAGCAACGCGTCGCGATCCATAATCTGCCCGGCATGGGTTGCCAGCTCCCAGAGTAATTCGAAATCGGCGGTGGAAAGCGAAACCGGTTCGCCGGAGAGTGCGACTGAACGATTGACCGGGTCAATAATCAACGCGCCAAAACGCAGCGTTTTATGCGGGGTCATTGCCGTATCCTGAATGCCTTTTGCCTGTGCGCTGAGTTCATTCTGCCGTAAATGCAGGCGCAGACGGGCGAGGAGCACGGCAGGGGGCGTGGTTTTCAGGATGTAGTCACAGGCGCCCATTTCCAGCGCCAGGATGTGGTTCATGTCGCTGTCCAGCGAGGTCAGCAGGACAATCGGCCCTTGCCAGCGGCCTCGCAAATCGCGGCAAATGGTCATGCCGTCTTTGCCCGGCAGCATGATATCCAGTAACACCAGCTCGGGTTGCGTGCGAAGGATCGTCTCTTCAGCCAGATCGCCGCGAGGTTCAATCAGCACCTCAATATCGTGTTTCGCCAGATAAGCGGCAATCAGCGAGCCAACTTCAGGGTCATCCTCAACAAATACGATGGTGTTCATAACGTTCATTACGCGGAGAAAACGCCAACATACACCGCCTCCGTTTTCCCTTCCATTAATCTTTTCTAAACGAGAGCGCTTCCGTTATGCTACAGCCTCAATGTTATTGATGTGTTAAGGCATCGAAATGGGACTCGTGATAAAAGCCGCGCTGGGTGCGCTGGTGGTGGTATTGATTGGTTTGCTGGCAAAAACAAAAAATTACTATATCGCCGGATTAATTCCGCTTTTTCCGACATTTGCACTGATTGCCCACTATATTGTCGCCAGCGAGCGCGGAATTGACGCGTTACGCACGACCATTGTATTCAGTATGTGGTCGATCATCCCTTATTTTGTCTACCTCGCCACACTTTGGTATTTCACCGGTTTTCTGCGTTTGCCCGTTGCGCTCGGCGGGGCGGTGGTGTGCTGGGGCCTGAGCGCATGGCTGCTGATATTTTGCTGGATCAAACTGCATTAACGCAGGTGCCGGCCACCATCCACGGCGAAACTGCGGCCGGTAACGAAACAGCTGGTGAGAAGGTAATCTACCAGGTCGATTACCTCTTTCTCGCCGGGCGCTGTCTTCATCAGGGATTTATTGAGCGCCAGCTGACGGTACTCGGCGTCGTCGTTTTCGTTAAACAGGATCAGCGACGGGGCGATGGCGTTGACTTTCACTTCCGGGGCCAGTTTGCGGGCAAAGGAGCGGGTCATATTATCCAGCGCTGCTTTACTGGCGGCATAGGCGATGTGTTTGTCGCTGCCGCGTTCCACAACATAGTCCGTAAAATGGATGATATCGGTGGCCGCATGTCCGTGGCCGCGCAACAGTCTTTCCAGCGCATGGTTTAACAGATAGGGCGTATTGACGTGAATCTGCATCATGCATGCCAGCACGTCAGAGAGCGGGGTGCCAGGCGCCTCGGCCATCCAGGCGCTGGCGTTATGCAAAATAGCCCGCAGGCCTGGCGTATGGGTTTTTATCTTCTCAGCAAATGCCAGGACGCCGTCATCGGTGGAAAAATCGGCCTGAATGCACAGCGCGCCCGCTTGCGTCAGGCCGTCGATGGCCGGATAGTGCGTCCGGTAGCTGACAATCACCGGCTGTTTTTGATTGAGAAAGTGCCACGCGAGCGCGAGACCGATGCGGCGGCCTCCTCCCGTGATAAGGATGGGCAAGGGCTGGTTTTTACCCATTGTAGTCTCCTTTGGCATCAAACAATGGGGCGACGATTACCCCACCAACATCCACGTAGCCGGAACAGCGGCGATGAGTAGCAGACCGATCAACATCACTTCCTGACGATTCAGGACATTATCGTGCGTATGCGTCTTGCGTGCGTAGAGGAAAACTAACAATCCCGGCGCATACAGCACCACCGACAGCAACAGGTGCATCGGGCCGGACGCATACAATAACCATAAGCCATAAATGCAGGCCCCGACACCTACCGCCTGATGAAGAGGGCGCGCGGCGATTTTCAGCAGGAACGCGCCGACCAGGAAATAGGGTACCAGAATCATCTCTGAAGCAATCGTCAACAGCGTGTTGTAGTCCGAACCTGTGAGCCAGATCAGCACCAGGCAGATCTGAACGCACGCGTTGGTGAGCCACAGCGAAGCCGATGGCGCGCCTTGCGCATTCTGGCGGGCGAAAATGCGTGGGAAGGCTTTATGCGTTGAGGCCAGAAACGGCACTTCTGCCGCCATAATGGTCCAGCTCAGATAAGCGCCGCAGACTGAAACGATAAGACCCGCCGCGATAATGATTTCGCCCCACGGCCCCATCATTTTCACCATCAAACCCGCCATTGACGGATTGCGAATCTCCGCCAGTTCCGGGCGGGCGACGACGCCTAAAGAGAGCAGCGTCACCAGCAGGTAGACGCCCAATGCGGCGAGAACCGCCAGCAGCGTCGCACGTCCGACATCACGCTTATTTCTCGCCCGGGCGGAGACGACAACCGCGCCTTCCACGCCGATAAACACCCACAGCGTGATGAGCATCGTGTTTTTAACCTGCTCCCAGACGGGAACGCCCAGCGCCAGACCGGTGAAATCCAGGCTGAACGTATCGAGCTTAAACATGATGATAGCCAGGACGATGAACAACCCCAGCGGCAACAGCTTCGCCAGCGTCGCGACCAGGTTGATGCTGGCGGCGGTTTGCACACCGCGCAGCACCAGGAAGTGCACCACCCAAAGCAGTACCGACGCGCCGATGATGGACTGCCAGGTGTTGCCGTCGCCAAACAGGCGGAGTTCCGGCGTATCGGTAAAGAAGCTCAGGGCAGAAAAAACGATAACCAGATAAGAGACGTTGGCGATAACGGCACAGAGCCAGTATCCCCAGGCGGAGCAGAAACCGATCAGTTCGCCGAAACCTTCGCGCGCGTAGGTGAAAATCCCGCCATCCAGTTCCGGGCGAACGCGCGTCAGGATCAGCATAGCGAAAGCCAGTAGCAGTATCCCGACGCCCGTAATCGCCCAGCCAATCAGCAGCGCTGCCGGGCTGGCCACCGCTGCCATGTTCTGTGGCAGACTAAACACACCTGCGCCAAGCATTGAGCTTAAAACCAGCGCGGTCAGCGCGCTCAGTCCCAGTTTCTTTTCCATCGGTATCCAGTTATAAAAACGAGAGTGGGAGAATAATTATTTTGGCAAAACGCATAAAAATGGTGAAAGCCACTAAGGCGCGGGATTTTACGGAGAGAAGAGACCGCATGCAATGATCTCTGAAACATTTGTGACTAAAAATGCTAAAGGCGGGTAGATTTCACATAGGGCAGCATCGTATTGATGTCTGATAGCGCTACGTTCATCAGGCCTACTAACACGTAGGCCGGATAAGATGCCTGGTCTCGCCATCAGGCGTTATGACAACACCGGATGGCGGGAGCGTACTTTACTTATACAGGTCGGCGCTGATCGTCATGTTGTTACCACGTTCCTGCCACTGGCGGGTGATGTGATAATATTTCGCGCCTTTCTTCGCCGCACGCTTGGCAACCTGGTAGGAGACTTCCGTCATGTTGCCGTAGTTGCCGGTGAATTTGATGCTGTCAAACGGCACCATCATCGCAGCGGTCGCTTTGTTCAGCTCTTCGACTTTCGTTCCGTCAGGCAGAGTGACAGTGTAACGCCCACCTTTTGAGGATTGCGTTTCGAAGAAGCGTCCGACTTCAGCGCTTGGAGAAGCGGTCGTCGCGACGCCCGGAATCTCCACTTTCTTCGCCGCTTCACCGCCGGCGGCCAGCGCTGCGCGACCCGCATCGGAATCAGCAGGAATAACGTCCGGGCTCTGGACAACGCGTTTCTTCGCATCTTCTTTATAGATAAACGCGGTAATACGCTGGTTGCCGCCCTGGTTGGCATCGACCTGACGCACAATGTAGAACGAGTAGGCGCCTTTCGCTTTTGCTGCTTTGGTGATGGCGTCATTCACTTCCGGCTGGCTACGGTAGAAACCCTGCACCGTTACGGTGTCGTAAGGTTCCAGCAGCACGGCCTGATCTTTTGGTAATTCGACGATACCGTTAATTACACGGTTTTGAGGCGCGTCGGATTTTGGCGCGTCTGATTTATAAACGTCAGCCACGACACGCCAGTTACCGCTGTTGCCAAAATCGGACGTATCAACAACATAAAAAGAGGCTGCACCTTCTTTATCTGCGCGGCGGGATACGGCATTTACCGCATCGCCAATGGCATTAAAACGCCCGGTGACCACAATGCGGTCATAAGGTTTTAGTGCTGCCGCTTGCTCCGGCGTCAGTTCTGTCGCTGCATTTACGGAAAAAGCAGTCGCAGAAAGCAGTGCGGACGCCAGGAGAGTGTTCTTAAGCTTCATAAAAATAATCCTTCGCCTTGCGCAAACCAGGTACTGGTATTGTTATTGACTAGAAACGTGGC